>Ga0098049_1001021_pt1 | contig 10934 bp, 13 predicted proteins | sample 13BtaG_FD_92582 | JGI IMG/M metagenome (GOLD analysis project Ga0098049, IMG submission 92582) | Marine viral communities from the Subarctic Pacific Ocean - 13B_ETSP_OMZ_AT15268_CsCl metaG | ecosystem: Environmental > Aquatic > Marine > Oceanic | place: Subarctic Pacific Ocean | collected...
AAGTGTTTTGCAATCTGGAAGTTAATAAACTTACGCCGTTCAACAACATCACCAAGATGGATCACAGTATCAATGCTGTTCTCCTCAAGATGAGGAAAGAACACATTATCATAAAACTTCTTGATGTGGTCATGGAAGGCACGTGAATCATTACGTGCACCCCAATGCGTATCAGTGATTAGTGCGATTTTCATTTCTGATTTTAGTAGCCGAGATAGCCTCGACATCCTCTCCTAAGTACTCTTGCTCAATGGTATAACCTACATCACGACCATATGTAATGTGTGTAATGTTAGGCACTACCTGGAAATCATATTCCTTACCATAGGTATAGCCCTCTTCGTCTAATTTTTCAACAATTTTTTCCATACGCTCTTCTGGCGTCCAAGGGTCCTTGTGTGTCATCTTTGTATCACGCATCATAATGATTACTTGACCAGTTTTTTGAACGGCCCGTTTAAATAACTCTGTATGCCCTTGATGCCAGGGTTGGAATCTTCCAAGGAGCTGAGTAGTTGGTTTTTGTCGATCCATTTTTTCACTCTAATATTATATTCGGTCTTCACAGGTTTCTGGAACAGCTTGTTGGTGTCTTCAAACCTACCCTTCTTAATCGTGTCCATCCATATCACTATATCAGGTGCACAAATGTTTCTATGTCTAAGTGTAGGACATATAAAGTCTAATATACCCCACTGCTTATTCATATACAACGCTTGAATTGTACGGCCTCCTGAATCAAAGTCCCAGTTGTTTTCTTTCTCTCTGACCACGTCAGCGTTATGATGTGGAAGATGAAAGTGGTATGCTAATTCCTTTGCTAATGTGGTCTTACCAGAACCTGGCAGTCCCATAATTAAGATTTTCACTTCTTAGCAGCTTTCTTTGGCTGTCGCTTCTTACGTTTATTTTCTTCAAACGACTGAATAAACTGATCCATATATTCCTGTGACCATTCACCATACTTAACAGAGCTATCACCTTTACTAGTGTTGTCACCACCAGGTGCATCAGTAAGACCAAAGATATTGGCATTCTCTGTCAACTTATATTTGATGTATAGATTCTTCTTCTCCTTCTCAATCCTACGGAGGAATGCAAAGTAGATAATCTGTGTAAAGTATGCGAAGGGATTATTAGATTTATCTGGATTAAAGTTATCAATGTATTGCAGGCAGTTTTCAATACCATCGTTAATCATATCCTCACGGAATGTATAGTTAATAAAATTAGGCTTATGAGATAGATGTGTAGCAATCTTCATAATGCAAGTTCCAATATAGTTAGGAACAATAGGACGCTCTTTGTCAGCTGCCTGCGCAGCTTGGACACTGTTCCGGAATTCAATCATAGCTTGAAGGAATTCTTTATTGTTTACATAATACTTCTTTGGTTTTTTAGATCTAGCCATTAGTGTACTTGTCTCTCAGTATTAGCAGACATAACATAATCATAGAGTTCTTCTAACTCGTCATTATCCATTTCCCTGCCCCTCAGAGCCTCCTTAATAATTTCATTTGCTTGCTCATACTCTTCTTCATCTGCTTGAAACTGAGCAATTAGTTTCTTTGTGTCTTCATTAATATCAACGATAGTTGAGATATCTTTAGTTGCAACCCAGATGCTTGTCATTTCTCTCATTGGCATCCAGTTTACTAAACTAGTCTGTACTCCATAACTACCACGTTCCTGTATAATCTTATATGTTTCGAACAACCTTACTTTGCTCTTATTATGGACCATTGACTCCATATCAACTTGGGCCACAATTTGTTCGCCGCTAGTAAACCGTATTAGTTTGAGTTCCATTGAGCTTTACCTTATAAATTTTATAGTTGAACTTCTCATCATTGTATATCTTAATACGTTCTGCGAAATGTTTCAACGTGTAGTTTGGTTTGGCTTTCCACGTAATATCGTCTGCAATATCAAAGAGCGTAGCTTGCTGCTTGGCTTCGATTCCTGCTGCTTCGTCTCCTCCCCCTTTTCTGAGTCCTCGTCCGATGGATTGTAGGGTTCTGATTCTGCTTTTGGTTGGACTGGTGAAGACGATGTTGTGCAAGCGCTTAATATTAATACCAGTACTAAAAGTACCGTAACTGGCCACAATAATGGCGTCTTGCTCTTTTTCTGTGATGGCACGTACACTCTCTCTGGTATCGGCATCTGTTCCTCCATGTACATAGAAGACCTGACGACCTTCTTCTGCTCTTTCTCTGATCATTTGTTCTAGTACCTTACCATGCTTCTCCACGAACTGGAATAACATCAAGGTATTACCTTCTAAAGATAAAGCTAGATTTGTAAGGAATTTATTTCTTTCCTCATTGCGTACGATCCAATCTACTTCATCTTGATACTTAGCATCTTTAAGTGCCTTGCATGATTCATCTGTATGTTTCAAAACAATGGCTTTGATGTTAAAGTCTGCTAATTGCTTCTTATCTATAAGTTCCTTCGTTTTGACAACTTGCTTAACAGGACCAAACAAACCTTCTAGTACTAATTTATGAGTCTGTGCTCCATCCAATGTACCAGTCAAGCCAAATCTATACTTACATGATGTCAGCTTTGTCATGATAGATGTCAACGACTTAGCTTTAAATAAATGTGCTTCATCACCTACAACACAATCAAACTGATCAAAGTAACTCTTTGGCTGCTTGTAAATTGACTGCCATGTCGATACTGTGACTTGTTCTAATGCATTCTTATCTACACCGGAAGTGATACAATGAACATCCTGGTCATATCCATAGTCCTTAAAATCCTTTGCCATTTGCATCACTAGTGATGTTGTAGGCACAATAACTAGAACTTTACCGCCAGGTTTTACCGCAAAATGTTGTGCTAGCATGTAGATAATCAATGATTTACCTGAAGCTGTAGGCGATACTAGAACACCTCTACGGTTCCGTACAGCATATGTAAATGCTTCTCTCTGATACTCTCTAGCTTCAAATGGTAGTTGCAGTTCCTTCTCAAACTCTTTAGTATCTCTCAATGACCAGTTATCCGCAGCTTCGATATTGTTATCTAGCTTAAGCATATACTGACGCTCTTGACAGAACTTAGCTACATGGTGTATCAGACCATAGTATAGTGTATGGTTCTTGTTATTGAACAAACGGATCTTACCGTCCCATACCTTGTTACGATACTGAGGCATAAACTTAGCACCTGGTACTTCAAACGTAAAGTAATCGGACAGCTCTCGTAGCAAACCTTGGTCAGCAAACAACTCAAGGTATACTTCGTCTTTCTTTCTTGCGATGATTACATCATCTATTTTTTGTACTAAGTCTCTCATTCAGCAAAGTTCGTTAGCTTCCGCCAATCGATAGCATTCTTAATAGCGAAGCCTCGATTATTAATAGCCTTGAGAATCTCCTCTAGGACACCAACAGTTTCTTCTAGTACTGCTATCCTGGAATTAAGTTTCATCATATCTGCATCTGCCTCAACATACTGTGGCAGATCGTTCTTTAATACTGTCTTAGGCCAGGGTTCACGTTTAACACGTTCAAGGTCTTCGACGTTATTCAGATCACCTCTGTAGTAATCTGATAGAGTGATCCATAACTCTTTCTTCTTGATTGCTGATGCGCGCATACGAATACGTGTATCTGCTAGATGTTTAAGATACTTTGCGTGTAGATAAGGTACATTGAGAGCTTCTGAGTCTAACTCAGTATCATCTAGCTTACAATCCTTAGCCCACTCGGCTACAATTTCTTCAATATTCAACTGGTTCACCCTTAAGCAATGACGGAAGATCTTTCATTATACTGCTTTTAGGGTAAAAGTTCAACTCTTCATTTAGTCGAGTTGTATCTGCTTGAGTTACTTGTGCTTCGCCTGTAACCTTCTTTAGAGGAACATCTACATCACAAGCCTCGATAAGCTCTTTGATAGATTGTGTATGACCAGTACCTACTTCAATAACACCTGACACTTTTGCATAGTTGGCATGGAGTAGCTTCTCGATAACTTGACATACCTCATCGACGTGAATCATGTCTCTATAGTGATCTGTTTTGTATTTTACTTCTCCTCGTTTGATCTTACCAAGGAGTAGGTCTTGACGGATATCGGTGCTATACACATTGTAGAAACGTAATAGCGCGGCGTCTGAGGGCGCTACTTGTTCCATCACTGCCTTGCTAGTAGCATATGGATTCAGATACCACCACTTAGCATTTGACGAGCTAGCTGCAACAATTCTGCAGTTCTTTTTTTGTGCCCATTCAAAAACTTTTTTGGATCCCTCTACATTCGTCTCCCAGAATGGATCTGGATTCTTCTTAGACTCATGAACACTTACTTTTGCAGCTAAGTGGATTACAGCTTTAAATACTATATTCTTACCGAACGAATCAAAGTCAAAGTCATTGATATCCTGACCAGTCTTTAAGTCGATACCATAGTAAGGAATTCCTTGTTCGTTCAAGCGTTCGCATAAACGTGAGCCAATGAAGCCGCTAGCGCCTGTTACTAATACTGTCATGTTGAGGGTCCTTTAGATTTTTTCTATATCATAATATGTGTAAGCAAACGTCACTTGTGCTTCAAGATAATCGACGTCTGAGCTTCGGGTGTCAAATGTAAGAGCAGACAAGGAAATAGGAATCATGCTCTTAAAACTTAATCTAACATTAGGATTCTGTGCGCTTGTCATAATAATTAACGATCCATCACTATAGGCATCCTCTGCCGAATCACCAGCAACGCTAGTTGCTCGCTTCTGATTAATAAAATTGGAATACTGAGTAAATGATTCTGGGAAGCCAAGACCTGACAGCCATTCATACAGTTCCATATAATTCTTCATATCTTCGTCTACTCTAAACGAAAAGTCAACAGGCTCAAAGCGTAATTTTGAGCCTGGTAGTGGAATATTGGCAAAAGGAGTGTCTTGTGTATACTCACCTAGAGTGATAGAAGGGATAGAGGCAGACTGAATGAAGTACTCAGTAGTTGGTGTCCTATCAAGTAGGAACCTAAAACCTAGAGGAGATAGGTAATTCATGTTTATTGGTTGTTTTGCGCTCATGCTTTATTTATCTATCCAGGACACAAAAAAAGCCGGGACACGAAGTCCCGGCTTGATCTGTGGTGGGTAAACCCCACTCTTGTTATCTTTACATAAGGTTAGATACGCCAACCGTTCTGTAGTAGATATTTTTGTTAGCGAAAGCAATCGTTCCGTCAGCGGCTGTAGTAGCGAATGGGTTAGCAACAACACCATAACGCGTTTTAAAGCCTACTTTAGGTTGGAATGTATTCTCGCCAACTGCACGAACCATTTGGAGCGGTACATATGGGCAGTAGAACAGGCCGGCGTCAAATGCGCTTGAACCTTTGTAGCCTACTGTGAAGTACTGCTTGCCAGAAGCTGAGCTGAAGTATGGATCGATGTAAACTTTAACACGACCATTCAGGACACCAGCAAAGGTGTTACCTGTGTCATCAACATTCAGGTTCGAGGACAGAGCTGGAGTGTAATCCAGAACGCCAGCCATTTGAAGGGCACTTGCAACATCTGAAGAAGTAATCAGGATGTTACCTTTACCGCGACGAGTAGCCTTGGCGATTTCGTTTGCTTCACGTTCGATTTGGAAAATCAGACCTTTGAAGCGTTCAACTGACCAACGACCGTTTGAGTCTGTGTCAAGATCGAATGTACCAGCAGTTGTGGTATCCGTTTGAGCACCGGCTGTAGAGGTGTAGTTGATTGTACGAACGATTTCACGGTTGATTTCTGACAGAATTTCAGCTGACAAGATGTTTGCCAATTCTGTTTCCGCATCCAGACCATGGATGGCTTTCAAGTCTTGAGCCAGTTCCATTGTGTACTCAGCTTTAAGCGCACGGCTTACGGCTGTTACTGAAACTTTTTCAATGCTGAATGCCATTTCTGAGAATGCATTAGCGGCAGAATCACCAAGTGCTTCACCAGTCGCTGTTGACATACCTTGTTGTACGGTATAGCCTGAACCTGAAGCACGTGCGGTTGGATCGGAACCAGCCTGCAATGTACCATCGGCACCATCGATTGGACCACCAAAGTTGGCGGTGTTAGCATTTGTTGAACCTGTTGCAGAATGTGAAGTGTTAGCTTCGTTGAACAGTGCTTCGTCGCCTGACTGGCTGTTGAAGCGTGAACGCATTGCGAAGATCAGGCCGGTTGGACCTGTCATTGGCTGAACGCCGCAGATATCGTATGCGATCAGGTTTGGCATTGAACGACGAACCAGTGAAATCAATACTGGGTCGAATGTATCAATTGCGCCATCGCCAGCAGTTGAGCTAGAAGCGCCCATTGCGTTTGTTGGAGCGGCCTCACCAAGCAGGCTTGGTGTTGAGTATCCGCCAGAATTCTGACGTGATTCTCTTTCGGTGTTTTCGAGCATAGTTGCGACAACTTGACGTTTATGCGGATCTTGGATCTGATTCAGATCGCCGTGATCCAACACAGGCTGCCACTTTTCTACAAGCTCTTCAGTTACGTATGACATTAGTTTCTCCTAAGAATATTTTTATGTCTTTTTTATTTATAATAAAGCTAAATGAACCTTATTTCTTTGTTCTCGAAATGGCAGATACATAGTTAGCCATCTGAGGATCCGTGAAAGTTGGTTTGGTGTCTTCCTCCAACTCTACCGGCTCCTCGTCATCAGCAGTTACGCCTGTGTCAGAGCTCTTACCGGTGAAGTAAGATTCTTTGATAGTTTCGACTTTACGTCTGTAGTCGTCTTCACTTACAAACTCAAGACCCTCTGTCAGAGACGTCAGCTTATCGGCTTCTGTATCTGTCAAAGATTCAGCGATATCCGAAACGATTACTGTAGCAACGTGGCCTTGCAATTGTTTCTTCAACTCGATGTTTTCTTCAATTTGTGAGTTAAGTGAAGCTTCATACTCGTCAACCTTGGCTGCGAGTTCTTCAGCTACGTCGACTTTGTCCTCAGGGACGTCGATATAGTGTTCAGTGAACAAGTCTTTCAGACCTTCCATGAACTCCGTAGCAATAGTTGAACGAATGCCTGAATCTACAGCCAGCTCATTTTCTTTCATCCAACCTTCAACAACATACTCGAGGTAGTCGTCAAGTTTGGTTTCCATTTGAGCGGCCATTTCTTCTTTGGCTTCCGTGATTTCTGTTTCTACATCAACAGTTACTTTTTCAAGTGTTTCGTTGATTTTAGATACAATAGCAGCTTCGAAGATTGTTGTAGCTTTAGATACAAAGTCTTCCGACAGATCTTCGCCACTGAACATAGCGGCAACATCTTCTGCGATGTCAAGATCTTCTGCACCAACTCTTAGACCAGTATCTGATTTAAGAGTGATGGTGTCTTCTGATTCTGTTTCTTCAGCAACTTCATCTTCTGATAGAGCTGATGCTAACTTGCCAAACTTGGCTTCCAGATCTGCAGTGCTCATGCCTTGCATTTCTTTAACCATAGCATTGACCATGCCAGCTTTTGTTTTAGGGGTTTTAACTGTAGCTTTCGCTTCAGGAGCAGCACCACTATCGCCAGGTGTAGCGGTTTTAGATGAACCTTGGTCAGCCTGTGGCTCACTTTGGTCTTTGTCACCTTTACGCTTCTTTGCCTTAGCACTAGTTGGTTCTGGAACTTCAGAAGGGTCACCCATACTTGCCTTAAATTCGTCAAGCTGGGAGTCAACTACTTCTTCAGTTTCAACTTCGTAGTTTTCTTCAGACATTTTAGGGACTCCTTGATAGTCTTATTATCTGTAGTATTATTTATAAAAATACAACTTTATAGCTTTGAAACAAAGTTTTCAAATACTTTGAGCTTAACTTGTTCCAATTCGGCAGACGTTGCCTCTTTAATTTGAGTATGGTGTGCAGCTGCATCAACTTCTTTGAATAAACCGTTATCCCAAACCCATTCTTTGCCTTCCATAATTCCGTCAACATAAGCATCCGGAGCTGATGGATCAGCAACAATATCCGCCGCAGTGGCAAGATGAAAGTCCGATTGGACCATTTGTGTTCCGTCTTGGCTTGGCTTCAATGAACCCATACCACGTGACGACACACCCAGCTGGGCACCCCCTTGCATAAGATTTTTAACAATCTCACCCATAGGAGTTTCCAGAATCTTTGCTTTACCCATAAAGTTACCTGATCTTCCATCCTGCTTTAGTTCGGTAATCATATGTGATACACGATCCAAGTTAATGGTTGGTCCTGATGGGTGACCGAGCTCACCGAGAGCTCTGTTTTTCTGAACGTAGTTCTCATTGTATTTTTTGACTTCGTTTGCGAGAGTCTCTACAGGATACATACGTCCGTTTCTGTTCTTAATGCCGCCTTGCATAAACACACCTTCGATGTACAGTTCTTTCTTGCCTGTAGCTTCGTCGATGATTTGCTCGCTCATAAAGATTTCTTCGGTAAGTTCGGTTATTAATTTCATTTTTTTAGCCCCTCGATACATTAGTAGCTTTTACGGTAGCTACAGAAGCAAGTGTATCTGTTGGTTGTTTTCTTATGATTATTGATGCACCAGCTTCAAGAACAATAGAACCAGCATCACCTCCACCATTTGCAGGACCTACTGTATTAGCAACTGTAATTGTTTGCTCAGCAGCATTTGTATTTACTACATAAGCATAAGATGCTTTGTATACATCAGTAGCTGATCCAAGCGCGATGGTATTAGCTTTAAGTTTTACAACTGCAGTCATTTTATGCTCCAGGTGTTACAGGCTTGAGGTCACCTTGACGTTTGTCGCCACGACGAGCTGGTGTTTGTGAATCTTGAGCACGCTTTAAGAATGTACTAAAGTCAATCTTCTTAGGTGCTTCTGAATTAGGGTGTGTTTCTTTGCTCGTATCTTGTTTACCAGATGAAGCAAACTGATTGTCTTGAGCAACTGGGTGGTCTGCCTTTGCAGTTACGTGAGCGTCCACAAAGTCTTGCTCGCCTTTAGAGCGAGCTTTAAGTGTTGTGGCTTCTTTATCATCGTCTGCTGGAGCTACGAAATCAGCCGCTGGCTGTCCGCTTTCCAATAAATCTTTAAAGCTCTTCATCAGATTCCTCTTCTGTTTCTGGTTCGCTGTACTCAATCTCTGGTTCTACTTCACCATCAATTTGATCATCAGCTACATCACCGATTGTTTCGTCACCAAACATTGAAGTTGCTATATCGTGTTTCTTAACTGAAATAGCATCTGCAACTTTTGTATAGAGCATCGTGTCAATAGTATCTTTAAAGTTTGAAGCATCACCATTAATGGCATAATCTACCGCTTGTGCGGCAGGAGACACTTCAATTTTGTTTTCATCGTCCATATTATAACTCCTATGTACTTATTTATAATACTTTAGTATTCATTACGGGAATAACTTTACTCCACTTGCATTATATACTTCTAAAGGTCCTGAAAGCGAGCTGTAATTTCCATCAAAACTAGATGTACCTGCACCAATTAGTGATCTCACTTCTGCAGCTGTAATACCAGACGCCAGACTTGGTGATGACCCATCAGTAGTAATTGCTGGAGCCGCTGTATTTGTAGCAGACGCTTCAATACCATTTAATTTTGTATGATCCGCATCAGTGAAAACATTACTATCAGTAGCTGCTTCAACTGCTGTTCTAATTTCAGCATTGGTCTGATCGGCAGTTGCGCCTGTTTCGATACCATTTAATTTTGTATGGTCCGCATCAGTAAAGTCATTTGTAGTGAGACCACCATCACCGACAGAGTATGTCGTATTTGTATCAGTTGGAGTAGCCCAAGTAAATGTTCCATCACCATCAGAGCGTAAGAATTGTGTGGTGTCGCCGTTACCTGTTACTTTAAGATTGTCTGCATCAATGACATTGGAAGCCACAGTCAATGATGTTGCACCAGTTACTTCACCGGTATGTGTAGCATTGTCAGATGAACTTGTGCCTGCACCAATTGCTGATCTTACTTCTGCAGCAGTAATACCTGATTTCAATGTAGGTGTACCATTATCATCTATGATTGCTATTTTACCCTCTGTGGCATCGATGTAAGAGTTTGTGTTAGCAAGATTAGAATTAATGTAAGCGTTTGTGTTAGCTAGCGCAGCTTTGGTTTGTACATCACCCGTGGTATAAGATGAAGCTGGTAATGCATCATCCGCTTTTGTACCTTGAGCGGCTGTTGCATAATCAGAGGATGCTGTTGTTGCAGCAGTCCCAAGACCTAATGTACTTCTAGCTGTACTTGCATTAGCATCATCGATAAGTGATTTACCAAACGTACTTGCTGCGGAATCATTTAACTTAGTAGCGATGAATGCATTAGTGTTACCAAGAGCCGCTTTAGTTTGGACATCGGCAGTTGTATAAGATGAAGCTGGTAATGCATCATCCGCTTTCGTACCTTGTGCAGCTGTAGCGTAATCACTTGCCGCGGTAGTTGCAGCAGTTCCAAGACCTAAAGTTGTTCTAGCTGCACCTGCGTTAGCATCATCTATTAATGACTTACCGAAAGTACTTGCCGCTGAATCGTCCAACTTAGTTGCAATATAAGCATTGGTGTTGGCAAGATTAGAATTAATGTAAGCATTTGTATTAGCAAGATTCGTGTCTGTTGTCGCAAGTGATACAGCGTTACTACTAAAGGCTGTAGCAGTAGCCGTAATATCCCCAGTAAGAGTAACGGTAGCAGTCTTACCAAGTTTCTGACCAATATTGGTTGTTACTGTAGTAGCAAAGTTTGGATTATCACCAAGAGCAGCAGCAAGCTCATTAAGAGTATCTAATGTACCTGGAGCTGAGTCAACTAGACCTGATACTTCTGTATCCACATATGCTTTTGTGGCAGCATCCTGATTATCAGTAGGGTTTCCCACACCGGTGATTTTACTGGTACCCATTGCGATAGCACCAGTCATGGTTCCGCCAGCTTTTGGTAGTGC
>Ga0098049_1001024_pt1 | contig 10911 bp, 16 predicted proteins | sample 13BtaG_FD_92582 | JGI IMG/M metagenome (GOLD analysis project Ga0098049, IMG submission 92582) | Marine viral communities from the Subarctic Pacific Ocean - 13B_ETSP_OMZ_AT15268_CsCl metaG | ecosystem: Environmental > Aquatic > Marine > Oceanic | place: Subarctic Pacific Ocean | collected...
AATGATATTACGCCCCTATCAAGAGGTGGCGATTTCGGACGCATTAAATGCGCTGGACACCCACAAAAATACAATCGTAGTTGCTCCCACAGGCGCAGGCAAAACTATTATGTTGTCTGCGCTCATTGGTAAAAGACACCAAGAAGGTAAACGCATTCTTGTGTTGCAGCACCGCGACGAACTTGTAGCGCAAAACCGCGAAAAGTTTCTAAAGGTAAACCCGAACATATCCACCAGTATCGTCAATGGCACGATTAAAAAGTGGGACGGTGATACCATATTCTCAATGGTGCAAACCCTGTCACGCGAAAACAATCTGCGCCATAGGCCAAAGTTCGATATGGTTGTTGTAGATGAAAGCCACCATGCAGCCGCTGACACCTATATGCGGATTATCGAAGCGGTCAAAGAAGACAACGAACACGCTGAGATAGTTGGCTTTACAGCCACACCTAATCGCGGGGATGGCAAAGGTCTGCGCAGTGTATTCACCAATTGCTCACACCAGATAGAATTAGCCACGCTGATACGTGAAGGCTTTCTAGTGCCACCGAAGGCTTACGTTGTCGATGTTGGCGTCACAGAGGCTCTGGAAGGGGTCACACGGCGCGGTAATGACTTCGACATGGACGAGGTTGCGCGAATAATGAATAAGCGCGTCATTAACGAGCGTGTGGTCAATGAATGGCAAGACCGCGCAGGGGATCGAAAAACCGTTGTATTCTGCTCCACAATCAATCACGCACAAGACTTGCTGGATATGTTTATCGAACATGACATAAACGCTGAAATGGTTATTGGTGATACGCCCAAGCCAGAACGCGAACAAATCCTGCATGATCTTGAGTTTGGTGACGTACAAGTTGTGGTAAACGTAGCAGTGCTGACCGAAGGCTTTGATGCACCGCCTGTATCTTGTGTGGTTCTAACCAGACCCTGCTCATTTAAATCAACAATGGTGCAAATGATTGGGCGGGGCTTACGCATTCTGGACCCAGAGATTTATCCTGACCAGATCAAGAAAGACTGTATCGTGCTAGACTTCGGTAGCAGCATTCTAACGCATGGTGCGTTGGATGAAGCAGCTAACCTAGATGGCAAGCCCAAAGACCCCAACGGGGAAGCGCCAGAAAAGCAATGTCCAGAGTGCGGATTCATTAACCCTCTTAACGTCAGAATGTGCGTTGAGTGTGGCTATGAGTTCCAAAGCCAAGACACAGAAGAATTGGTAGACTTCACACTGACAGAATACGACCTCATGGAACTATCGCCGTTCCTATGGATGGACATATTCGGCAATGGCTCATGCCTCATGGCAATGGGCTTCAATGGCTTTGGTGTAGTCGGCACAGTGGGCGATACATCTATTGGTCTAGTCAAGGCTCAGAACGGACGTAAGGTGCGTTCAGTCGCCATTGGTGGTAAGGTGCAAGCCATGTCAGCAGCAGATGACTTCATGCGTGAAATTGAAGACAGCAACGGTGCCAACAAATCTAAACGCTGGCTCAATGAGAGAGCCACAGACAAGCAACGTGAGGCTTTGCGCAGGGGTGGGGTTCACGTAAGCGCAATGGACTTCTCATGGACAAAATACAAAGCCGCATGCTGGTTAAATTATCTGTGGAACAAAGAACAAATAGATGCAGCCGTAGAAAGAATAGCTGAATGACATATGAGTCAAAACCACTCATAACTGTGCGACAGAAAAATAACTGTCCAGTAGTACACGTTTGGAAAAACGGCAAAGAAGTGGCTAGAATAGAATTAACGCCAAGAGAAACAACTCAGCTAATAAAGGGATTGGCAGAAAGGCTGGAAATAAATGGCACGTATAGAACTTGAACTAACAGCCATAGTTTACGACAACAGCGAGTTTGGCTGTGAAGAATACAAGATCGTTGCCTTTGTGTCAGATTGGAACGATGGCGAACAAGTCACCCAAGCCGCAGGAAAGGCAGTGCAAGACCACATGGAACACTCAGAAAAATTCTGTATCGGGGGCTGCGCAAAAATATTTGTGAATAAAGAAAAAGTAGCAGACGCTATATTTCAAAACCCGGAAGCAGAAGAGGGCTTGTTCGACAAAGCCGAAAAATTGTTCGGGTTAGAAGGGGGGACAATCCATTGAATTACGAATCAGCAAAAGACCCAATGGAAGAGTTGTCATTCATACTCGGATACTTCGGTTGGGGTACGCGGTTCTGCGACCTGACAGAAGAACAAGTGCAAGTGTTGATATTCGCACTGCAAGAATCCAAAAAAATTACGGAGACAGTAAATGTCGGAAACCTTGAAGAATCCTACTATAAGTCAACAGGCAGTTGGCCTTCTACTTCAATCCCATTCTAGGGAACCAGACCCCATAGCCGAACAAATCAAAGAGGCTGTGGATCAGGGGATTGTCAAAGGCGAAAAAAAACGTGAACGGCGTAAGTATATTGGTGCATCCAGTATCGGTGATGAATGCTCACGCAAAATACAATACCGATACCTCAACAGACCCATTGATAGTGGCAAGGAATTTACCGCACGAACACTGCGGATATTTCAATTCGGTCATAATATCGAAGACTATGCCGCCAAGTGGATACAGGACGCAGGGTTTGACCTACGCACAGAAGACAAAATGGGTGAACAGTTCGGGTTCTCAATCGCTGATGGTGAAATACGCGGTCACATAGACGGCGTAATCTGTGATGGACCCGTAAAAGCGCCATATCCTATGCTGTGGGAATGCAAATCAGCTAATGACAATAAGTTCAAAGCGTTTGAAAAGCACGGCGTTGCTAAGGCAAATCCAGTGTATGCTACCCAAGTGGCACTGTACCAAGCCTACATGGAGTTAACAGAAACACCTTGTTTGTTAACCGTAGTGAATAAAAACACCAGCGAGATATACTATGAAATAATCCCTTTCAATCAAAGGCTTGCGCAGGAAGCCAGCGATAGGGCAGTAAATATCTTGACGGCTGCAAAAGCAAATGACATTCTACCACGCATCGCACAAAGCAAAGATTTCTTTCTTTGCAAGTTCTGTGAGTATCAGGATTCGTGCTGGAGGGAGCAAACACAATGACACTAAAAATTGATAAAAATGTACCAATTCCTTCTGCCGATAGCAAAACTATTAACATTGCTGCGCGTTTGGAAATTGGTGAAAGTGTTTTATTCGTGGGAGATGGTGAGTTCCCACTAGCATCTGACCGTGCAGAGTATTTTAAAACGTGTGCTAAAAAACATGGGTTTAAAGCTATAAAAAGAAGAGACTATGAGGCAGAACCCGAACATGTTCCAGACTCTGGTTGGGTTTGCTACAGGGTTTGGCGAATTGAATAAAACAGCAATAGTGGGGCATTCCAAGGCTGATCGGAACACCCCACATTTTGTATCAGGATGAGTGATAAGGACAACATAATGACAATACTCCGCTTTGGCAACACAACTAGCCAGCTTACAGATAAAATTTCCAACCTTGTGCCACGCACAACACAGCTTCAAGATTTGTTCGATACATACCCAAATGGTGTGCGTCACGGCACCACATTTATGATCGGATCGTTCCAAGGCGAAGCAGGTAGTTCGCTGCAAATCAACATAGATATTCATGGCCCCAACTTTATGCGCGGTCAGGATTGGGCCACAGGTGATGGCATCGGGGGTATAACCAAAATCCTCATGGAAGGTCGGGGCTGGACTAGCAGAGAAGTCGCCGCGCACTATCAATCGTTCCTCGGAACGACACAAGAGCCAGCGCCAGAAAATCCAATCAAACCCGAACTTGCCAACAGACCAAGCCCGGAACCAATTCCGCTGCAACAACCCGAACAAGTAGGCGCAAAAAAGGTCTACAATTTAGATACGCCCTACGATGATGAATATACATACACTGACGCTGACGGCGTTGTGCTTGTCACAGTCCGTAAATACGTGGAAGAAAGCGAAAACGGCGAAGTTAAAAAGCAATTCCGCCAGTTTATGAACGGGCGCATGGGTCTGCCAGAGCCAAGACCCCTATATAACATCCCGAACATTTTGGCATTCAATACCGTTGTATGGGCGGAAGGCGAGAAATGCGCTGATGCACTAACCAGCATGGGCTTTGCAGCTACCTGTACTATCGGGGGCGCAGGCATGCTATCGGAACGTGTCGCACATAAGTTTGATTTCTCACCACTTGAAGGCAAAGACGTAATTCTTTGGCCTGACAACGATAAAGCTGGTCGGGACTTGGCTGCACTCGTAGAACGCCTAGCCAAAGAAGCAGGGGCCAAATCAACTCTCATGCTACGTGCGCCATTCGGAAAGCCCGAAAAATGGGATGCCGCAGACGCACTAGACGAACAATTTGACGTTCATAGGTTTATCCGCAGTAGCCAAAGCAAAATCAAAAAGCCAATACATCTACTGGACGATAGCCTAAACATCGGGACTTACTTCGTAGGTCGCGCACCCGAACAAGAGTATCTAATCAACGGCACAATACCACTAGGCGTCCCAACTATATTCGCCGCTGCTGGCGATAGCGGTAAAGGCATGATGACCCTAGACCTCGCAATGAAAGTCGCATCGGGCGAATCTATGCAATCAGCTTTCGGGGGCATGGTATCCACATTCGGGGATGCAATCATTCTATCCGCAGAAGATGATAAAGACGAAATGCACAGGCGGATTGAACGCATGGACCCTATGGGTAAGCGCCGCGAATACCCGAACAATTTGAAAATCCTGCCGCTACCTAACCTTGGCGGTGTGTTTCCAATCATGCAAAAGATCGACAACAGCTACGTTATGGGCGAAGAATTTGGACGCATATACGATCAAATCCTAGAAATGCAGAACCTCGCACTGTTGGTAATCGACCCAATGGCGTCATTCGTACACGCAGATGTAAACGCTGATCCCGCTGCTGGGGCTGCATTCATGGGTATGCTTGCACAAATCTCAACTGAAACAGGCGCTACGGTCATGGTTAATCACCACATGGCTAAAATTAAAGACAACGATCCCGTCACAACACCAGAGCAAGCGCGTAATCTCATTCGGGGTACGTCAGCTATCGTTGATGGCGTCCGCTGCGCATTTACCGTGTGGAACGTAGAAGAACGGCTAGGCAGACAACGCTGCAAAGACCTCAACGTGGATTATGCGCGTAACACCGTGTTCGATGGCGCTGTAGTCAAAGCCAACGGGCCAGCTAATCGGGACATACGACACTTTATCCGAAACCCGAACACAGGTTTGTTAGAAGATAGATCAGAAGATATACGAAACTTGGCGCTGTCAGAAGCGGTCAGAAACAGACTCCAACACATGTTCGACTTCTTGGCCATGATGGAAAACAACGGAAATGCAGTCACAAAAGGCGGCGCTAATGACGGGGCGTTTGAAGCAATACGAACAAGTTCGTCAGGTGAACCATGCGTGATCGCACTGAAAGTCTGCGGGGAAAGCACAGTTAAAAACACCATAACAGCACTGCAAGAGGCAGGGCGCGTTGATACCCACAGGCTAACACAGTCGGGCGCATCTAAATGGCTAGGCGTTACAGGTGGGCCATTAAGCCGTGGTGAATATGAAGCCAGAACAGCGCGAGAAAATTTATAAATAAAGGCTTGCATAACATAAAACCTTATGCTAGGACTTGGGAAGTGTCGAGGATTGGTCTCCTTGATGTCAGTTAGATTAAGGCCCTCGTAGTGCTAGCTGCGAGGGTTTTTTTATTTACACGCATGCCACAATGTGCTAATCCTTGGGAACGTAATAGCAAAGGATACAAAATGGCAGAAAAAATGTTACACTTCTTTAAAGACAAGCGGCCTACGCTTGAAGAGGCGCAAGCGATTGTCGGGGGTCTGGTGGAAATGGTTCCGCTAATGAACCCAGAAAAAATGCAACTTTTAATTAACGAAGAGGGTCTAATGCACGACCTTCCCGTTAATATTCAAGCCAGCATGATCGCAGGTCAACGCCTAGTCGGGCCTGCAATCGTCCTAGAAGGGGACGCAATGTGGGACTAGAAACGGGCCTAACACCCGCGCAGGAATCAGAACTAAAGTTTCTGCGCGGCAGAGTCGATAGACTGCAAGACGAAACCTTCAAAAAAAGCCCACTACCCAACGCACAAAACGATCTGTGGGTAGCGCGTACAGAACTAGAACGATATGTTAGTGATCTAAGATCATGGGGGAAAAAAATATGAGTGGATTAAATCCAACATATATAGAACTAGCGAGAATCGAAAACCTACGTCATCAGCTAATAGCACAACCAACGCAAGCTATCGTCGGGCGTAACTACGGGGCCAAAGTAGACCTCATGGCTATAGCCTTCGACACAATTAAAACTAGGGACGCTTGGACAATCAAAGACCTAGCCAGAAAAATGCGCGTCAAAGACGATGTGGCGCAGGAACTACTGCGAAGCCTTGTAAAAGAAGGACACCTAGAATCAAGGCCGCTGCACGGTGAAGCCGTGTACGAATGGCCCGATAGAAACCCGTCTAAACCATTGCCGCGATTAGGGAGTCGCTATAGATAATCCCGCGCAATATGCTAAAAGTCACAAACCCTGCCCATAATCGGGCGGGGTTTTTCTTTGTCGGGACTCTTCTATCTTATTATCCGCCACGTATTTATCAATCAGCAGCAAACAAAACATCGGCAAATCTGATGGACTCACGCCTAACCCGAACAAAAGTTCGACTATTAAATCGCGCAAGTCAGCAGTCGAAAAATTAGCGGGTACTTCGTTAAGAAGTCCCGCCGCAATTCTTTCTAAATCTTCTGGTTGCATCATTTGTCTTTGCGGTTTGTTATTGTATCTAACAGATTATCAGCATCTTCTACCGCCTGTCTAGCTGAATCAAATTGACTTTTCTCTTTTAAAGCAAAGTCAACAAACCCTTTAACATCATCCCAACAATCATCATGGTCATAAGCCGTTATCACATGAAGCACAAAAAACTTTATCAAATCTGGGCTGGCTTCCTTTGGCAAACCTGTATCAAGTTTCCGCATGGCTTTGTGAAAAAATTTCTGCTTTTCTTCTATATTATTAAACTTCGGCATTTTAGTTGTTCCTTTTCACTATGAATGATAAACAAAATGTGGGGGCGGTTTGATTTAACCTCGCTGGATCAAATCATGTCATTGCCGCCCCCAACTTTGTACTTACGACATGCTACCCAAGTACCAAGCAACAATCACCAAAACCAACACAACAGCCGCATAAACGGGCTTCTTAGGCACGTTAAACGTATCCGTAACCAAAGGCTGCGGAGTCAGTGATAGCTTCGTTGCGCGGGGCTTACGGGGCTTCTTAGGCTTGTCATCGGGGGAAACGTCCCCAAATAACGTCGAGTCCAGATTTTTCTGGAATGGCGTTAAATCCTCAACAGGATTACTCGCCGCCTCAACACCAAGACGTATCTTGGACATTTTAACATTGATCGCCTTTGTAGATCGACCCATAAGCTCACCAATCTCGCTGTGCTTAAATCCCGTTGCCTTATACTCAAGCAACTGGTCAATCTCCTTACCCGTCCAGCGCAGCATAGCGCGTTTCTTAGGCGTAAGGTTTCTTTTCTTCTTATCAGCCATTACATTCATCCTTTCAATCGGCTTCAATCTCACCAGAACCAGAACAGTTCTCGCAAGTCTTCCAAACCCCAAACGGCTCATAAACGCCGTATGAAGTCATCTCAAATTGTTCGTGTTCTACCTCACCCTTACGGTCAGAATCACAACACTCAGGGCAATCAATCATCATCTGACACACGCCAAATGCGAACAAATCCGTCAGCTAAACCTTCACCCTCGCGTCTGCTCATCAAAGTAATACCCAAACGGGACGCAGCAACGTAAATGCTGTTATACGACCTGAGAGGCACATCAACGCAATCGCCATCAGACATGGACGAAAGCAAAACTTGCCACTTGCCCCTGCCCCTCTTCTTACCCAAAGAAATGTCAGGGATCGGAACCCCCGTTTTTATTTTAAATTCCATCGTTAGCATCCTTTCTGCTAGTTACATCGCCAAAATGACGAACGTGATTGCTGCAATGGTCAGCAGTACAACTACCGACCACGCCATGTCCTTCAAATCATACCTCATGCGTTGGTCGCTTCCTGCTCAACTACCAAATCACCGCCTTTGTTTAAAAAATGACGCCACAAATCAGCCTCGGCCTCTTTTCGCGTGACGTACCTTTCATCAAACACACCATAGCCTCGGCTCTTGTCCCGAATAATATACCTCATGCCGCTTCGCCTTTTTCGTCGAACAAGTCATCAATGTCATCTTCTTCGTTGGGAAATCCGATAACAACATATCCGTAATCGTCGCGGGTAATTTTCCACTTGTCTGATGGGCAGGTATCTAACCACTCAAATAATTCTGATCTTTTTATTAAATCCCTCATGCGCTGGCCCCCCTCGGATCAAAGCGTAGGTGGTGCTTGTCAGCTACCTTGTCTAAAGACGCGATAATATAATTCGACCATGTTTCGTATAGCATTCTGCCGCGTGCGCCGTGATCGTGAGCGTCCTGCAAATCAGCCAACAAACTTATCTGAGCGACAGTTAAATCATCTTGACCCCATGACGCCGCAACAGCGTCAGCAACAGCCTGTCCGCCGCTTATACCCTGACCCTCTAAATCAGGGCTGTAATGCTCGTCATCTATGAACAAGCCAACAGCACACTTTTGACCGTTTAGCTCGCAATCCTCGCCATACCCACGGTACACGCAAGCGTCATTGTCTTCATCCAATGACGGGCCATCCATGCCCATCAAATGAACCGACGCTGCGTTAAATATCTCTTGTAGTTTCATTTGTCAGTTTCCTTTTGCTATAAAAGATAACACCATACCTAATCCCAGAAAGTCCTAGTGTCAATAGCAAATGTAAATAAAATAATAGCCATTTTCACGAAAAACCGCCCCATTGATTTTATTGGATAATTTACGGTAAAAAAATCTACGTTAAATTTTACCGTGCTTAACGTAACGTAGAATGTTAAACAATATCAATGGGTTAAGGATTTACGGTAAGCACGGTAAAAACCCGTTTTACCGTAGATTGTTGAATGAAATCAATGCGTTATTTTACGGTAAGCACGGTACCCCCTTTACAGGGGGGTATATATACTACCCCCCCTTGATGTTAATCTAATGCAGCCAATACCGTGATCAGGACTTGCGCACTTGTGGGATAATGTGCTATTGATCGGGGACACTACAGCAGGGATTCGCAGCATGCCAAAAGTCGGGGAAAAAAATCCAAACGGGCCATCACTCAAACCGCAGCAGCAAACGTTCCTAAATAACTTCCTGCATAAAGACATGACACAGACCGCAGCAGCTAGAGCCGCAGGATACAAACACCCAAATGTGCAAGCCGTGCAACTACTCAACACACCACATGTTCGGGAACGCCTAGAAGAAATGCGCGTCGAACTAGAATCAAAGTATGGAGTCAACATAACAAAATCTGTTCGGGATATGCAGATGCTCCGCGATGAAGCATGGGCCGCAGGTAACTATAGCGCAGCAATCAAAGCAGAAGAACTGCGCCTCAAAGTAACCGGCCTCATGGTAAACCGCAGCCACGTAACACACGAAAAAATAGACAGCATGGATAAAGACGAAATAACTAAAAAACTGCAAGTCATCATGGATCGGGCTAAAAGCCGAATGATCGATGTAACACCTGAAGCAACAGAACCAGAACACTTAACAGAAATTAGCGAAAAGCCGCACTGAACGGCGCTGGGCTTGGCGGGTAGGGCCGCAGGGCCACCGTCGGGGCCGTCAGAGCGCCCCCACAGGGCCAAGTCGGGCCTTTCGGGGGCCGGGATACCCGAAGACTTGTTCGGGTTCTGTAGCCCCCCTCTCACAAACAAGTATTATGTTAACTCTTTTACCCCCGGTTGCCTGTAATCGGGCCGGGATCGGGCCGGGTCGGGGAACCCGCACAATTGTTCGGGATCGGGGTTCCGGGGGACATGCCGGGTACACTCCGGGTTCCGGGTAGCGCCGGGGGTCAGCCGTTGACAGACCTTGACCCCCGGTAATCACAACCCAAACAATTGTTCGCGTTTGACAAATAGGCCGGGGTCAGGCAGTGTGACCTACACTACTCCTTGATTGATGGTTCAATCTTACTCCCCCGCTCGGCTAGGTTTCGCACTGCAACAGCGGGGGTTTTTTATTTCAACTTTATTATTTTAGTTGTTGACATGTGGGATAATGTGGGATATGTGTTGTTTGTCTAGTAAATGAAAGGACAGACACATGAGACAAGAAACACAGAAAATCATGTCCGCTTTCTTAAAAGGTGAAAGTGCTTCTGCACAGCGGACTAATACAGACGGCCATAATGTATGGCTGCACGGAAACTTGATCGCGCAACGCAGTGAGGGTGACTATGTAGATTTCAGCCTTGCAGGTTGGCCTACAGTTACAACGCGGGATCGTGTCAACGGTCTGTTGCAACTTAGCGGCTCTGACTATCGCGTGTTCCAGAAGAACGGAACTCAATTTCTTACCAACGGTAAAGACGTTCGGGAGATTGGCGACAGCGAATGGATCGGGTTGAACGATGAGGCCCACAAAGATCGGGTGTCGGTGTAAACATGATGCTTTATATGGCCTATGGCATGAATACTAATCGTCGGGCAATGGAAGCACGTTGCCCGTTAGCTAAACCGATGGGCGGGTTCTACCTGCCCGACACTCGGCTAGTCTTTCGGGGGGTCGCTGACATTGTTCGGGATCGGGACAGCATTTGTCCCGTTGCGCTATGGGCTATCACGCCTAGTTGCCTAAAATCACTGGATAAACTTGAAGGCTATCCAACGCTTTACAATCGGAGAAAGATTAACGGCGGTTGGTTAGTGTATGAAATGAAT
>Ga0098049_1001029_pt1 | contig 10876 bp, 17 predicted proteins | sample 13BtaG_FD_92582 | JGI IMG/M metagenome (GOLD analysis project Ga0098049, IMG submission 92582) | Marine viral communities from the Subarctic Pacific Ocean - 13B_ETSP_OMZ_AT15268_CsCl metaG | ecosystem: Environmental > Aquatic > Marine > Oceanic | place: Subarctic Pacific Ocean | collected...
CTTTGTCTAAAGCGTTTGACGTTGATCCCATCATACACTTACCAATAATCCTACTACCTAATCTAAGACATGTTTTAGTAACTCGCCAGTTATTAAGTATATTATCAGGCCTTTCCCACTTACCACTTTCATCGTGAACTAACAAAGAAAGCTTTTCACCATCATAACTATTGTCTCCAGTATTCTTCCAGTCAATAGTTGTATCTAAACCTTTTATCTCTTCTAGCTTTTCGTTTACCTCTATTTTCTTACGAGTAAACTTACTCGCTGGAACTCGATACGCTAGCTCAGATTTAGGTCTATCCATACCATCTTGTATTGGCTTGAAGAAGAAAGGATAGTTTATTGATATAGGCACAACCTTATCAGTAAACATCTTCTTGGCATCAGCACCACTTTTAGATAGTATACCATATCTAGAGTCACTCGATATAGTAGCTAAGTTAACCGTTTCAGCGGAGCTCATAAAAGAAAAACCAGAACGTCTATTTTTTAAATAACACATACCGTAACATCTTTTGTCAGCTTTGCAAGCTTCCCAAAATATAAAAAATAATCTATTTGCTTCACGAAAATCAGGAGCACCAACATCTATCTTAGACCATTGCAAGTACATATAGTGTGTTCCTGTTATGTAAGTGGGTGTATTATCATTACTAAACCAAAACCCTTCTTCACGCCTTTTAAACTCTTCATCTATGTAGTCATACCACTGATCTTTCTGTTCTTCGGGGTAAGCTTTCCAGTCAAATATAGTTTTAACTTTTTTTAATAAATCTGGCTTGTCTATTTGCCTCCATTTGTTGTCGGCGTTTTTGTATACATTACTTGGAGTTTTAGGTAAGGCTATTTTAAGACCTTGTATGTCGTATATATCACCTATTTGACCAGTCTTGGATATGACAACTATATCGTGGTCCTTATTGTGACCATAAGCCCACTTCTTAGTTCTATTTAGCCTTTTTAAAGTATTATCTTTTACAGGCGTGATTATCTTATATAGCTCTTGCTCGTAACTCATTTAGACCTTCCTTCAGCAAAACCTTTAAACACTCTTTCTTTCTTTTCCTCAGGTTCTTTTCCGTTCAGTAAGTTTTCCTCTTCTTGAATACGATTAAGTATTTCAAAAGCATCAAATATAGCTAACTTTTTAGTAGCAGCCGCGTTTTTAAGTCTATCAGCAGTAATATCATCGCCACTATCAACAATAGCCTCTTTAGCCACCTTAATAAGCTCTTCTACTGCTCTATGTCCAGCTTGGATTATACTCTTCTTCGTCTCCTTGATATTCATATTTAATAGTAATAAAATGAGAGTAAACTCTATACAATCTCTCGTTGTTTATTATAAACTCGTATTCGCTGTTAGGTCTAAAACCTACTAAATCACCAACCTCAACTAAGCTATCAGCATATTTAACTATACCAATAAGAGGTTTCTCATCTCTTGAGTCGAATTTATCTGTAGATTTTATAGGTTTAATAAAGCAATAGCCTTTAGGTGCTTTCCACTCATCTTTTGTTTTGTACAAGAATATTTGATCTTTGTAAACTAAATACGTTGAGTCGTTAAAGTAAGCTTTACTGTTTTTCTCTTCACCTCTGACGTTTTCCCATCTTCTAAAAACGTTATGATGAACTATAACCGTATCGCCTGGCTTTATACCTAGATCATCACCTACTATAGGACAAGAAACAACTTCAGCTTCTCTATTAACAAACTGATGGTTAAACATCTCAGTGTTAAGTATAAGCTCTTTATCTCCTATTGATTTTTTGTTGTTGTATCTTTCGCCTTTTGGCTTTATAACGATGTTGTACACACTTTTCATTAGTACTCTAGATTATACTCTATAGATACAGCCATGTTTTTATTGAAATCTTTCCAAGGCAGTACTTTGTCTTTTTTACGTATGTAAATACTAAACTTGTCTTCTTCTTCAACAATATCACAGATAGTATGCCCTCCGTAGACCTCTTGACCCACGGAGTAATGCATAGCATCTATTTTGTAATCTTTTCCTATTGTGATTTTACGAATCAGCTTGCTCATCTTCTGGGTATTTAATAACACCAGTATTGATGTCTAGATCTATCTTACCATACTCTTCTTCAAGTTTTACTTGAATGTCGGTTAGCTGTTTGTTTACAGCATCTAATCTATGAAGCAAAACGTGCTTCTGAGCTTCCATGTTTCCCAACTCTATTTTAATCTGGTTAGTGCCAGATATAACTCCTTGAAGTTCTTTAAGTTGTTCGTCTGTGATTTTTTCTGGCTTAACAGCCAAGTCAATTGATTTTCCCATAATTTAATTTAATTTAATTGTTATAAGGAAAAGCTTTATTTAGCTTATCCTTTCTTTTATTACAGCCGCAGTCTTTTTTACCTACAGCTTTGGTTATAGCTTCAGTAACTTTTTTAATTCCAGTTACTTTAGCTATGTTTTCTATAGTATCACCTAAACCTTTAGGTTTTGAATTTATTTTAGTTCTTTTCATGCTATATTAAAGTTACACTTACAGTATCCGAGCAGCCAAGAACAACGTCTGTAATTACAACATCAAAGGTTCCAGCGCAAAGCGCAAATGGATTTTGTGGGATTCCGTTTTGGTCGTAAACGTTGACATCATAGTTACTAGAGCCTCCAGAACCAGTAGCTCCAATAGATCCGTTGCAACTACCGGGTGTTGGGTCATTTTTCCCGAGTAGCACAGCGGCAAATTCACCACAATAAGTACAGCTTCCATCACTGACCGTAGCGTTAGGGTTGTAGTTATCTGCCGTTGAATCCATACAACCTGATATCGCAGAGGTTTCGCTTATAGTTATATTAGCGTTGTTGCTGTAGCAGTGTTCTTCGCCGCCAAGTCCAAATATTTGTGTTTGCACGTAGTAACTTCCCGGCTCAAAATTAGTAAACGTTTTAGAAGCAATATCACTAGAGCCAGAAGGTATATTTGAAGCAGCCGCCGGCGTATTTGTAGCCGCGTTGTAAATGATATAGTTAAAGCCGCTTGGACTACCATTGTTTGCCCAGCCGCTTGGCATGTTCCATGTAACTGTAAAAGACGAGCCATCACCATTTGAATTTGTAGCATTACTATTAACAACCACGGTAGGCGTCCAAGACGGACAAGTACAAGTAGAGTTTAAACTAAAAGTAGCGTTAGAATTATAATTAGCAGCGTAAGGAATAGTACAACCGCCTGTTCCTAGCACGAAGTCATATTTTATACCGTTTTGACATCCGGGAGTAGCGTCAAAAATAACAAGCGTGTATTCGCCGTCAGGAGGTAAGTCTAACTCTATATAAGTACCGCTATGAGGACCTTGGCTAGAATAGCCTGAACCAGGTAGATTAAGTATTCCTATGCTGCCAATCGACGTTGTAACATTATTACCACCGCACATTACGGTAAACCTTATTTTATTACCGACAACAACGTGTGACGTGGTGCATGAGGTTTTTATAACACAAGGAGGGTCACATACTTCAAAAGATGTAACCACGTCGTTAGCGTAGTTCATTTTTACTAAATCAAGTTGTGTGTATTGGTTTTTAGATATGTACCAAGTTCCAGTTATAGAATTAACTGCGCTAGAATCAGCGTAAACCCAATCATGAACCTCTACGTTAAAATCGCTTTGATTATCAGAGCCAACAGTGTTACCGTCTATCTGGCTTACGTCAGCAAAGTAAGCTATACTATCGCTAAATGTTACTTTTTGACCGCTAAAACTTTGAGTAGCAGGAGCACTTAATAATATTACGTTACTACCTGTTATTGCGGCCACTGTCGTGCCGTCTGGTATAAACTCTCCGAATACGTAGGTGCCAGCGCTTATACCTAAAGATGTAGTAGATTCAGAAATATTTAAAATATCAAGCGATGACGACGTTTCTACATCCTCATCCATTTTTATTCCGTTACAGTTTACTTGGCTAGCAGGTCTAGCTTGTAAAGGTCTAGGGCATTCTATATTTATATTCCAGCCAGTGTTACCACAAGGCCCTTCTACTACTACGTTTAAAGCTGAAGGCGTTAAATTTGGCTTTGGTACAACCATTATAGCCCACCCTGGTTTGGTAGGCGTTAAGTTAACTTGAGCAGCCGAGTATGGGTTTCCTCCATTTAAAGAAACTAGAGTTTGATCTACAAACTCAAACTGTTGACTATCAGCGTCGTAATAGTAATTAATCGCGTTAGTGTAGGTTGTAGCTCCACTTCCGTTAGCGTTGTTGAAACCACAATCGTCACCAACCGTACCTATTAAGTCTTGTAAGTAACCATAATAAGGACTAGAGTATTCCGAAGCTGATTGACCATCATATGTCCATATAGCCCTGTCTGGAATATTAGCCACGTTAAAAGCAATAATAACAGCTCCTGTCGTATTACCAACGTTAGCATTTATAGTGTATAAGCCATACCCGCCATTTCCATTTAGTTGAAAAGGACAATCAAAGACAACCTGCTCGTCATCTAACAAATGGTAAGACAACGTGCTGTACCCAGAACCTATTCCATTACCATGTTTTCCCATTTAGTATCCGAAATAACAGATTACACCACCATTAGTTACAGCTTGAGGTTTTACCTCAGACCATCTTCCGTATACTATCATACCTTTAGGGTATAGTATACCATCAGCATCTTGCCCGCCGTAGCCAACACCGTGATTGCTAAAGAAGTGTAGTGTAGCTCCGCCGTTTTTAATTTTTAAAGTTCCGTCTACAGTAAATTTAGTTCCGTCTATAACTCTTTCAACTTTAACAGCTTTACCAGTTATAGCTTGCTCGTTACCACCTACAAGCTCGTCGTAAGTGTTGCCTGGAGCAGCTGTTAGCTCAAGTATAAAATCACCTTGCTTTATACCAGCTGTAGTATTAGCTGTTATTTCATCTCCAGCTCTATATGTAGCAACATTACCGCTAGCGTTAGCAACAGTGCAAGTTCCATTAGCCGTAGCGTTAGCAGCAAACTCTGTATTAAAGAACTGAAACTGCTGGTTAGGCTCAGTAGCTTGTCTCATTACCGTTGGTATGTTAGCTTCTAAAAACTGAACAGCAACTATAACCATACCTGCTGGAGGATATATAGAAGCGTCTGTTTTACCGTGAGCGCTACCCATTTGGCCGAAGCCGTAACTTGTTATTGAATCTTTTTTAGCCATTTTATTTTTTTATTTTCTCATATGATCGTCCGCCGAAATAAGCTCCAATCACGGTTATTAGTACTAATTGTAGTAGATCGACCCACTTGTCCTCTACTGTAAACATAATCACACCGGCATCTATAAAAATTAGTAGTGTAGTGCAAATAACTAGCCAAGCTAACACTAATGGGCGTATTGATTTACTAAGCCATGAATCAGACTGCATGTCCGACTTCCACCTAGCTGTAACCTCTTCCTGCATCTTAGCCTCGCTATCTAAAAGCATTTGCTTTATTTTAGCTTTAGCTTCTTCGCGCTCTTTGTCTGTAGTAATAACCTTATCTAATATTCCTTCAGCGTTATCTACTACCTTACCTATTAAGCCTCCTACTAAATTATTTAGCATCCCCTGTTATCTCGTAGTTTTTATCTCCTTTCTTCTTAGCTTTGTAATCGCCACCATGAATGTAATCGCCAAAGCGAGGTGCATTGCCAGGTCGGATAGTGTCTCCTTGAGAAAAGTTTTGAGTGTTTTCTAAAACTAAAGCGTAGTCTTCGCCTTTTTTATCCTTTCTAATTTCACCAGTGTTTTCTCCCATTAAACTTTGTTTAAAAGCGGAGTTGCTGTCAGAGTTGCATTTGCACGTCTTGCCATACATCGTGCTTCCTTTCATTGAATATGCCATAGTTGTTTTAATGTTGTTCCCACGGAAACTCTTTAGAACCTTCTTCTATCCATTTTCCGTAGTATTTGATTTTACCATCTTTTCTAGGGAAAGTCTGTCCTTCCCATTTTACATAATCATCACCGTAGCCAAGCTTACCTACTTTCATGTCTACGATGTGTTTCATTTCGTGAACTAGAGTGTGCTCTTCTAAAGGACTACCTGGCTCTATTTGATCGCTTATGTATATTGTGCCATCGTTGTTAGCCTCACCAAGTATTCCTCCTTCTAAAGTTTTTCTATAAACAGGAGTTCCAGGAACGCTAGAATCTCGCTTGACACCAAACGAGTTCTTGTTTTTAAAATCTCTAGACTCTGATCCTAGTTTAAAACCCATATTACTTTTTTAATCTAGCTTTTAGTTCAGCTTTTCTTTTGTTTAACTCCTCTTTAGTAATCTTACCGTCTTTGTACATCTGCATCATCTTGCCGTACTCAGTTTCATACTCAGTGTTGTTACCTCCCGTTACAGGATCTTCAGTGAACTCTACTGTTTTTTTTTATCTTTCTTTTGTTTATTTGGAGCGTTGGCTTCATCAATAGCTAACTCTTTTTCATAATCCTCAACTTGCCCAATATGCAACGATCCGTCAGAAGCTTGGTAGTATTTTTTACCGTCTTTGAATACGATTTTACCTTTTTTCGGTTCTTTATCTGCGTTTTTTCTTTTTTCGTCGTTTGCAATTTCATTTGCAAGATTTTCTTCTTCAAACTTTTTTCTATCTGCAGTTTGCTTCGCCATAGATGCGTCAGCATGTTTTTTAGAGCCGTAAGCCATTGGGAATACTGATTGTTTGTAAGCCATAATTATCTATCTTTATCGTTTATCATATCGTCTATAGCTTTATTATAGACTTTATCTGTGTAGGTTTTGTTTTCGTAGAATACGCTTTTTTCGTAAGTAGGTAAATCTTCTTCGCCTGCTAGTATTCTATATATTCTACTAACTAAATGATTACATTTAAAGGAGGTTTTATAAACACTATACTTTATAGTTGTTCTATTTCTATGACGCCAAACCTCTATCCACTCAGCTTTCCTTAATCGCTCCCACCTCTCTTTATCCCAAGAGTAAGTGTAAACGCCTTCTATAAATTCATTTCTAGTGAATCTACCTTTGTGGCTTAAATATATAAGTAATTCTAAATCTGCGTCTTTTAACCCGTAAGTTTTACAGGCCCATTTTCTAACGAGCCTGTAATACTTAAGGATTTGTGTTTCACGTAAATCGTGAGAGTTTATTGTCATTAGTCAGTTACACTGAGAGTGCACTTGTATATATCTATACCAAGTCCTCTTAATGTATTGTGAACAATAACGTTTCCATCTACATCTAAGCCTGTCACGTGCTGTTTTGCAGTGTAATGCTCAGAATTGAATAAATGCTCCAGACCTTTAACTAAATCGTTAAATTTTCCAGGAGTATATTCTATAGTAACCGCGTCTGTACCGTTTTTACCGTTAGAATCTTTAAAGTGTAATATTGCAGTATCAGCTAATACACTTGGTGCTGTTAGATCACCAGCGAAAGTAGTCATACCGTTTGGTCTAGCAGAAACAAAGCTATAAGCTGGAGCTAATAAATCTGTTCCACTTACAAAAAAGTTTCCATTTTCAGAAGAAGTTTTTCTTGGAACTATATACACCTTGTCAGCAGCCCCTAAGGTTATACCGTAAGTAGAGTCGGCTGTTTGGTTAGGAATTCCAACACCGCTATTTGTTACTTTAATACCTTTAGCTGGAACTTTAATAATATCTCCAATACACTTGTTTCTAACACTGTCAGCTTTAGTGCTACCATTTTGTTTAAGCCTTGTTGTTGATGAGCTAATATCTAATAACTGACCATTTAAGTCAACTATAAGAGCTTCAGCGTCATAACTACCGCTGTTTTTGTCAACAACAAAGTTTGCGTAACCATCGTCATCTGCTGTTCCAACCTGAATATAAACATCAAAAGGTATTGTAGCATTTGTTTTGGCTGCAGCAGCAAAGTTTGACGGTGCAAAACCATCCGATCCTACTGTAGGATCATAGTAGGAGAAGTTACTTGTTACATCTCCTGTTTCCCAAAGTTTAGTAAACCTAGGTATAACTTGAAAGTATACCCAAGGATTTCTCATTTTTAATCTTTCCATTTATCTATTATTTTACTTGACGTCTAAAGTCACCAAGTCAGGGTTAATATTAAGTCCAAACGCTTCTCCCATATTAACATCAGCTAAAGTAGTAAAGCCAGATTTAGTAACATTGTTGCAAGCAGCAACAAGTTCATCTAGCATAGCCATATGAGCTAGGTAGTCAGCTTGAGTACCATCACTAGTACCGTAGTTATACTGAAGTTCTATAACATCAGCTTGTCCACCATCAGTATTACCGGTTATGAAACCAGCGTCATTTTTTACGTTTTCTACAAAAAACTTCATTTCACCTGCTCCGTGCGAATGAGCTAATATAACTCTGTTAGCAGGAAACATATAGGCATGATCTTCTAAAGCAATGTTGTCTCCTGCTGCTCTATCACAAACATACAGGTGATTTACGTATCTATCCATCTTAAATTAGTTTATTGATCTAGAGTAATAGTGCAAGCAGAAATAGAAATTTCTGTATCTACTACAGTTAATCCGTTAATATTCGTTTTAGTTGCCAAGTTGCCAGTGTTAGGCTTAGCGTTAAAGCACTTGATAAATTTACCGTTTCTTACGTCAGCTATAACAATAAATTTACCTCTAGTGTCAGATGCAGCTGCAGCGATAGTACGCATTAGCTCTTTGTGACCACCTTGAGAGTGAGTTACCTCTACGACGTCGTGTTTAGACTCGTCTATAGATGTTGGCTCAAAATAAAGTTTTGTTTTTGTTGCGCTGCTAGGCACGGCTCCTAAAAATTGAGTGCTTTTTTTGACTATCGCGTCGTCGGCGCCGTAGTTAGCGTGTCCTGGCGTTGCTTCGTCAAAATAAAGATAATTTGGGTTAATCCACATAATTTTCGTTTTGATTAATTAATAATTTGTTTAAAGATTTTAAGTTTAAGGATTTAGGGTTGTGGTTTGCGTTTAATCTACTAATACTATATCACTTGCTTTGATTACAAAGTAAAGCTTATTATCAAACTGAACTCCGTGACCAGCGTGCTTGTCGTAGTAAACTATATCACCGTTTTTTATTCCTTCAACTAAATTGCCAGCTGATACAACTTTACCTTTTAGGTATCTGTTGTCTGAATCAACTTCTTCTGTTACTATTAGACCTGCTATCTTTTTCTGCTCGATCTTTATTTTGTCTACAACTACGTAATTATTTATCGCTTTCATAATCGTCTTTTCTTGCGTTAGAAATTACACAGTCTGCAGATACAATAGTCATAACTACACTAACGGCATTTTTTAGCGCCGATTTTGTAACCAAAACCGGATCTATGATGCCAGCCTCAATCATATTAACTGATTCACCTGTTACTACGTCTATACCTAAGCCTTCACCTACAGATGTTTGAGGATTAAGACCTGCGTTATGCATGATAGTCTTAAAAGGTGATTGAATAGCATTAAGTAGTAGCTTTTCACCCGCGTTAGCGGGTTCGACCAAAGTTGATGCGTTAAGGAGGGCAATACCACCTCCTGGTACTATTCCTTCTTTCAACGCTGCTTTTGTTGCGTATATCGCATCTTCAACCCTATCTTTCTTTTCTTTGAGCTCGACCTTAGAATCAGCGCCGACTTTAATAATTCCAACCGAACCGGATAGCATAGACAATCTTTGCTCCAGCTTCTTTTTAATGAAACCATTTTTCTCGTCCGCAACGAGTTTTGATACTTGATCGATTCTTTCTGCGACATCTTCGTTTAAATCTTCTATAGTTGTTATAACTGTGTTCTTATCGTCTGTTACTGCGTACTCAGCTTCACCTAAGCTATCGATGTCTATTAAGTCTAGATCATCACCTAGCTCTTCGTTCATTACAGTAGCGCCAGTTAACACAGCTAAATCCTCACAAGTATCCTTTTTCGTTGGACCAAAGCCTGGTAGGTCAATAATATTGATTTTTATATTACCTTTTACCTTATTCATCAACAATGCAGACTTTACTTGCTGAGCAACCGGTGCTACTATAAGCAAAGATCTACCTTTTTTAATGACATGTTCTAAAACCGTCTGTATTTTGCGAATATTAGGTATTTCTGACATACAAATAAGCACTAGAGGATTGTCTAGCTCGCATTTCTGCTTGTCTGTGTTAGTAATGAAGTGAGGAGACGTCAATCCACAGTCGAATTGCACGCCGTCCACAACTTCTACGTAAGTTTCCTCAGTTTCTGAAGTCTCCATGAGAACTACACCGTCTTTACCTACAGACAAATACGCCTCCGCAATGATAGAACCTAGCTTCATGTCGTTATTACAAGAGATTGCAGCTACATCATTGAGCAAATTGTCGTCTACGTCGATCTTTATAGTATCTAAATACTCATTAATCCTTACTAGACCAGAATTTACACCGTTTTTTATGTCTCTAAGTGAGTTTTTGCTGAAATCTGCAGAATTTACTTCGTTTAGCAGTGATTCAGCTAATACAGTCGCTGTAGTTGTACCATCTCCGGCTTCTCTAACTGTATTTTTGGCAGCTTCTTTGATTAAAGTTGCTCCCATGTTTTCTACCGGATCGTATAAGACTACAGATTCTGCAACTGTTACTCCGTCTTTTGTGATTACCGGTACGCCACGTGCATCTTCATATATTACACATTGGCCTGATGCTCCAAGAGTTGACTTTACGGCCTTCGCCAGTTTCTCAACGCCTGCACCAATTTTACTTTTAGCATCCTGACCGAAGTTTAAGTCTTTGATCAGGAGACTAGGATTATTGTACTCCATTTAATTTGATTTAATTTAATTTAATATTGAGTTTACTTGAAAGTTTTAACGACTTTCGGTCCTTTGGTAGCCTCTAACTTCTTAGAGAAATGATCGATGCTTCCGTCAATTGCAGAC
>Ga0098049_1001039_pt1 | contig 10810 bp, 21 predicted proteins | sample 13BtaG_FD_92582 | JGI IMG/M metagenome (GOLD analysis project Ga0098049, IMG submission 92582) | Marine viral communities from the Subarctic Pacific Ocean - 13B_ETSP_OMZ_AT15268_CsCl metaG | ecosystem: Environmental > Aquatic > Marine > Oceanic | place: Subarctic Pacific Ocean | collected...
ACCCAACGAAATGCAAGTGAATGTAATGTTCTGAAGTGTGGAAAATGTTTTTGATCTAAATTAAATTTTAAACATGCTCTATCTATAGCTTCTTGTGCAGCTTTTCTTGTAAAAGACAAAAAAGCTATTCTTTCTGGATTAACTCCATCTGCAATAGCTTCTTCCATAATATTTAAAAGTTTAGTTGTTTTACCCGTGCCAGGTGGCCCATATATTGCTACTTCATTCATTCTCCACAAATCCCCTTTGCATATATTCTGACTGCCTTTGGATGAATCCTCCAAGCTTCTTCCACTACATAGTCTTCGATTAATTTTTTGTCCTTTACACATTCTTCATAGGTTTTAAAAACAACACCAGGATTCCAGAAGTTACATATAGACTTCCCACCCTTGTGCCTCGGCTCTTCAACTAAAACAATACAAAAGGCTATTAATACTTCCATTAGAACGGCACCTCCTCTTCAAATTCTACTTTAGGTATTTCAACATCTTCTCTTACTTCAGGAACCCACCAAACACGAATTGATTTAAACTTACCCTCTGTTGTTTTAAAGTTTCTAACATTACTACATTTATCCCCATTATTTATTTCCTTAATTCTTTCTTGAATCTGACCCTTAGAATAATGTGTAAATCCTTTTTGTCTTAAAAACTCTATGAAAGAATCTATTTTAAAATAAACTAATCCCTCCATAATCCATGGTTTACCAATCAATAATTCTTCTGCTGATTGTGCTTGTACTCGCCCATAACAAAAAGACTCAAGCAGTTGATTAAAATGTCCTTTGTAAGTTAACTCTTCTGGCACTTCTATCTCGTTTGCCTCTGCTAACAATCCGTTAATTAACACTTGCCAATCGCTCTCTTTTACTTTTGGCGGCATAAAGTTTTGTTGCTCCAGACATGCTATCTGAAACTTAGATTGTGATTGTAAATCAAAGCTTGTTAATTCTAATCGTCTTCCATCCAAGTCTGCGAAGAATACTCTAGGCTCTGATTTAACAATAGATATACCTGTTATCTCTACTGCATCTACATTTGCACCAATGCCATACTTTCTTCGTTTGCATAAAGCCTTGTTGCAATGTGATTTAAGAGGTTCTTGATTGCATGTATAAAAATATTCCTTCTTGTCTAACTGACCTTGTATATGAACTATTTCTTGTGCAGATAATGGACTAGAACAATAATCAATATTAAATTTTTCTAGCAGCGCCTTCCAATTATCGGGATCCATCTTCTTAAACATTGCACCATAATTAAATAAAGACATGTTCCTTGCCCCCTCTCCAATGCCGTTTAATGCCATAACATTTAAACAAGGTGGACTCTCTGGAAAAGGTTCTGTCTTTTTTGTTCCTACTTGTAGTTTAAAAAAATCATTTGGTTTAACTTTTCTTTCATCTACTAAATCTAAAAATTCTTCAAAGGTAGCCATCTCTCCATCTTCTTTGAAAGCATACCTCATGGTTTGTTCTTGATTATGATAAGGTAAATTTATGAAGTTACCTACATCTCCTCTTTCTACTAATATTTGCTCTTGCTTTGGAAAAATTTCACAGTTACCAAAACCAATTACAGATGCAATCTCTGATGCTTTATCTCTAAATTCTCCTGCACTCATCCAATCAGATAAAAAGAAAAAAATATGTGCCCCACCAGATTTACTTCTGCATACAACACAAGGTATTTTTAAATTTAATAATTTCTTGTCTAATGCAACATGATCAATAGGATATGTATCAATGTCTAATGCACCAAACTTACACATGTTGTTTTCATTTATTGGAATAGATCCTACACCAAGTCCACCGTTAAGATGACCGTTGATAAGTTCTAGTGTTAAAGGAGTTCTTTTTATATATGAATTAGCGGCTTGTTTCCCTTGTCGTCTTTCCTGGGAAATCTTTGTCTCTCCGTGTGCTTCCGAGAATCCCTCAAAAGCATCCATAAACCTTTGACCATTGTCCATTAATTATTCCCCACAAATGGTTTTCGGGTAGAAGAAAATGATTTTGGAGGAACTTCTACCCGAAACTTTTAAAAGTTAGAACGGCACTTCATCTGTGTTAACAGATGGAGCTTGATCAATCTCATCGGCTACTGCCGTTCCTTTGATTTCTCCACTTGCTACACTGTTATGAAACTCTTTACATTCATTATAAACGTCAAGAGTATCTACCATCCCGACCTTTTCTATCTGCCAGGAATACCAAGATCCTTTGTCGTTACCATCGGCTACTGTTTTAAGTATCCATTTGTTAGCGAACATAGGAGCAGGTTTTGATTTGCCATCTGCTAACTTAATAGTTTGCATTGACATTTGTGTAACCCAAATCTTTGAACGTCTGATTTGTGTTTTTTTCATGTCGATAATGGCAGGCTCTAACATGCCAAGTTCTTCATTTAAGACCTTAACATAATGTTGTCCCGTTCTTACAAGTTCATTACCACTAGGTAAGATATCCATATTAGTTTCTTTGTCTCTCTTGACATTTAAAACATCTGGATGATCCTTTGATAATTCTTGTACGAAACCACCACCTTGAGATCTTGGTACGAACTCAAGTAATTTTTGTTCAAAATAGCAAGGCACAACAGTAATACCTTCTTCTGCTTTCCATACTTGATGAGTAACAGTATTGAAAATGTCGCCTTGTTCTGCACCTTTTATATAACCCGAATTAGTTTTAACTAACTGTGGAGATAATGCTTGTAGAATCCTTAAAAAAGGAATCTGCATATCATCTGCCGTGACGTTAGATAGTCCCAAGCCAGAATCGGTTGCCATTTCACTTATCAAACTAGCAGGTAGACCTGCTTCTTTTTTCTCTACTACTTGTGTTTTCAATGTATTAACCCTTTCTAATTGTAGCAGTTGTACCAACATACGCACCAAACATTTCAAGGTCTACTTCTTTACCTTCTTTGATGCGATCAGATAACCAAGATTTCAAAGTCATTGGATGTATGTGTGTCTTTGAACTTGGATTAACACCTTTCTCTTCGAGATCGGCAATAACAGATTTAGCAAGATTGTCTTCTCCCATGCTAAAACTAACGACAACATCGTTCTTGATGATGTCATTTTCGCCTATTGATCTTAACCAATCATAAGCTTCACCTTTTCGATCTTGAGGTATGCTTGCATGAACAAAAGGTTTTAACTGAACTTTATTACCATCCACAGTAATAGAGTCCATACCCATTTCTTGCATTGTTGCAGGAATAGATTCTGTATCAACCTTGTGTCTCATAGCCTTAAGATCTTTTAGATGTTGCTCGGCTTCTTTGATTTGTTTTGAAAGTTGTTGACTGTTACGAATTAGAGAAGATAACTCACTCCCCTTTTTTGCGTTAACATTATCAAACGCACTCGCATCTGCAGCCATCGTTTCAAATAACTCGTTCATAGTTGAACCTCCTTTGTTAAAGTTATACCCTTCGGTTTGTTGATCTCGGCAACTCCGTGACTAGTTGCCGAGACCTGTGATATTGTTGCTAATAACAACATCCGTTGCAATTATTAATATAATTGTTTGCAATTAATTGTCAATGTTTTTTGAAAAATAATTTTTAATCATCCAACTAATTTGTCTTGCGTATGATCTTCCTTCTTGATTGGCTATCTTTTTTAGATCTTCAAAAATCTCTAATGGGATAGCCACTGTTCTGTATTTTTGCACCCTAAACTCCTTGTTATTTATTGTTTACACTTATTATATATATCATTTTGTTCTAATTTTCAGCAATTAGTTATCTTTTTTTGGAGAAACTTGTAACCATTTCTTTGCTTCTTCATTCAAAGATTTACCTGCTAATACAATTTTATTTTGTAAAACCTTAACGATATACTCGTCAATCGTGCCTTTAACTATCAAGTCAACATAAACAACTTGATTCTTCTGACCCGACCTATGATTCCGATCTTCAGATTGAATCCGTTTTTCTAAATCAAAATCATTAGAATAATAGATTACATTCGTTGCCTTGATCAAAGTCAAACCTCTGCCTCCCGTTTGAGGATTGGCAACAAAAAATCTTACAGTAGGATCGTTCTCAATTCCTAGGATTGCATGTTGTCTGTCTGTTTCAGATGTATCTCCAAAATAATTTACAGTAGATGCATGTCCATATTTTTTTCTTAATGTATTTGTTATTGAAATAATATCGTGCCTAAATCTTGCCCAAATTATAACCTTACCACTCATTTCTTCAATGGCATCTAACATAGAATTCATTCTATTGTTTTTAACTTCAATAGTTTTACCATCATTGGTTACAATAAAACCACAAAGTAATTGTTGCAGCTTTATTAATTGTGTCATGACTTCAGTTGCACTTACCAACTCATCATTGACCACTGTCAATGCATGTTTCTTCATGGACTGATAGTGTTGCATTTGTTCTGTGGATAAACTTACTTGTCTAGTTGTGTATATTTTTGGTGGCACATCTTTTAAAACATTCTCTTTTGTAACTCTAAACGAAAAAGTTTTTATTCTTTCTGCTAATTCTTCCAGGTTTCGATAACCAATGACTTGATTAAAAGAATGAGCACCCATCTTTTGTCTTCTAGTTACTGCATATCGTCCTTGAAAAGACCAAAAAGAATCAAACCCCAATAGATCTTGACTCATAAATAAACATTGAGAAAAAAGGTCCATTGGAGATCTTGTAACGGGAGATCCCGTTAATATTCTTTTGTAACTTGCTCGTTTACCAAGACTTATTAATGCCTTTGTTCTTTTAGCTTGATGATTTTTTATTGTTGTTGATTCATCTACGGCTAATAAAAAGTTTGAATTTCTTATAAAAGCATCAGTATATCTTTTGACTTTTGGTGTAGCAAAACCTTCGACATTGATTAGAAGTATTCTAAATTTTGATCTGTCTTTTGTTGCACGAACTAAATCATCCTTTTGATTTTTGTTCGGATTTGCTCTCCAGGTAAAAACCTCGTGTTCAACTTCATCCAAAAAATGTTTCGGAATCTCTGTCAATTCCCAATTTCTATAAACTCCCTTGGGAGCCACTATAATTGCAGAGTCTATTTGTTTTTGAAGTCTAAGCCATGCCATGTTGTCGAGTAGAACTTTAGACTTGCCACATCCCATCTCCATGAAATATGCGTAGTTTGGTTTATTAAAGCTAACCATCAATGCATCTTCTTGATGTTGATATGGTACTGTTTTATATTTAAATTTCATTTTCTCCTCCATTCATTTCAACTTCTGCATGATGTTTTCTGCACAAAACAACACACTTTTTTATTTCTTTTTCAATTGCGTCTTTGTTCATTCCTCTTGATATCATTTCTGCAACCGAAATTCTTTTACCATCATTGCCTATAAATTTATCTTTTGGGATAGGATGATGCCATTCTAAATAAAACGGATTTTCCCTATATCCACATCTAAATTTATATCCAAGCAAATTAAAAAGAACAAACTGACAACCCAAACTTATTTTTTTCTCATTGAAATATTTTCTTCTATTTCTTTTGTGTTGCGTTTGACTAACTTTTCTACTTTGACTTTTACTCATCAATCTATCCAAGATAAAGTCGAGGCAGCCGAATTTTTAATTGTATATTTATTTTTGTATTTCCCCTCATTATCGTCTGGAACTATCTTTAAATTTTGATCACTCCAATCCTCATCAAACTCTTTCATTTCTTGTGGAGTCAAATATGGCCCAAACCATTTAATCTCCCACCATTCTTTCTTGACCCTTTTCCACTCCAACCCAACGGCTAACATCCTTAGTACGGGTATTTCTATCCCACACATAAAGCTAATCGTTTCAATCGGTTTGCTTATCTCCCACATCCTCCTCGCTTGAACTATCGCCAAGTCTGGATTTTGTTTGAAAACTGAAGACGTTATTTCTATCAGTGTTTCGGAGAACTTTAGTCGCACTTTTTTTATCGTGTCCGAGTTGTTCAAGTTTCTCTATTGCCTCTTTCAAGTTCATATCTCCCCTAATATAAGATATAACTGAATCTAAACTTATTTGTAGATAAGTTTCAGATTTACTTCTCCCCATTATCATCTGCTCCCTTAGTTATTATTCCTAGTTTAATTATATCAATTATGTAGCTTATGTCTGCATAATTCTCTAAAGTCGTTATCATCTTTAATTCGCCTTCTTTATCTTCTCCAATGATAATCAACTCTTTAAATTCTTTTGACGCAAGATCACAGACCTTTTTTATAGGATCTTTTGTCTTGCGTATCGAATCAAAGTTTATAATGTTGTCACTCATTTTAATTGTGACCCTTGGCAACAATCATCCACAATACTATGGCACAAAACACATTGCTCATGACCATGTATGTTAACAGTCTGTAATGTGCCTTGACATCTTGGGCATCTAGGTAAGCAATGCGTTTTAACTTCTTTTTTTTCATATTCAAATTGCTCCCCTCCTCTTTCATATTCCCAATCTACTCCTAGTTCCATATCTTTATTATCCTTGCGTCTTGCGTCTTGCCATTCATGTCCGTATTTTTGTTTCCATTCATTTTCATCCATGCTCAACTCCTTTAATGATTTTTTGAAAAGCTTCTCTTAAATATTTAGAATAATAAGGATGTCCCTTTTGTTCGTATTCTATGCAAGTATCTTCAATGACTCTTGCGACTTTACTAACTGCATCCTTTAATTCAATATTATTTTCCTGGATTGATTCTAACATGATTTACTCCTACTCTCTATAAGATTTGTAGTCTTTTTCATTACCTATATTATAATCACAATCTACAAATTTGTAACCGAAGTTACTCCATGTTCTCTTTTCTTCTTTTTTTAAAGCTCTTTCTATAGCTTGTTGTTCTGTAGTTGCCTCAACTTTAACTGTTCTTTTTATGTTTACAAAGACTTCAATATAGTGAGAACTTGCCTCACTATAATTGATATATTCAGTATCATATTTTTTCGCCATTCTTTATGTCCTCCTTAATTGCTAATCCAATATGATAGGCATGTTGAGGAACTATTGCATTCCCCAACATCTTCAGTCTGTTTGCTCTGTTTTGTTGTTCGACTGTGATTCTTGGGACTCCTCTAGGTTCGTCCATCCAATAGGATACCCCATTAGCCACTCTGTCCAATCGCAATTGAGCCTCGCATCTCCCTCCGTTTGATAAATCTTGTGGGTCAGATCTATCTGTCTCCCATCCTTCAATCGCTTTTCGTAATACTGATTGTTGCCATTGTATGAATGTTTCTTTAGTCCACTGTTCGGAGTTGGAAACTTCCACTCTTCCATCCTCGGTGGTCTTAAAGTTACCCCATTCATCATAGATCGTGCCTCGTCCTCCGACAATTCTCCCCTCTCCACTTTCTTTCTGAAGATCATTGTCTGTCCCTCCGATGCGTGTCCGAATCCCTTGGTTGTCGGAGTTGGATACATCTCCATTGTTTTGGGATCGACTTGTTCCCTCAAATTGCTTGGTCTCTTTCGACCTTTCCTCGCACCTTCTTGAAGTCTCTTTGTTCCCTCTTCCGATCTCGGAGGAAGATAATCCATGGTAGTAGGAGTCGCCCAAGTTTTTACAGATGATCCACACTCTGTCTCGTTTGTGTCTCGCTCCGATACTGCTAGCCGAAACAACAAATGTCCTCGTTTGGTAGTTAAGGTTTTCCATTGTAAAGAGTGCCTCGTCAAGTCCCATGGAGACATGCCCATAAACATTTTCGAAAACGCAATAAGAGGGTCTAATTTGTTTAACAATTTCATGGATGTACGGAAAGATGTGTCTAGGGTCTTCCGTGCCGAGCCTTTTGCCACTTGTACTGAAGGGTTGACATGGGTATCCTCCACTAAGAACTCCGATTGGTTGTTGAATAAATTTTCTTGGATCACTTGCTATCTCCTTTACATCGTTAAATATTGGTACATTTGGAAAATTTTTTGCTAAGACTTTTTGACATGGTTTGTCAAAGTCACAGAATGCTATGGTTTTGGAAAGGTTTGCCCATTTAAATCCAAGTGCAAACCCACCAATACCACTACACAAATCAAGATGATTAATCATGTAAATCTCCTTTTCTCATGATGTAAGTCATTGAGGTAGGTTTCTTAACTATCCTACCAATGTCCTTATCTCTATCTGCATGAGGATGATCTTCAAATCTTTCATCCTCTCCCAACTCCTCTCTTGTTTTCCTTTTATTTTCTTTTTTAATTTCAAGAAATATATCAAGAAGAGAATTTCTTACTCTTTGATTAGTTTTGTCTCCTCGTCTACTCATAGTTCTGCCTCAAAACTACATGTTCCTTGCTCAAGTATACAATCATAAATCTTTTTCCCAAGATGTAATCTTGCATACCACTCTAGATAATATCTAACTCCCTCCTCGGTATGTTTATGAGGATGTTCTTTTTCATTTAAGAAGTCTTGAAGTTTTTGATTATTATAACTCTCACGAGTATCAAAGAATTCATCCAAGAGTTTTCTATACTTGCCCAATGTCCTATCGCATTCAAGCATACCCTTATGAACATCTTTTTTGTTATCTTCATCAAAGTAGTAGTGAAGGAAATTTGCATTTCCCTCTACTCCAAAATACTCGGCATCAGTACTTGATTGAACTCCAAACCAAAACTTGCCCTCAATATCTCCATGATAATATCTACCCATTATATTTCCTTTCCTCTAAAAGTTTCTAAAGCTTTCTCAAGTGGCATATCATTCAGAACAATACATTTTGGAAACTTATCTTTTATGTATGCCATAAGTCCTCCAATATTATTTTGAATTTTAATCATAGAATATTGCCCCTTCTCGATGTCACTCTTGTCTCTAAAAAACATGACATTCTTTTTCATATTTCTTTTTAAAAGTTTAGTATCAAGATGTTTGTATAACTCGTCATGACAATAATGTTCCAAGTCTAGATCAGTAGAGTAAGTTTGACCATTGTATTCCCATGTTGATTGACCAAACTTTGCAACACACCATTCATTAATTTCTTGAAGTCTGAAACCATTCTCATGCCATACATGTTGTCTATCACTACCACCATGACCATCGTTTGAAACCTCAACTGCTTTCTTGCCATTGATGTATACTGTTGCATTATAACATGGTGTTTCTTCTGAACCTCTTTCATAATAAGAGATGTTCTTTACTTCTAATTTATCTATCTTCATTTTTATTTCCTCCAATAAGTTTTAGAAAAGGTTGGTAATATAAATCATCAACTGTCCATTCGTTAATGATCTGCTCTGCACATTGACGAATGAATGTGCCTTTGAACGATTGACCACCGACCACGAACTCTTCTTGCTCGATAACTGTCAATGCTTGATCATTCGTCAATCCATCGTCATTGAGTAAAGAACCCAAGTGAGTTTCTACATCAATAACTAAATCTTTTAATCTACTCATTTACTTCCTCCATAAATACATTTCATAAAATTTTTCATTTCATCTTCAGAGAGATGAATTGTACCTTCTTCAATCCACTCTCCATTTTCAAACATATCAATACCATTTTTGCTTAAAATAAATTCTCTAAAACTAGGGACTTTTAAGAAACCCTCGACCATTAGACCATGAGATTTACTTATAGTAGACATCCCACATTCCCATCTACTAATCGTTGCATCTCCAAAGCCTAATAACTTTGATAGTTCTTTAGCACTTTTATATCCCATCTCTTTTCTTAAAGACTTTATTTCTTCTGCACTTATGATATCCATATTTACCTCCGTAATAGTTATATAATCTTTTAACATTTTATTACAAGTCTTTGCAACTTTTATTTAGTTAACATGTTAAATAAGCTATGAACTGGTGGTTGAATTAGCACCACCAATTACCTTATTTGTTTTTCAAAATTTCACGAAAGTTTCTACCCAGTTGTTTGTACTGGGTGTTTTCTTCTTTCAATTTGTCTACATGATTTACAATTTCATTCCATGAAAAAGAAGTAAATATCGTTTGTTTTTTATTATATTTAAGTTTGTCTTTATCAATTGAAAAAGGAATCCCAATATCTTTGTTACAAAAAGTACTGATATGAATTGGAAGACTACCCACAGTATATGTAGTGTCATTTATTTTTTCCCAATTTGTTGGTATTTTTACTTCATTCATTTTTTAACCTCCATAAGTTATAATTAAAGACTAAACACAGATAAAATATATGTCAATAAGTTTTTGCATTTATTCACAATAGTTAACATGTTAAATTCCTGGATTTTGTTTCCAATTTCTAGGGTTATCTTTATCTTCAAATGAAATAAACTTTTCATTCAATTGATAGATAACTCTATTATCATTTAACTTGTTAAGTAACTTTGGCATTTCGGCATCATCTTTTAATGCAAACAATTCTTCATTTTTAGTTCTGATTGCATTTGGAAAATCGTTTGGATGTAGTCTTGCTTTTCGAAGATCAACTCTTGTTACGATTGCCCAACCATGATCATCATCAATTAAATAAGGTATGTTTAAAATTCCTATCATCCTCTTTTCTCCTCTTCGTCTATTTGTCTACAATATAAAGTTATGCCAAAGTCATAACCCTCTTTGTAGTAATGATGAGATTGAGTGGTATCTCTTATTCCATGTATCAATCCATCTACTACACCATCTTTAAATTTTTCTATAACTTTGTTCTTTTCAATCTCTTTTTCTAATTCAATTAAGTTCATTTACTCCTCCTTAATTATTTTATTGCTATACCTAGAGAACCACATATAGTCATACAGTTCTCTATTCTTTTCTTCGCAAGTGTAACAAAAATAAAAGTCTTCCATTGTGTTAACCATGTCGCTAGGATCATGTAAATCA
>Ga0098049_1001044_pt1 | contig 10782 bp, 13 predicted proteins | sample 13BtaG_FD_92582 | JGI IMG/M metagenome (GOLD analysis project Ga0098049, IMG submission 92582) | Marine viral communities from the Subarctic Pacific Ocean - 13B_ETSP_OMZ_AT15268_CsCl metaG | ecosystem: Environmental > Aquatic > Marine > Oceanic | place: Subarctic Pacific Ocean | collected...
GATTAAAGTGGAGCGATTGACATATCCAGGTGCAGAATACAGTCGAGGTACTAAAAAGTGGCAAAGATTTGTAAGGCAAATGTATGATTTACAAAAAGATTGGCGGGGTAAATTTATGGATGTACATGCACCGAAGCAAAAGAAGAAGGCCTCTAGTAAAGACAGTCATGACGACTATGCAGACAGTTTGATGTTGTTATGTTATCTTGTTAATCGTAAAATGATTGCTGTAGAAACAGCTACAAATCCATTCTTAACTAGTAGAGGTGTAGGCAATTACATGAATAAGTCTGCTAAGATGGGTAGCGGTAAATTAAGGAGAAAATTTGATGGATGGTGATCTAACAATTCAACAAATTAGTGACTTATCTGGTATGTCTACAAGACTTGTTGGAAAGTCTATCAAACGTGGTGATTTAGTAGATCAGTCTGCAAAATCTGTTGGTTTGTGGTTAAAAACAATATTTGAGTGTAAAATAGAAAACGAATATAAAACAAAATCTAATTTACATAGAAAGTGGGATTGATATGGGTTTAATCAGCCGAGGTATTATGGCATCTACTGCGTACGGCAGTCCTGATTCAAAAGTATTTGAACTAGTGACCTCAACAGAAGTTGAGCATTCAGAGAGATTAACACGATACAGAAAATTTATGAATTTTTATAGAGGTAAACATTGGGATCATACAAGAGACATCAATGAACCGTTCGTGACTGTTAATTACTGTCGTAGATTTGTCGATGCTCAAGTAAATTTTTTAATGAAGGGTGGATTTACTTGTACGATACCAGATGACCCTGCCACTCCGACTAAAGAGGATGATGACAGAGAGTTCGTTCGATTAATGTTAGAGAAGACTTGGGAGTATAATCGAAAAGAGCTAATTGGTTTTGAGATGGCACAGATGGGTAGCATAACAGGCGATGTCTTTGTTAGAGTGTCTTGGTCTGAGGATGATCCGATCGAACCCGCACATGCTAGAATAGATGTATTACCCAGTCAATATGTGTTTCCTGTTTTTGGTGGTCCACATGGTGTTGATCGTAAACATGTGTCTTCTGTGCTTGTTTTATTCCCGAGATTTAAGAACGGCTTAGACGAAAGCACACAAAGATTCGGTGAATTAAGTAAAAAAAACGTAGAGTGGTATGGAGAGCGTTGGTACAGAGATAAAGTTGTTAAATACGATCCGATTTATGGTGAAAAGGTTGTACCAAACCCGTTAGGCGAGATACCTATTGTTCATATACCAAACTACCCTGTTGCAGGTGAGTTTTTTGGTCGCAGTGATCTTGCAGACATAATATCTCTGCAACGTGAGTACAATGAAAAAGCGACAGACATTTCAGATGTGATTAATTATCATGGTAGTCCTGTCACAATCGTAAAGGGTGCGAAGTTGACATCTTTAGAACGTGGGCCAAATAGAATGTGGGGTCTACCAGAAAATGCCGAGGTCGAAAACCTTAGTTTGAATGGTGAGCTAAAGAGTAGTCTAGACTATTTAGATAGGATGAAGAAGGCTATGCATGAGGTAGGGGGTGTACCAGAGATTGCATTAAGCTCTAATATCAACAACAGAGAGACAGGAAGCTCTGTGAGCATGAGATATATGCCGATGCTTGAGAGTAGACAAGTTAAGATACAGACTTACGGCATGGGTATACGATTAATTAACAGATTGATTATGAAAACTACTGCCATCGGAGATGCTGATTTTGGTCGCAAGTTTGATGCACTAAATAAGAGCAATAAGTATCGTAACGAAGTAGTATTCCCTAGTCCTTTACCACGAGATGAGAGTATAGAATTAGATCGTTCTATGAAGAGGATGGATCTCGGCTTAACTAGTAAGCAATATGAAATGATGAAGATGGGCTTTTCACAGCGTGAGATAGAGAAAATTAAAGAGGATGTTAAACGCGAGAAGCAAGACTTGGCTGATTTAGAGTTAGAGATTGGTCAGAAATTTATGGGTGAAGATGGTGAGCTTGACGTAGATGTATCTGACATTATTTCAGAGAATACGAATAGAACAGGCGGTAATCCTAATCCAAAAAGACCTAACCCTGACGTACAAGCAGAGAAAAGATCTAGTGCTGCACTAGGAGAAAAATTAGATGGCTGATCGCTTTGAAGCTAAAGATATTAATTCAGGAACAGGTATAGTAAAAAGCTCACACAAAGTGGCTTTATCTGATGGAAGTACTATGCGTGTCTATCGTAGATCTGTTATGCGTGGAGATCGTGCTAGAGTACGTAATTTAGAGATTCGTGACGCTAAAAGACGAATATTAAATCGCGTAGTCAAGCAAGATAGATCGGTTCGTAGTTCTATGAATAATCTCATAGAAGACTTTGAAATGATGATGTTTAAAGAGGAGAAGGCGGGGGCAAGAGATAGACAAGGCAAGCTACGTAGAGGCCGAAAGTCTATAATAAAAGCAAAAACAAACAAGCTTGTTAAGAATAAAGTGGTAGAGCTTCGTAGTAAGGTTAAAGGCGATATAGAAGCTAGTGTGAAAACTTATTTGATTGGAGTTAGGAGATCTTTATCAGACCGCAACCAACTACCCATGAGTAAGATAAATCAGATGGCGAAAGATAAAGCGAATCAGATTATGAACTCTAAATCACATGGTAAAACAGCGAACCAAAGAATAGCTAGATATGCGAAGCGAATGTCTGATGAGTTAATGCTACAAGCAGATTTATCGTATGTAGAAAGAAGACAGCGTACAAGTGTACTAAAGAAAAGACTAGTAGACCCAAAAAGTAGCCACAGGCAATGTGTAGCAAAAGGTGTAAGTCGTATTAGTAGAACAGAGCAGAACAGGGCTATGCACTCTGCTACACTAGATATTGTAAAAGATTTAGGGATGCAATTAGCGTATTGGCGATTATCTGCTTCACACAAGAATTACGGTGGTAGTGAGATCTGTGAAGTGTTGGCAAGTAATACTGGGGCGGGGGTTGCTGATGCTCTGAATGCTTCTACTTCTAATTTAGATAGAAGCGGTTTATATTTGGCAGATGCTTTCCCTGAAGTTCCGCATCCAAATTGTATGTGTTCTATAGAGCCTGTTTTTAATTAGTTTTTATTTTTTGTTTTTATATGTATAATATAGTATGTTATCTTTTTGATAACAATATCAATAAATCAAGGAGAATGAATATGCCAACTTATTCACCAAACAGAGCTAAACCGTCAATTATGCCTGGTCAAGATACACCTCGTGGTCGTGGTTCAGTACCGTACATGAACTTTCGCGATATGCCCAACAAAGCTACAGTTCCAAATAGCAAAGCTGTTATGATGGAAGCTACTGCGGGTGATAACGCAAGACGGGCCCCAAAGTCTGACATTCTTCGTTAATAATTATTTTATAAAGCACTGATCAAAATTCAAGGAACAAAAGACACATGAGTGATATGACAAATAATACCGACACGACACAAGATAGTAACGACAAACAACAACTCCCAAAAGAAAATGTTCAACAGGAGTTCTCAAGTAATGACAGCCCAACGTACACTAAAGCACAGCTTGATGAGATGTTGAATAAGGCTAGACAACAAGAGAAAGACAAACTGTATCGAAGTTTGGAAGATGCTAACAAGCAATCAGAAAAGCTTAAGAGTGAGCATGAGAGAGTGCAAAAAGAATATTTAAAGACACAAGAGCGTCTTAAAACTTTACAAGACGATAAGATGAGTGATCTCGAAAAAGTTAATAAGCAGATCGAATCTATTATTGCCGAGAATGAGTCTTTGAGACAGAAAATAGATTCTGTCTCCAAAGAAGCAGATGAGCGTATAACTAGATCCCAAATTAATGCTTATAGACAAGATCGAATAAAATCAGAAGGTTTATTATTTTCTGATATGGTGACAGGTGTCACTAAAGAAGAAATAGATGCGTCTATTTTAGAGATCAAAAATAGAGAGCAAGCTATACGACAACAGATGGAAGATCAAGTAAGACTAGAGCTTAAAGATTCTTTACCAAAGGCGATCTCGCCTAATTCTGTTGAACCGTCTATTGCTCCTGCATCAGATCGTTATAGAATAAGTAAATTAAAGGGTGATGATTATGCTAACATTCGTCAAAAATTGTTAACTCAAGCCCTTGAAAAAATGAGAAGTTAATTAAAATTTAAATAGGAGTTGTTATGTCTATCACAAGTGTAACTACAGTGAATCCAACTAATACTAAACTAGACCATGCTTTATTAGATGTATATAGTTTAGATATCTTACACAAAGCTCAAGGCGTTATGCGTTTTGAAGACTTTGCTATCCGTAAACAAGAATTTACTGCCGCACCAGGCGAAAAGATCAATTTCATTATTTATGATGATTTAGAACTTGGTTCTGCTAAAGGTAAGTTGTTAGAATCTGATTCACTATCAGCTAATGCGATGGTTGCGAATCAAGCATTTATTACTATTGAAGAATGGGGTAAAGCAGTAAAAGTTAGTGAAAAACTTTTACGTTTATCTTGGGATGATGTAATGAGTGAAGCCGCTACTTTGCTTGGTAGAGATTATGCTGTTGTTCGTGATATTGCATTACGTGACGCAATCGCTACACAAGCTAGCAGTGGTCTGTATGTTGACCCCGCTAACAACACTCCTGCTACAATAGCTGCAGTCGATAAAATGGATACAGATTTGATCCGTAGAGCTGTAGAAGTTTTAGAAACAAATAATACTCCAAAATTTTATGGAGATTACTATATTTGTTTTGTGCATCCACACCAAGCATCTGATTTACGTACAGACAATAATTGGATTAATGCTAACGCATATGCAGGAACTCGTAACATCTTCAACGGAGAAATTGGTCGTTGGGAAGATGTTGTATTCATTACTTCTACACATTGTCGTAATGGTGCCGCTTCAACTAATGCTCCAGGCTATTTAGCTGATTTTGATCAGACAGTACATGGTGGTAACACAGACGTTTATGAGTCTTTGATGTTTGGTGATCAATGCCTATATGTTGCTGATGCTTTACCTGTTGAACTACGTGACAACGGAATTGAAGATTTTGGTCGTACTCATGGTTTAGCATGGTATAGCCTATTCGGTACTAAATGCTTACGTCCTGATTATGCGGTTAATTTAAGAACTGCTTAATTGTAAACATAACTAGGATATAGATATGACAGAGCCAAAGAAATCAAAAAAGAAGACTATAAAGGAAGCGATTCCTATTGCAAAGAAGATCGAGAAGTCAGTGGTTAAAGCTACAAAGCCTTCAGAGGCGGTAGCTGTACCAATCAAGGCTAGATCTAAGGAAGTTCCTGTAGTCATTGCTAATGGTAAACGACCTCCTCAAACTATGCGTGTTAAAGCAATAGCTAACACGAGAGGAGTTTGTGTTGATTATCGTTATGAGATTATCAAAGGTGAAGTCTATACATTCCCAGACTATGTTGCTAAGTTTTTAATCGAACAAAACAAAGCATTTTAAGGTAAAACAATGGCTGACATTAATATACTGATAAGACGTATTAGAGCGAGGATTCATGATTCTGTGGATCACGATGTCAGAGATGATGGCAGACCGTTGTACCTTGATAATCATTACATTGATAGTATTGATTCTGGCTTGGGCAGGTTAAATTTAGATCTTGACTCAAGTTATGCTATTGCGACACTGCCTACTAAGTACGAGTATCTACTTGAACTTAGGGGTACAATAAACATGTGCTATGTGCGGGGTGCTGAAGGGGCTTCTTCTGATGTAGAAGACTTTCCGAGCGTGCCTGATTACATGGTGAGTGTTCCGCAATTAAGTGTCCAAAAACAGCAGATGTCTGTTGATGGCCCAAAATATTGGTTACGTCTAGTAGATAAATTAGAGAATGAGTATAACAATGCAATTGCTCGTTTAGAAGCCAGAGGTGACGAAGGTGCAGAGATTCAGCAAATGGCTATGACAAGGCCGAGTCTTCGCACAGGTAGACGTACACAGTATGTTTACGATAAAGCAATTACAGCACCTGATGTAGCAGTTGCTGTAGCAAACGGTAAAGTACAGATTACTTGGAATCCTATTTATGATATTTATTTTAGATTGTATGAGATTCAAAGAAGTGGTAGTGCTGACTTGTCAACAACTTCTGTTGTATACCAAAGCAGTGATAACCATGACGTGTCTTTTACTGATACTCCAGGTGTTGGCACTTGGTACTACAGATTAGCTACAGTAAACAGTAATAATTTATATGGCTACTCTCAAGTGGCATCGGTAGTTGTACAGTGATTACTGCTTTAGCTTCCGCAGAGCGTGGTATAATAGAAAACCATAAAAGATATGGTGAAGTGTTTAGGTTAGTTAAATACATACCCAACGCTACAGGCGGTATATATCGTCAATCAAAAAAGATTTACGAGAGCGTACCATATGAAATAGTGGGTTGTATTACTAGAGTGCCTACAGGAGACATATTAAGTCCTATCGGAGAGTCTTCTCAAAATGTAGCAGAGGTTACAGTGCCAGTTAGGTTCGTGGAAGATATCTTTGGTGGATCAACTAAACTACTAGATACGATTACTACGAAAGACTTAATAATATTTGATGAAAGAGTTTGGCGAATAACTCAATCGTCTTTATCTGCTAGAATCGGTGACAGACCGTTACTTTTTGTGTTAGAGTTAAGAGAGAAATTAGGGGAGAAGCACAAGGAGTATTTATGAGTAATAGAAATGCGATTAAGTTCACTACAAAAGGATCTTTATTGGGTTACAAAATAAATACCACTGGTACACAGTTCCCTAGAGATATTGCTAAAGCTTTAGGTAAAAGTAGGAGCAATATTATAAATGATTTACGTAAAATCTTTAAAGCAAGAGTAAGAGATCGTATACCTAAACTTAGGACTCAATTAATTAATGGTTTTAAGGGAGGTAACTTTCAAGGTGCTAATCTACAAAAGACGATTGGTACTGCACAGTTTGAAGGCACTCCAGGCAACCATAGTAACCACAGTCATAGAGTACATAAAGATATACCAGATATTTGGTCGAGGATCATAAAACAAGGCTTAAACATTAAAGTGGTGAATAAAGGTAAATCAGCAATACAAGTTGTTATGAGGTTTTCAAACTCTAGGAAGAGTAGTTTAAGATATCACTACAAAACCAAGACTCCACCTAAAGTAACCAAACTTGTTAGGCGATTAGAAGAAACTTGTTTGGCTTATATGGGTTCAGGTAATTTTAGTAAAACAGTAGAACAATGGGGTAGGTATAATCAAATATCTATGTATTCTGAAATAAGAAAATACATAAAAAACAATAAGTCTGTGAGGTAAGTATGGCTACATCTTTGTATAAGCTAGAGGCTTCCTTTAGGCAGAGGTTCTTAGGTAAAGGGCTTAAAGACCGCAACGGTCGTAATAATGAGGTTGAAGTTTTTGTAGATACTCCAGACATCCAATATGGAGAGAGAAAATTTCCATCTATCTCTATTATGATGGTTAATATGGAGCTAGATGCAACGATGCTAGACACATCCGAAGATTATGAAGTGTTAGTAGATGTTAGTACTAGCCCAATAGTCCGTACTACTAGAAGGATACCTGAATATTACATGATACAGTATGAGGTGAGTTGCTACTCTCTATCTGCTTTTGAGGACAGAGAACTACTCCGTTGGTGTGAGTCTAGATACGCACCAAGAGATGTTATATTAGTGGATGGCGAAGGGTATCATGTATTTAGAGAAACATTTTTTACACAAGATGAGACAGATTTTGATACAATAATATATAAAAAAACATGGACATATTCTATATTAGCAGATATAGAAGATACAGATAACGATACGGTAACAAAAGGTATAGACGAAATTAGGATAAAATCTAATGCAGTCGATTTAGATCCTAAAACTAACGCAGATAAAGCTAATAAGACATTGCACAGAGTTGTAGTTTTTGATGATCAAAAATATTGGTTCAATCCAAAAGAATAAAGGTGTTAATTATGGCTTTTAAAAGACCAGACATTTACATTGAAGAAGTGCTTTCACCTACTACAGTTGGTGAAGGTGTATCTACAAGTGTAGCCTCATTCGTAGGCATAGCCCAAAAAGGGCCTAGCAATTTAGCAGTTCTTATTAGTTCATTCGCTGATTTTAAAAGAATCTTTGGTAGTGCAGTTGCCAACGAATCTCTTTTCTACAGTGTACGTAGCTTCTTTCAAAATGGTGGCTCACAGTGCTATGTAGTACGATTGATTAGAAATGATAGTGGTATTAATCCTGCGTCATACACAGCCAAGGATCATGATGGCGATACGAATCTACTTCGCATTACTAGTGGTTATCGTGGATATGAATCTAAGGGTTTATATGGTAATGACCTAAGACTTAATTTCTCACTATCTAATAGATTCGTGACAAGTTATGTTGCGGGAACTACATATGACCTTACGGCAAATTTTGTGGATGGTTCGGCTAGATTAGAAGTAACTAGTATTAACGGTATCCAACCAGGTGACGTGTTGAAGGTAGAAGACGATGCTACAGGTGCTAACGACATATACTATGTCAAGGTCAAGAGTGTAGAGAGTCGTGTTTTTGGAGCTGTAGTAAAGCATTATGTAAATTTAGTAGGCAATCTATCTTTGGGTACAGGTACTTTAACTGCCGCTAACAGTAGAATTACTTTAATGGCTTACAATTTAGTGATTAAGAACTCTGATGGGGATCAATTAGAGTCTTGGGTAGACCTAAGTTTTAACGTAGATAGTAGTTCTTACATTGTGACTGTACTAAACGATGAAGCCAACGGATCTCGTCAAATTAAGGCATATGATTTACAAGAAAGCGGTTCTGTAGGGGATAAGATCTTAAAATCTGATGAACTTACTGGAGATAAGGCTTTGTCTGGGGCGGCAGACGAATGTGCAGGTTTACTTGTAACAGACATTATCGGTACTGAAGGTGTTGGTGTTCGCTGTTTAGATGGTAAAACAAGTGTAAATCTTTTATGCGTTCCTCCATCACAATCAGATTCAGGTAAAATACCTACTAGCATGGTCAGTATCCTTCACACAGGTATGTTAGAGTACTGTGGCGATAGAATGGATATGTTTGCTATCCTAGATGCACCTACAGGACGTGTGGCGGCTTCTTCAGGACAAAACAGTATTGGTGCTTATAGAACTAGTACTTTAGGCGTAGACAGTTATTGGGGAGCTTTATATTACCCACACATTAACGTCTTAGCTGAAGACGGTATCAATAAAGTATCTATCGCACCAAGTGGTGCTGTAGCGGGTGTTTATAGTCGTGTAGACAACATTGCTCCTCCAGAAGGTGGTGTATCTGCTTCACCTGCGGGTTATGGTGATTTTGGTTTACTTCGTAATGTACAATCTGTTTCTACTGAAGTATCTAATAGTCTACATGGTGATTTAAATGTTATGGGTGTTAATGTATTGAAGCAAGTAAATCAAGCAAGCGGTGTCTTGCCTGGTGTTGTTGTTTTAGGTGCAAGAACACTCAGTACAACACTAGACTTCAGATATGTCAATGTAAGACGCATGATGACTTATGTTGAAGAATCTGTAGTAGAATTATCTCGACCATATTTATTCAAAAATAATAATCCATCTATGTGGGGTCGTTTAACAAATACCATCGACACGTTCTTATCGCAGTTGTTTAGACAAGGGCAGTTGTTTGGCGATACGCCAGAGCAAGCTTATTTTATTAAGATTGATAGCTCATTAAACACGCAAGATGACTTGAAGAATGGTATACTAAACGCTGAAATTGGGCTAGCTTTAAGCCGTCCTGCGGAGTTTATTGTATTTAAATTTAGCCAATCACCATTAGGTGGTAGTGAAGTAACAGAGGTGTAGCATGGCAGTATTAACTAAAGATATCTATAGAGGTTTTAAATTCTCTGTTGAGGTTACAGACGATTCATTCGCTAGAGCAGCTTTCCAAAAAGTTAGTGGCTTGAAAACTTCAGTAGAAGTAGTGGAGTATCGTGAAGGTAACATGCTTGATCGCATGGAGAAGTTTAGTGGTATGATGACATATGACACTATTACTCTAGAACGTGGTGTTAGTAACGATGATGATTTTAGAACTTGGATGGCAAGCGTCTGTGACGCTACATCAGGTAGAGAAACTATTAATGGCGTGACTAACGGTGGTACTGCTGATTTTGGTGCAGATTCTTATCGTAAAGATATCATTATCAACCTACATAATAAGCAAGGGGCGATTGTTAAGACTTATAGAGTGCTTGACTGCTTTCCAAGTGAATATGAGATTGGTGACTTAGATGCGACATCAAATGATGTTTTGATTAATACTTTAGTACTACAGCATCATGGTATTATCGAAACAAACCTAGCTACCTAGTAGCAAAGGGCTAAATAAAACAGTAATAGACTTGTCAACAACTTTATATTGAAAGAGAATTTAACATGATAGGTAATACAGATAGAGTCACACTACCGATTGGGGTTGAAGTAGATGGTATTCGTTATCGAGAAGTCATTATCGATGAGATGACAGGTATTGATGAAGAAAACCTTGCTTCCCCTAAGATCCAAAACAATGGTGGTAAAGCTGTCACTTTACTACTGCAAAGATGTATCCAAGAGATAGTAGGTGTTGTAGATCGTAAAAAGAGTCGCATGACTATGATCGATCAAAAGATCATTAAGAAGATGTATGCGGCTGATCGAGACTATTTAGTACTTTGTATAAAAGGTTTGAGTTCAGGACTAGACATTAGTGGTGACGTGCA
>Ga0098049_1001049_pt1 | contig 10762 bp, 15 predicted proteins | sample 13BtaG_FD_92582 | JGI IMG/M metagenome (GOLD analysis project Ga0098049, IMG submission 92582) | Marine viral communities from the Subarctic Pacific Ocean - 13B_ETSP_OMZ_AT15268_CsCl metaG | ecosystem: Environmental > Aquatic > Marine > Oceanic | place: Subarctic Pacific Ocean | collected...
GTAGTATTTTGCTGCAAACTTAGTGTTTGTTTCAGGGTTACGTAAAGCCTGTCTTACTTCATCTATAGACATATCTAACTTTTCTCTAAAACCGGGGTCAATATAAGTAGAATCTTTTATTTGATATAACCCAGTTACCTGTTCATCGCCAACTTTAGTTGTAGCATTAGGATTGTAAGAAGATTCTATTCCCGCCATAGTCATTAAATCTGCCCGTGTAGTGGAATCTTCGTCTCCTAGCCACTCTGATATACTATCTCTATTAAAATCGATTTCGGGTTGTGCAGCAAGTTCAACTTCGGGTTGTGTAGCAAGTTCAACTTCGGGTGGTGTAGTAAGTTCAGCTAATCTATCTTGTATTTGTTGTGTTCTAGCTATGCTATAGGGGCTAAAAGCATGGTATTGCGTTCTAATACTTTGTAGTTCGTCTTCTAGTTGCTTTATTTGCGATTCCCGTGCTTCTTTTTTAATACGAGCGTCTGCGTCATCTATAAATTGGTCTCTTTCTCTTTCTCTTTTTCTTTGGCTGTCTGCGGCTAGTATTCCTTGTGCGTATTCGTCCATATACATATCATCGTATGCTTCTCCAACTTGAAGGAAAGGATCGTTTACTATTCCTCCACTTTGCAGTTGGACTATCCCCCCTGCTTTTGCTTCATTTATAGGACTTGCCATGCCTCTTCCTAGACCAGCACCAGCGGAAGCCTGCATTACTACATTTTCTGCGACGGAAGGTTGATTTCCTTGCGCCTTATCTCCTATATATGCTTTTTCCATATTCGTTCTACGACTTAACTCCGATACAACTAAAAACGGCGGAGCTTTACCCGATGGACTAGCGGCTTCCTGTATTAGCCACTCTTTGGGCATACTTTTTAGCATTTCTGATACTTGTACGAGATTCATTTTTACGCCCCTTTAAATGCTTTATATGCACCTAATCCGGCAATACCAAGACCCGCTAACTGCTGGAAAGGGCTTATGTTTTGAACTTGGGATGTCGAATATGGAGATATAGGTTGTAATCCTCGCACCATAGAAGAATAAAAACCAAGCTGTTTGTAGGGGTATTCTTTTTGTCGTAAAAAGTCTTGATACCGCATATCCATAAGTCTTTGTTGGTCGGCTTGCCTTAATGTACCTGCACGTTCAAGGGCTTGTAATCTTTGCATTTCTCCTTGTTGTTGAGCACCACCTAATTGACCCAATGTCTGTGCGCCTTGAAGACCCCTACCTATACCTGACATCCGAGCCGCACGATCTCTTTCAAACTGTTGTTGGGCTTGTTGAAACCCTGCCTGTGATCCTTTAGTTTGTATATCAGAAAGTCTTTGCCCTAAGTCGGAATACAATTTACCTTCCTGTAACCCATACCGTGAACCACCATACGCCCCTGCTTTTTGTGCTCGGCTTTGTAAATCAGCCCGCATTAATTCTGATTCTTTAGTAGCTTGTCTTTTAGCCACATCCGTAACTGCTTGTTGGTAAGGGGACATATACTGTGATGCTTGTGCCGTTCCAAATTGAGATGGGGTTAATGCCCCTTGGGTAGCCTGTAAAGCTGCAAGTCCCGCCGCTGGATAATATGGAGAAGGAGCCATAGACTCGTAACCCCGCAAAGCCCTTTCTTGGGCTGGAGCCCTGCCAGCTATTCTCTCCTGTCCGTAAGGGGTATACTCTTCTGCGCCTAATTTCTGCGACTGTGTAGCAATATCCCTAGCATACGGTACGAGTTCTTTTGGGACGGCTTGTTGATATACAGTGGAACTTGGTTGCCCGCCGCCTTTACCCCCACCATAAAAAGTGAAAAGGTCTAATAAATTTAAAATGTTTAAATACTTAAAGAGGCCCATCTTTAATCCTTAATGTTTAATCCAACGACAATCTTTTTTATACATTTCCTTTAGTACTAAATCCCCACCATCATCATGCATATCTTCCCAACGTGTTTTTTCTTTATACCCTAGTCTTTCTGTTAAATTCATACTAGCATCATTTAAACTATTTACTACCACAAACACAAGATCAAGATTGTGATAATTAAAAGCCCAGTCAAAACTCGCATCACGTAAAGCTCTTGGTAAATATCGAGTTGCTGAAATGTTTGCCACATGCATTTGCACAGTTTTTCCAATCCATCCCGTAAAGCCGACAACCCACCCAATAATGCTGTTTTGGTCAACCCAAAATAATGCTCTAAGGTCATTTGAAGGTGGAACATGTGCTTTTTCATATAATACTCCTGCAGCAAATTCTATCTGTCGCCCGGATCTTGCTATTAATACCATTAGACGGGCATAAATTGATCGGGGTCTATTTCAGGCGGTTGCTCTGCTGTGCCTGTCCTAGCCTTCCGTATCCTATCCATCATTTCGTACAATTCTTCTGCGCCGGATTTACTTGATCCGTTACCTATTCCGCTAACTACATCAGCAGGGATTATAAATTCTCCTTCTGATAACGCTACTTCTTGGTTTCCAGCAATGTCGCCATACACTTCATCGCTCATTCCGTCCCCTGCGCCATCTACCATACCTTCGCTTTGAGGAACCATACCGCCTTCCTGATACCCGGTTTTTTGTAGACGCTCATCCAATGCAGCCATTTGAGTCATACGTTGTCTTTCCCGTGCTCTTTGGTCAATACGATTCTGCAACATATTTATTTGAGGTTGAAGATTACTTCCTTCATATGGGCTTGCTAAAGACCGCTGTTGTAACTGGGTTAAGTTAATAAGATCATCCCTATCAGCTTGAGTCATAAGGTCAGCGTAAGGTTGATCAGTGCCTGTGTAGGAACCTATATCTCCATATTCTGCTAGATTCCCATATACATCAGCCCCTCTTCTAGTGATTGGCTTTAGATAGCCCATATCATCTGTAAACCCTTCAGATAAACCGCCAGCTTTACCCAAAGTAGCCATAGTAGTCCCACCACTTATAAGTTCTTCTCCTGTACCTGTTAAAGGTTGTACTGGCCCTGCTGTAATGCCTTGAGCCCCACCTGTTTCTATACTTCCTAAACCTGCGCCGTAATTATAAGGTCGTTGGCTTTCAGCTAAAGCTCGTCCGTACTGCCCTGCAATCATAGGCGCAAATGCAGATAACCCTGTAGGGTCTACAGGTATGGTAGGTATAGGCTCTGGCCCTGCTGAACCCGGAGCTAAAGGATCAGTATCGGGTATGTCCACGCCCGGAGCAAGAGTATATGTACCTACTGTGCCGCCTTCTTGCATATCATTAATATACCCGCCCCCTTTAGCATATATACCACTGGGGTTAAAATAACCGTACTCCCTACTACCCACACCAGCACCGGGATACCTAACTCTTCTGCGCCAAGGATCTGCCATGTCTACATCGTAATCATCATCTTCTATGTTAGGAAGCGGGGCGGAAGCGACTCCTCCAACCAGACCCGCCCCACCTCGTAAAATAGCTTCTTGAGTATCTATGTTTCCAGCAGGATCTTTAGGTAAGAATCTAGTAAGAAGGTTGGGAGCGTCTTTTGTTGCTGCTTGTTGATTAAAGTAATCATATCTTTCCCCTACCCTTGTCCCTGCTCCTGTTCCTCTATCCGCTGCTAATGCTTGTTCTGCAAGTTGTTGTTGGTTTGCAGTTACTATTTCAGCACTCGAAGGGCCACTGCCAGCTAAACCTATAATATTGCGATTGCGGGATGGGTTGCTGAGAGAACTTGTTAAGCCACCATCGCCACCACCGCCACCACCGCCAGCACCAGCACCAGCACCAGCACCAGCAGTATCTTTCAATGCCGTAGCCCCCAAACCATACCCTAAACCAGCAGTTATGCCTGAAGTTAACGCATCTTGTATATCGCCGCCAGCTAATAATGTACCCCCTGCAGAACCTACACCCGATAACATAGCTTTAGACCCAATACCAGCACCAGCAGCCGCCATACCGGGCAAAACCATAGAACCTGCAATAGGCAGAGCTATACGTAAAAAGTCTTTAAATTTAAAAGCTTCTGGCAAACCCGTGTCAGGGTTTATAGTCATTTCCCCCGGAGCTAAAGAGGCTATCCCTGCAACTTCCGAAGGAGCCATGTGTACGAGCATGGAGTCCCCATATCTACCTTTACTTGCTAATCCTTGTGCTACGAGCGGTGTAGTATTTTCCATAATTACGCTACTTTCAAAGTTCCACTATCGTTATAAATAGTACCTGTTGTTAATCCTGACGAAGATGTTGGTAAATCCGTTAGTATAATATGGGTTTTGCCAGAACTTGCATCCATCTGGGCATCTATAATAGCATCTCCTTCACTATCAAGCACTTGTATTCTTGCAGTTCTAAGAACTTGTGGGTTATCTACTGACGTAAAAAATAGTCTTAGAACCCGATTTAGTTCGTTAAAGTGAACCTTATTATACTGATCTGGTGGTATAGGTAGTACAGGAACTGCCATTATTGTTTCCCATCCGTTCTAATATCCATACGTGGCGTACCTAACTGCCATTTAGTTCCTAGTAATGAACTACCATCTATTCTAAACTTCATTTGTCTTCCACGCACCCTTACATTTACTTGATTTGTATAAAGTTGTGTAGGGGAAATAGCCGTTGCGTTTACAGATTTTGCAGTCTCAGTAGTATAAGACGCACCGGAAAAATTACGAGGGGTTAAAGTCATAGTAACGCCCGGAGTACTTACAGAAGAACCTGAAAAATTAATATCAGGAATTATTCGCCATACATACCCAAAACGCTCTCCATCTCCAATATCAAAATCCGAAGATTCTATATAAGAAGATAGGGTAGCGGAGGACGAGCCAGAAGCATCGTCAACACCAACTTCATGGTTTAATAATCGTTTATTGTAATCTGCGGCTATGGGGTTATTTTTTATTGCACTGTCGAGCCAAGCACTTCTTGCTAAACTGCCGAAATACCAAATATTATCTAAGTAGTTATATATGACGTAGGAATCTACAGTAGTAGATGTACCTGAACAGTAAAACCACCATACTTCACTAAATCCTTGGTTTCCTCCTGCAAATATTTGAAAGTCTTGTTCTGCGTTTCTGTTGTCATATACATAGGAACGTAACGTAGATGGCAACACCCTTACTTGTCCATCATACACATAAAATTTACCGTCGCCCATCCAATACACTAAATTATTTGCTGTCATGACAGCATTAGGGGAAACTAACGATACGTTTTCAGCAAGTAAAGTAAATGTAAACACATAAGGAAACCCTACATACTGCATGGAATAGACTGCGCCATCGGTGAATATTAGAATTTCCTGACGGGTCTGAGTTACCCCAATAATCTTACTTCCTTTATCTAAGCGGTAATCTCCTGAAGTATTTGTAGCTGTAGGAACCCAATCCCCTGCATCTTCTGTATCAGACCATCGTACCTGTAATGGGTCAAAAGCACCTGAACCCCCTAAGTTATTGCATCCAAAAGCAATTACATGCCTAGACTGATCGGACACCAAACTACATATGACTTGAGTAGGAGCGTTAGAACCTGTAAGGGACGCTAAAGTAACAGCACGGGTAAACCCGCCAGATTTATCCCAGTAAAAAATACCCCCTTCGTATACATTAAATACTAAATCCTCTCCAAAGGTGCTACTTGTCCATAATCTAAGTTGTTGGGCTAAATTGGAAACCCCGGTAGTACCCCATGTAGAAGTAGTAGTTGCTTTAGTGTAAAGAGAAACTGTTCCCCCTACGCCTGTACCATCATCATCAACTGTATAGGTTTTACCCCCGATACTAGCTAAAGATACAGTATATGAATCGTTATTTACTTTAGTTATATAAAAAGCCTTGAGCATTACTTCAGTACAATTAATTGCGGCTCGACTATCTCCACTAATTGCAAACGGCGTTCCTATAGAAGCGAAATAAACAAAATCGCCTGTAGATAACCCATGCCCAGTACTATTAACAGTAACGGTGGAACTATCTTCCGCTGTGTTAAAAGGATTACTTAAAGATACTGTTGCATAATCAGGCCATGTACCTGCACCCCATCCAGAAGCAAAGTTAAATACATCAGGGCCGATGTTTAATTGGTAAGCGGCATCTGTAGCACTTCCCCCATTACCAGAATCAGAAGCATTAGCCGTAACACTGACGGTTATAGTGTAGGTGTTATTTGTTAAAACTGTAGTTACTTCATGTTCCGCATTAAGAATAGCCGCTGTGACGTTACCCCCTAAAGATACAGCATTGGAAAAAGTTACATAATCTCCAGATGCAGCTCCGTGAGCAGATTCGGTTACAGTTACGACAGAAGACCCATTCGTAGCAGCAAAAGTAGTTGAATTTGTAGTAGAAGCACGAAGAGGAGTTATGTCATTAAATGTACCCCCTTCTTCTATATAGTACTTAATATTTGTTCCAACTCCAGTTAAATCATCCCCATCTAAAGCATTCCAATTAATAAGATTACGGGCAACTCCAGCAAACTGATTAGCGGATACTCGATTCCACCCTCCTATTTGTTCTGGAAATCCTGCACGAAAACGGATTTTATCAGCGGTATACCACCCACCTTCGTTAGTGTAATTACTAACTTCCCTGTTTATTCCGGGTTTAAATTGAAGTTTCTGTAGCATTTGGATAAGTCGCTCTTAAAATATGTAGTTTTTCTTCTGCTGCAGCCATTTTTTCTATCTGCGAATCAACTGCTTGCACTAAATCAGAATGTTCCCCAATCCCTACAGAATTATGCAAGTATATATCTATATTAGCTTGCGCTGCAGCTATCTCCGCTTCATATTTTGTTTCTAACGCTCGTAAAATTTTTGACATTATTATTACCTAAGCAAATGGCCTTACACCTTTTTTATCTATTATTAATGCATTTTTACGGGGTTCCACCCCACCTTCGTTAGGTACTGATATATGTACCCAACTATCATATTCATTTATAACTTGGTCGTATGGTATGCCTGACTCTATTATTTTTTCAACTGCTTCTCTAGGGGCATACCCTGATACACGTATATCAGCCGCGCACGCTTTTAGATGCTGCGAGGTATCTTTGCTTCCAACCGCATCATTGAGCCGTTTGCATCTAAAGCCGGAATTTATAAGGATAGGCGCATCAAACATGTTTCGTAACTCCTGCAACATATAAGCCAGTCGTCTTAAATTACTTAATTGCACATCATTAGGCTCATTGTCTATACCTAATCTAGTAGCTGTACCCGATGCTGTAAGTTCTTCCAATGTAAAGTTTTTAGTAAGTTTCATATTGAAGTCCCATTAGGGCTCATACGAGTAGCCCCTTCATTATTTATACATGTTTGATATACCCGGTCTTTTATCCTGCTTGTAAGTACACCTTCAGATATTAATTCATCAACTTCTTGTTTTAATGTAAACACCCAAAACTGGCGATCTATTTTCTCTTGATATGTTTTAGGGACATTAAGCCACGCTAGGTTAATATTATCTAAAGGGAGCCCTACGTCAATAGACCTAGCAATTTCCATAGCTAAAAATCCCCGCCCTTTACAATAATCTGTAAGAGTTTCTGCCCACGCTAATTTAGATTTATATAAAGCCCCCGCAATATGTAGCACTCCTATAAGAACTACAAGATAAGTAATAAAAGTAAGACTTTTAGCTAATTTAGAATCTTTCCACATTATCTTTTCCCAAAGAATTTAGTAGCACTTCTCACCCCAAATGAGGCCGCTACGATTATACCTAAACTATATTGATACCATGAGGGCATCATCTCTAGTTGTTCAAAGCCATTCTGGACAATACCCTCTGCCCCCGGTATAAAAGCCAAAATTAGTGGGATACTGAATAAAATTGTTAGCCATTCGTCCTTTAAACTTTGCTGCGACCCTTGAGCCATAATCTTATCCCAGTTGCCTTCTTGCAAAGCTGTTTGTTTATACACTTCCGCCTCGGCCTCCGCTTTAGCCACAGCGACTTTCGTTTTACCTTTTTGCTTTTCAACCCTAGATTCAACAAATGAACCTACAATATTAGCTACCGGCCCTAACAAACTAGTCCACATCTTTTTTCTCCCTACTTATCCACTGTTTAGCTTCTTCTTCCGACTTAAAGTTATTACGCACCCGTGTATTATTTGGGATTGTCCAAGAGTCGTTTGTTGCTCTCCAAATTCCAAATTCATCCATATATGCGTACCAATTACTTTCCATCGCTATTACCATTTCTTTTCCAAACCGATGTCGCCATAAATGCCCCAATAATGCCCATGTTACTTACACAAAAAGTAGTCAGAAATGGTGTTAGCAAAGGTAGCTTTTCTACGTTTACTAAAGGAGTCATTACGACAAAAACGCTAATAATCACCGCAATGAGAGAAACCCAACACATTTTTCGCTGCTGGTCAGCCATCTGATCGGCGTTTTCCATACGCATCATACGTTCTTCTCTACGAAGCTCCTCATCACTAACAACACCATCCCCATCAAGGTCATGGATTGCGTATCTACTTTCCGGTTCCAATCGTTTGCCTACCAATTCATCAACTCCTACAACAAAAGGGCTGGCCATTAACTAATAATATCTACGGGGGATTGCGTTTCAATCCAGACCCTAGCCCCGCAACTTAAAGGTTTATCAGGAGAATATACCACTTTACTATCCCCTTTAAGAACCACTTCATGGGCATAAACATTAGTTTTATATGTCTTTACTGTTAACACTGGATTACGTTCTCCTGTTTTCTGATTCTGCTTAATAATATGCTGGTTTACATGCACTATTGTTTTCATAATTACCACCTCCCCGCTGCAACACCCATTTCGTAAATTTTATTTCCTATGTACCAAACACTTCCAAAACCTACACCTAAAATAAACACAATTCCTATACCCGTAGCTATTTTATCTATAAGCAATTTCCTTTTAGCTATTGCTCTTGCTTCAGCTAATTTTCTTTCTCTGGTTAGTTTTGCTCGTTCATCTAAAATCTCATGGTATAAATCGGCATTTCCCGACCAGTAAAGAGTCTCTTTAAGTTGTGCTTCTGCTTCTCGTAACTGCCTAGCCTTCATTACGTTAGCTAGGGCTTGTTGTTCAATGTTCTTCTTTTTAGCTGCTTTTTTATCTTTATCAGCAGCTTTAGTTACTATGTCTTTATTTTCAAAAAACGATTGTAACTGTCCTCCGATTTCGCCTACATCTTTCCCAAGTTTTATAGCGGCTTTTATTCCTTTTACAGCACCTTGGGCAGCAGCAAAAGCGGTAATCGGATCTATCACTTAGAATATCCCTTCATCTGGTGGCTTATTAAGCCGTCTAGCCTTTCGTCGTTTTTTCTTAGTAGTTGCAATAATTTTCTGTTTCACAATGATTGATTTAGGTATTTGTATCCTAGCGTTAGTATGGTTTCCGTCATACGTACTTGCTATTAATATATGTGCATCTGTCTCTTTAATTAAAAACCCTACCGTAGTTACTATTGCAGGTTCTAATTTGGCAGGGGGTTCATCCCACCCGTCATCAGACTCTGCGTCATCCCAAGTAACTTCGACAAGAGGATATTTATAAATAGTATTCATCTATTTGTCTGTTGTCAGTACTACTCCATTTTCCAATCGGACATTCGGCTATACCTAACCTAACTCGTATTGATGCTAAATAGTTACCTTTATTACATATACCTAAATCTGGTATGTATTCAGGACAAACTACACATTCTACTAATCTAGCACGGGCTTCTGGTTTTTTAGCCCATATGTTTAAATCATAAGTAGGGTATGTTTCTGTAGCTTTTATATCCTGTAATCTCATTAATTTCCCCCTGACTCCAAAGCGTCTATGCGGTTAACCATAGCAGCATTTTCAATTTTTAATTCTGTAACTTGCTCACTTAATTCTTGCAATGCTTTAGTAAGTATAGGAACCAAGGCAGTTGTTTTAATGCCTTTAGTCATATTAGGCTCCTCACTATTACGGTCAGGATTAATATTATGTTCGTCAACAAGCCCCGGAAACACCTCTTCTACTTCCTGTGCGATAAAACCAATTAGTTTTCTATCGGAATAAGAAGGGTGATGTGATGCCTTCCAATTGAAATTTCGCACTTTTAACTTCAAAACATCAGCTAACTTACCTGAAGCATCAATGATATTTTCTTTAAGATTTCTATCACTATCAATCCAACCCCCATCGGATGTCCAAATATCCCCAGATGGAGCAACTATGAATCTAGCCGCCGTAGAGTCACTTGCAAAGAAAAAGTCGTTTGTTGAGTTGTTATCAGGAGAAGCATTAGGGTAATTGACCCATAGCCCATAGGGGCCAGTAGAATCGGTATTAGTAGAAGTGTTAATAACTTTTACAGCCCATTTTCCATCATCATTAGCAGTGGTAGTGCTTAAAATATGTACCCTACCGCTTTCACCGGAACTGTTTACAAGGAAGGTTCCATCGGACTTTATCCGGGCTTTTTCCGCTGCAGCCTCAGACGCTCCCGTTTTAAATACCAACGAGGTTGCATTACTACTGCTAGAGAAATCCCCTTCAGAAATTGCAGCTACCTCTGCAGCTACTAATATCGCATCTGTACCTGTACCTTCATCAGGAGCTTGAAATTGTATTTTGCCAAGTACGTCATCTGCGGCAATGTCTGTCTCGCCCGTTTGCAGAAGCAGTGTTATTGGAGTATCGTCGCCAGTCTGAGTTTCCTTCCTAGTGACGTTTCCAACACTGCTAATTGACATTTTTTCAGTGGCTGCTTCTGAAGCCGCTGTTTTAAATGATAGTTTTGTAGCATTAGAAGA
>Ga0098049_1001050_pt1 | contig 10760 bp, 1 predicted proteins | sample 13BtaG_FD_92582 | JGI IMG/M metagenome (GOLD analysis project Ga0098049, IMG submission 92582) | Marine viral communities from the Subarctic Pacific Ocean - 13B_ETSP_OMZ_AT15268_CsCl metaG | ecosystem: Environmental > Aquatic > Marine > Oceanic | place: Subarctic Pacific Ocean | collected 2015-01-16
ATGAAAAATCTGTTTATGACGAAAGCGTAAATAAGGTAAAGTCCCCACAACAGGAAAGGCTGGAAGAGGAGAAGAAGGAAAAGGCAGCAAAAGATAAGCCCGAGTCCCCAGCAGACCGTGAGCAGAGAATAAATGAGGAGCAGACACCAACAGCTCCAGCAGCTCCAGCAGCTCCAGCAGCTACCGAAAAGCCCGAAGATCGTCAGCCGACAAAGTCAGAAGCCAAAAGAAGAAGAAACGAGTCTGTGGTTGGACCTGGCGAGACGAGAAAGGTAAACCCCATAGATGGCAGTATGGAGCCCAACCGCCAAAGAATTTCAGCTGATAATGATGCCACCATGGATCAGCAGCAGGAAGAGCGTGAAGCCAAAAGAGAGAGGCGTAGGACAGAAACCAATCTCATGCAGAACGATACGCTTCAGGCTATATTGGATTCGGTTAATACTGGCTCATCATCTAATGGCATAAATGTAAATGAAACGCATTCGAGCATGGATGCGGTAAGAAAGTATTTGGAAGGCATAGATACGGTTGATCAGCTTACCCGAGCTCAAAGGAAAAAGCTGGAAGCATGGCATGAGCACAATCAAAAAGCCATACCCGAAAAACCTAAATTTGATGGGTACACTGAGGATGGTGTTATAACCCAACCAGTAGCACCCGAAACGGGAGATCCCAGATTTAATTATCAGGGACCTGAAATGGATGAGGTTTTCCCGCCACAAAAACCTAATCCAAAAATGTCTTCGGCTGCTGAAATTGAGGCGTATGAGCGAGATCAGAAAGTCAGAAACAATTTAATTGTACCAGGGCAAGGCGGAGATTCTAGCGAAGCTGGCGGTGCCATACCCCCAGGATTTAATTCCGAAGCGGAATACATGGCTAGCATGCAGGACAAGGGCAAGGGAGGCGGAGCCTCAGCTCCTGACTTTGATGCCCCAGAACCTGGCGAAGGTCCAGGTCCTGTTGGCGAAAAGGGTCCCGAAGGTGTAGCTGGTGGACCTCTACCAAATGGTCCTCAAGCAATTACCGATAACGGAAGCCTCGTTGACCCAACGGGCAAGATGATCCATGACACCACGGCTAAGGGCAATGATCCTTTTGTCGAGGAAAAGCCAGCAGGCTTTGATGGCGAGGGCGTTACAGGCAGACCTTTGGAAGAGCCAGCTCCAGCCCCAGTTAATGAGCCAGATGAATTTGATAAGGCAGGAGCAAGGAGAAGGGCTAGTCTCCCAAACTTTCGAGATGAGCTAAAGCAGTCTGGGAGTATGTCAAACCCTATCCCAGCCAAAAAGCCTACTATTGAAGATCCAGCCCCAGCTCCAGTAGCGGAAGCTCCAGTAGCGGAAGCTCCAGCTCCTGCTCCAGCTCCAGCAGAAGCTCCGACTGCCAGCGTAGGTGACGCATTTGAAAACCCAGCTGCACCTAATTACATTGGGGGTACTCCACCAAGAACTCCTGTAGGTGACGCATTTAGTAGCCCCCCGCCAGCAGCTCCAGCTCCTACAGTGGATGCTCCTGCTCCCGCCCCAACAATGGACGAGATCGGCAGGGAGATTGGCGCTATACAGGATCCTCCAGTAGGAACTGACACAGTTTTAAGAAACGATGGTAAAACGGATGTTTCCCCACCTTCACCTGTTGCATCCGTTGGGGGTGTTTCAGTTAATCCACAGATACCACAACCAAATCAAGCGGAAGTGGACGCTCGTATTTCGGGTGCCATGGGACCAACGGATAGGAATGCAGCCATAGAAGCTGCACCACCACCAATGGTAAGAACCCCTTCGGTTGATGAGCCAGCTCCCTCAGCTCCCCCAATACCTCCTATTACGGATCCAACTGCTGGGATGCCTGCTCTTCCACCCAAGCCCGAACAGGTACCTTTTACAAACCCCCCACAAGGTGGCGTTTCACCAGCAGACAATCCTTATGCTTCACCAACGGCTCAATTTGTCGATGACACTTTGACTCAAGAAGAGATGGACAAATCCACTTTCTCTCAGGAGGAGATGGATGAATCTTTGGTTCCCCAAAGTGATCTTCAAGCAGGGATGGATAAAGCCAAAAGAGATGGTAGGGCAATCAATGACGCAGAGATAGCAGCCGAGGAAGCAGGGGAAAGAGCGAGAATCGGTATAGGTAGAGAACTGACTGAACCCACTCAAGCACCTTCGCTTACGAACCCAGACAAGATGGTTTACCACAACGAAGGTCTGGTAAGAGAAAAGACTGATCCAGATGGTAATAAAAGACATAGATCAGCCCATGGTGAGCAGATGATGCCCCACTATGACAGCAACGGGCAATTGCTTGGGTATACCGCAATAGACCCAAATATGAAACCAGGTCACAGAGCTACCGTAGACCCAATGTCTGGAGGTGGCATAACTGACTCTGTAAGAATGGCAGACGCATACAAAAACAACGGTTTAAGTAATTTGGATCTAAAAAGAGATATGCTCAAGATGTCTCGTATGGGTCAGGCAGAGCGAGATGCTTTTTACAGAAATAAAATGGCTAATGTTCAAGGCTTGAATGTCCACCAATCCGAGTATAGCAAAAACTTGAGAGACCCTAATTGGAATCCTTTTGCAATAACACCTTCTAGCATAACAGAGCAAACTGGTTACAGCAATTTAGCTGAAAGCAGGAGGATGCTTGATGATCACAGAAACCACCCAGGTCATAATTTACCAACCCCTGAGGCGTTAGCCGAGAAAAGATTAGCTAAGCAAGGAATCTACAGACCAGGCTCCAGAATGGATAGAAGAACCCTTGGGTTTAACGACCATGAAATAAATATAATGGAGCAAGCTGAGCTGAAGAACAAAAAGCAAAAACAACAAGGACCAAGACTCCTCAACGCATTCGGGTAAATGGACCCAACTAAGGATCTAGACCTCGGTGCAGAAGACTACACTGGGGAGAGCTCAGATGAAGAGCTCTTTGGTGGTTTCAATTCTAGTAAACCTTATCAACCCGTAGCACTACCCCAAGCGCAACAACCTGTACAGGATCCTGTACAATACCAACCCCAACAGTTCGAAGACTTTAAAATGCTGGAAGGAGAGCTTAGTGCTCTTTCTTCCGATGCAGCTGGTCTGGGCAGGGTACGAAGAGAAAAAGAAGGTGCCCTAGATCAGTTCATGACCGATACCATGACTCCTTTCTATAAGGACACTCTTGGTATGGGTATGCTCGATGCGGAGAAAAGTGATTTTGATGATCACGATACTCTTTTTAAACGCTTCGATGACCATTTCAATGTACTAGACGCCCAATCCAAGGAAACAGGAATGTTTGGGGGGAAAAATGAAGAAGCCATAGCTGGCATGACCCATTTCCCAAAGTACCAACAAATAAAGCAAAAGTACGGAAGATTAAAGACCGATCTAGATAGATTTTCAGGTGCAGAGCAAAATGCCGTAAACAGAAAGAATGCTCTCACCCAAGCCAAATACTCTCTACCAGAGACCTTTAGACGAGCTGCCGATAACTACAAAGCAGAGACTGGTGGGGCAAAGCTTAGCGATAAGGCATTTAACGAACTTCTGGATCAGCAGGATTTTGAAGAACCTATTCATGGTGTCAACGGACTCTTAAACGAAGATAAGCTTGACCCCAGAATACCTTATGACGGGGGCTACAGTGCTACCGCTGGGGACTTATCCGAGCCTGTAAACAAGAGAAATCAAGCCAAACTCGCTGCTGCCCGAAAGCAGGGCATTAAAGCATTTCAGAATACCATGGCTCTCGATAAGAGGGACGAAGGTCTTAGGTCTCAGGGCGTAAACTTCTCAGAATTTGGGAAGTTTGCAGGGTATCCTCTTTACATGAACCAAGGCGAAAGGGCTATACTCAATCTTGAGAAAGCCCAGAAAGCAGGAGCTACTACATGGAAAGGAGTTCCTATTGAGCAAGCTTTCGAGAGTGCGGGAGGTCAGGATAAGCTCATTGCATCCAAGATGGTGGAAACCGTATTCAATGCACACAACATGGTGCAGAATGCTGCCGTTGATTACTGGAGAGACCAAACTCCCGACAAGAAAGAGAAGTGGGAGCTAGCCAAAAAGGTTCGAGAAGAAGCATGGGTTCAAGCTGCCAAGATGGGTCTTGGTAATGAAATTCCAGATCGGGGTGATACCGTAGGATTCTGGGCTGGTCTTGGTAACGCATTCAAGCGTGGTGATCTGCAAGAAGATTTAAGTGATTTTAGCCCAGCTTTGTTGGATGCCATAGATGTTGATACCGCACAGCAGATAATAGATGTGATGGAGGAGACTGATGAACTCCAAATGACTTCTGCCTATAAAGCCATTAAAGCTACTAAGTCGGATGGTTTTCTTGAAGCTGTCGGCAAGATATTTTCAAATCCCACTGCCATCCCAGAGATGGTTGCGGAAACCCTTACTTCCTTTTTTAGTGCTTGGTTTACTGAAGGTGCTAGAGTCGTGCCAGCATTTGCAGCAGGAGGAGCAGCCAAAGGCGCTCTTTTTGGTTCTGCTGCTGGACCCAAAGGAACCCTGTTGGGTGCTGGTGGGGGTGCGGTTGGAGGTATAGCATTGGGCGCAAAAGCTTCCGTGCCGATTGCCTCATTTGTACTGGAATACGCTGGTGAGGTTTTAAGTGAGTTAGACAAACTGGGTGTCGATTGGCGAAACCCTCATATTTTCGTAGCTGCTTGGAATAACCCAAAGATCAGGGCTAAGATACGGAAAAAAGCAGCTCAGTATGCGGGTGGCATTGCAATGATCGATGCTGTCGCCATGGGCGTGGTGGGAAGAACCCATAAAGCTGTTTCAACCAAAAACATAAAAAGTGCGGTAAGCGTAAAAGCAGCGAGGGACTCTGCTGGTTCTGTTACCAGAAAAAGCAATATTGCTGGTATGGCAGCCGAGACTGCCGTCCAATCTGGTTTAGGTATGTCGGGTGAGGCTTTGGGGCAGATATGGTCTAGAGACCCAGGTGATCCTCTTATAAGGGACTGGGATGCTCTAGCTGCCGAGGGTGTAATAGAATTTGCGGGACCAAGTGGAGCAGCCTTTGTTGTGCAAGCAATGAGTAGCAAAGCCCACACTTGGCAAAATGATTTAGGGGGAGTAGAGGAAACCATACTTCTTGAGCATGAGGGCAGGAAATCAGTTGAAGGTGACGCACAGACAACCACTGTACAGCAAGTGGATAAGGGCGGATACCATTTTGAAAGAAAGTTCTTTCCAAATGCTCAGCTGGCAAGGCAGGAGTTAGCTGCCTCTGGGGTAGATTTTAACACGACCTCGGGAAGAATCTTAGGTTTTCTTCTGGATATGCTTGGTGGCAGAATAAGAAATATGGGTTTTGTTTTTAGTGACAGAAGCCCTATGTCGCACAACACAAAAGGTGCGTATGATCAGCTTACTGGAACCGTTTTTGTAAACATCAACCTATCCAAGGATCACGCTTTCACCATTCTGCATGAAGCATCTCACTTCATTGAGCAGATGTACGGCATAAATGTTAAAAAACTTTATGACGAGCTTACTCCAGAAGAAAAGGAAGATCACTGGGCTTCATATCTGCAAGAAGGTGAGGCTAAGTTTTCGAGCCTGAGTGGTTGGCAAAGGACGATGTACAATGGCGTTCCTTTCTTCAGGAAATTTGGAGAGAAGGATAGCGCAAGAGCTCGATCAGAGTGGTTTGCACATCAGGTTGTTAGAGTCTTGACTGGCATGGATCAGGGAGTCGATCCCAAAATCAAGCAGTCGGTAGATGACTTTTTATCTAAGTTCGAGAGTTCCGAAGACGCCAAACAGTTCGTAGGATCCTCAGCGGGGCAAAATACGAGAGACTTGCTCGCTGCCGTCCTTCTCCAAGTGATGGGGGTAGATCAAGACGGAATGTACTCCGATCCAGATAGGTGGTATAACGCTAATTTTGGGACAACCGAACAACAATCGGATTTAGCCCCCTCTATAAATTTAAATCAGGACTTTAAATCTTTCACTAAATACGAAAAAGATGTTCTGGCAATATTCCTTGGAGCCTACGAAGGGTGGGATTCTTTAAGCCGAAGCAATCGAAACAGCATAGCCCAAGCATTTGCGGGTGCCGATCTAACTAATCCTAATATACAGCTAGAGGGCACTGATGCACTTGCTAGGCTCACCAATAGGCAGCTAAAAAAGGAAACAAAAACACAGACAGTACCAGGTGTTGAGCCATCATTGGCACCAAGAAGGGGTAAGGGCAGAAGATCAAACCTACTCGGTTCAGAAGGTCAGGTAAGCCCGTTTGAGCCTACCCAAATTAATCAGCCAACTACCAGTGGCTCTGAAAAATCCGCTAAAGTCACTGGAGCACTTTCTGGGAGGACTGAGGAAGAGCAAGGTGACCCATTTTCAGATTACGAACAAACTCTTGCCAGCATTGAGTTAGATAGGCAACGGACAGAAGAAGAGCTTGATTATTTAGAACAGCAAGCTGACGAAACTGCTCAGGAAGAAGCAGAACTCCAAAGAGAAGCTGAAATAAAAGAAGCTCAAGAAGCTGAAACTTTAGAACAACAAGCTGACGAAACTGCTCAAGAAGAAGCAGAATTAGAATTAGAAGCACAAAGAGAGCAGGCTGCCAAAGAGGTTGAATTAGAAAGAAGTTATGACGAAACTGCTCAGGAAGAAGCAGAACTCCAAAGAGAAGCTGAAATAAGAGAAGCCGAAGAAGCTAATCGAATAGAAGAGGAATATGATTTTCTTTGGGAAGAGTATGGCATTGAACCCATCAGGGTTAACGACATTAAGGACGGTAAAACACTTGGTTCTCAAAGCGAGAAAAGTGATGCGGTTGCTTTTTATACGGATTTACTTTCCAAAGCCAGGGTTACCGATAAGGGCAAACCTTTTTCAGCAACAGACCCAGATCGCACCCTAAACCAACAGGAGGTCTACTCAAGCCAATTCTGGCGTTGGAACGATAGCCTTGTAAGAAAGGGCGTTGATGACAAAGCTAGATACAAGTGGTTTAACAAGTATCACCCAGACAAGTTTTTTGAATACTACCCAGCAAAAACCAAACAGGCTCCTATAGGTGACGCATTTGTCGAATACCTTGTTTTAAGAGGACCAGAAAAAGCTCCCGATAAACAGCAAGAGTTTCTTTTGCTAGGCTCTGGAACAGAACAAAAGATACTAGATCAAGCTATTAGCCTTTTGGGCTTAACGGCAACTACCCGTAAAGAAGCAAAAACCAGTCTGATAAAAAGTATTAAGGCTTACACTGATACTCTTTCAGATAGGGACAGAAAAATAGCCATGAGAAATCCTCTGATAATTATGAGAGGTATTTTGGGTATGAATAGAAAAAATTCTATAGCCCCCAAAAGCACTTCTTTGGTCGATGAGGATAAATTCATTCTCAAAAGACGCCTTAAAGCAGGAGTTGAAAAAGGCATAGGGTTTAAAAATCAATATGGGAAAGAGGGTAACAAATTACTAAGATCAAAGTATCCCCGAGCTCCCGTTGGTTCGCCTTTTAGACTTAGAAGATCGTGGGAGCTTTCATTCCAGGGGAAAAAGGTGGGGTCGCCTTTAAGGACTTTGCAAATCTTTCGCTAGAAGAGCGTGAAAAAGCCATTATAGCAAACAGAGAGCTTTATGAAAAAGGACGCCAAGGCTCCGATATTCCATTCACCATAACCGAAGTAGACGATGCGGTAGAAGCTTATACGGAGTCCAAACAGCTCGCCAAGCTCGCAGCCCAAGCACCTAATATAAAAACGGTAGTGCCTTATGGTGTCCACCTTGTAGACAGCACAAAAGGAGAGTTCGTCAACCTAACCGCAGGCGGAGCCGAGCTTACTAGAAATATAGGCAAAGTAGGGGACTATGTTAATTTTAGAATGGTTAACACAGCTGTCAATGCCAAGACAAAGGAAGAGGAAGCCCTGAAGAATGATCCGCAAAACGGGCAACCTATTCAAAAACCCGATGGTGTTTATGCGTACGAGATAACGGGTTATGACTATGAGTACATAGATGGTGTACTAGTTTATCAATATGACCTCAGAAAGGTAACAAAGAAAGAGGCTACCAAAAGTTTACATTGGACTGAGATTCCCCTCAGTAGGATTTTCGATATGAGCAGGGGCAACGAGTACTACCTTAGCCAGGAGCAAAGGGAGATGTGGGGAGACCATCAGTTCTCAGCAAAAGATCCCGTGACAGGAGAGTATGGCGTTAGATCACAGTACCTCACTATAGGTCAAGCCATGAGGTCTAAGAAATGGCAGAACATGGGTCTCCAGCTCAACATAGGTAGAGAGGGGAAAGTAGAGGAAAATAAACTTGGAAAAATAAACAAGCAAGGTCTTGCCCTCCAAACCCTAGCAAAGCTTGCGGGGATGAAAATCAACAGATATGGGAAACCAGAAAGTTTTCAGCAGGGACCTTTGTTTAAGTTTGCAAGCCTTACCGAGCAAAGTGCTTCTGAAATTAGAGATGATGCCATAGATTCAACGGATGCCAGGATTGCCCTAAACATGGTATTTGCAGCAATAAACAATACTCAGGATCTAACGAAATCGGATCTAGTAAAGGCACAGGGTGTTCAAAAAGCTCAACTAATGGGCAAAAAAGACGCTTTCTCAAACCCAATTAATTGGGAAAATACCCAGATACTGAATCCGAACTACGAGCCCGTCAATATGATGGCTGCACTTTTTGCAAGGGTTTTGGATCAACTGCAAAAACAAAAGACGGTAAATCCAAAAATAGCAGCCAGATCTCTCGTTGACTTTCAACTTCTCGATTTAATGGGCGTTGCCAAGTGGGTAGAGGGTATCCCAGATCTTGAATACTTCTTACACCCAGAAGCAAAAGCGGTGGGCACGGAAGCATTATTTACGGCACTTAAAAGGCGAATAGTGCTGGCAAAGCAGGATCCCCATACGATCAGCACTTCTTCGGATGGTAATGTAATCAAGACTCTTGAAGAAGCCGACCCAGAGTGGGGTAAAGAATTTGGCGGGTTGGAACCATCCGAATCATTAAAGAACTCCGAAAAAGTATTCCTCCCATCAAGGTATATACTCAGGCGTAAATACTTCCCTGCAAAAAGTGATCCCAAAGGAGGTAAAACATATTACCCACCTGGCACTAAACCTACGGTAGAAAGAGGAAAGTTCGAGCTCGTAACAGAAGTAGTTGAAGATCCTAATATTGATGAATTAGGACCAGTATGGGAGCTCATAGATGGTCAGCTAACTTTTGTTTACGAGGGTAGGGTAGTCTCCAAAATTGAAAGAGCTGACGATGGGACTACCTATGTGCAATTAGAGGGTGTTCCTCGCAGAATTAAGATATCCAAAATTCAAAAAGAAGAGTACGATGCGGATGAGTTAAGCATACACGCTGCATTTCATAAGGTAAATCCAGATACCATAGGCGTACCAGATATTTCAGGCAGAGAGTACCCCCCTGAACTGAGGGTAGAGGCTAGCCACTCAAGACATTTAAGAGAGAAAAAGGACACGGATTACCAAGAAGGAAAGGATCCCGTAGAGTTAATTTATGTAATACCGAGAGAAAATGAAACCCCAACTCAAGCCGTAAATAGAGCAGAAAAAGCTGGCAGGGGAATCAGCGTTTTTAGAAAGAAAGGGGACAAGCATTACGGCAATCCATTTTCGAACTTAGCTAATTCTAAAGCTGAGTATAATGTCGGTTCGAGGGGTAATGCTATACGCCTTTTTGCACTATGGTTAGCTGCTGGTGATGTTAAAATATACAATGCTCTTGTGTACAAAGGGGAACTGCCAGAAAGTTTTGCTTCTCCAGAATCCCAAAAAAGGGTGGGCGTACGCTTTAAAGTTGAGGAGAGTAATCTTGCCAAGGCACTTTCAAACATAGATCCGCTGTTTGAACCCATAATTACAACTGAACCTACTAGAGCTGAATCTGGCGACAAAATACTTAATGTACAAGTAGTTTTAAAATCAGAACTGTCCTCTCAATATGCTGAAAGAGAGAAGGCGTTTAAAAAACACGAAAAATCTCTAAGAAAGGCTGGGGCATACTACATAGTAGAAAGACCTGTTGATACTGGGAAAAAGAAGTTTCTTGGGGTAGAAGAAGATACCACAGGTAAGCCCATAATATCGGAAGAAGAAGGGCTGCCGATTGATTTTAGTTATAAGGATGAAAATGGGCATTGGGATCAAATGCTCATTGCGAATGTTGAGCCTAAGAGAAGAGCGTGGATACTAAAACAAATTGAAAGTGGTGCCCTTGATGGCAAGAAACTCTTGTATGGTATTAATACAGACGCTCATAGGCAAGACAACCATGCCGAGGTCCTAAGGGAGCTGATAAACTCAAAAAGACCACAGCGTGATGCCGAGCAATGGGAGATCGATTGGGCTTTGGGCAAGGACAAGGAAGAAGGTTATTATAATTATAGGTATCAGATTATAAAGGACGCCACCCCCAAACAGGTTCGCATGATGGGCAAGATGACTAGCCCTCTTACGAAAGAGCAACAGGAACAGTTAGAAGCACTCTTGGACGATTTTAATCCCACTCTTTTTGGTGAGTCGGGAAAACAAAACATACACGACAAACCTATTTTTAACTCGGAAGATGAAAACCCTCTTTCGGCTGCTAACAAAACTGAGCTTGGTCTGATAAGCACTGGCAGACCCCAGAGTAAAAACAGGAGGGGCAAGGAATCTTTGGGTGGTATCGCTGATGGTCTTGGTCAGGCAATCAAATGGGCTGATTACTTAC
>Ga0098049_1001060_pt1 | contig 10715 bp, 15 predicted proteins | sample 13BtaG_FD_92582 | JGI IMG/M metagenome (GOLD analysis project Ga0098049, IMG submission 92582) | Marine viral communities from the Subarctic Pacific Ocean - 13B_ETSP_OMZ_AT15268_CsCl metaG | ecosystem: Environmental > Aquatic > Marine > Oceanic | place: Subarctic Pacific Ocean | collected...
GATGATTAATAAGATTGGATATGCAGTGAGAGATCTGTATGATTTCTTCTTTGATTTGAAAATAAACCCCTTGCGACATATACCAAATGAACTGACACAGTTTATTCTCATGTTCTATCTGTCTGTGATGTGGACTGTTGTCTTTACATTCTGGGCGGGGTGGACGATCTTTTATGGAATCTACAGTGTCGGTGGTCACCTTGTAGTACTGGGAGCCTTCTTCATCACTGCATTCACGTTCCGTGACGCAGAGAAAAATCGGCACCTGTGGAAGTAATAAAGTTTAAAATGAAGAACTACGCCATGCTCCAAATGACGGAGTGTGCGCCTCATGTCGTCTCAGAGTTGAGTGAACACTTTACATTCGAAGTACCTGGCGCAAAGTTTATGCCTGCGGTGCGAAAGAGAGTGTGGGACGGCAAGATCCGTATGTTTAACCGTACCAACGGTGAGATCAATGCAGGTCTCTATGAGTCTATTCGCAAGTTTGCAGCTGAACGTGGGTATGGCATTCAGGTTGAAGAATCACCCTATGGTTTCCCTTACGATCGTAATAAAGTCCCTCACATGTCGTTTCAGGAGTTCCTAGAGGGTCTTAACCTACCATTTAAACCTCGTGACTACCAATATGATGCAGTGGTGCATGGCATCGAAAATAAACGCGCCATCCTACTGTCTCCCACTGGTTCAGGTAAGTCTTTCATCATCTACCTACTGGCACGATGGTATCTCGCAAACCATAACAAAAAACTTCTACTGATTGTACCAACCACTTCTCTAGTGGAACAGATGTACAAAGACTTCTCAGATTACGGGTGGGATGTAGAAAACAATGTGCATCGTATCTACTCAGGTAAAGACAAAGAGACAGAGTGTCCCTTGATTGTATCGACATGGCAGTCAATCTATAAACTGGGCCCGCCATGGTTCCAACAGTTTGGATGTATAGTAGGTGATGAGGTGCACGGGTTCAAGTCTAAGTCACTGTCGTCTATTATGAACAAGGCAATCAACGCAGAGTATCGATTCGGTACTACTGGAACATTAGACGGTACTCAGGTACACAAGTTGGTTCTTGAGGGATTGTTCGGTCCTGTACACAGAGTTACTACGACACACGAGTTGCAGAAGTTGGATACCCTTGCCAAAATCGATATAGATATAATACTACTTAAATATGCGAGGGAACATTGTCAACTAACCGACAAACGGAATTACCAAGATGAAATTGATTTCATCGTCAGGTACGAAAAAAGAAACAAATTCATCGCGAATTTGGCGGTTAACCAAAGCGGCAATACTCTGGTATTGTTTAATCTTGTGGACAAACACGGCAAGGTTCTACGGGATCTGATACAACAACGCCTCAAAGATGAACAACGATTCTTCTACGTCTCCGGAGAAACCAAAACCAATGATCGAGAACAGATCAGGAACATTGTCGATCGTCAAAAGAACTCTATTATTCTCGCTAGTCTGGGGACTTTCTCCACTGGCATTAATATCAAAAACATTCATAACATCGTATTCGCGTCTCCTTCAAAAAGTCAAATCAGAGTACTCCAATCGATAGGACGTGGATTGAGAAAGTCAGATGACGGAACAGAAACCAAGTTGTATGATATTGCAGACGATCTGCACTACAAGTCCAAGAAGAATTTTACTCTGTTACACAGCGCGGAAAGAATTAAGATATATACAAGAGAGAAGTTCCCCTATAAAATTACACAGGTACCGATATGAGTAGTAATGTAGTACAATTGAAATTATCGTCCGGTGATGAAATCATCTGTGAAGTGATGGAGTGGCCTGATAACGGTGGAAATGAAATGATCATTCGAAATGCAATGACCATGACTTATTCTTTTGATATGGACAACGAACAGATGTATGGTTTGAAACCTTGGTTCACTATGGTAGAAAGTGCTGAGGAATATATCATTATTAATATCAATCATGTTACTGGTACAGCACGACCTTCTTCAAGTTACTATAAGGAATATCGTTCTGCACTATCACACATGCATTCATTGGCAAAGAAGAGAAAGTTTGAACACGATCAAGAGATGATTCGTCAAGAGAAACGATTCCTTGATGCCTTAGAAAAGATGTCTGCAAAGATATCAGATGAAGATTACGCAACCTTAGACTCTGCACCAGATACCAATGTTATTCCTTTCGTTCCGAAGGATACAGTTCATTAGTATTCACTTAGCGGCGTTGAACGGCTTTAGGGTAACATAACTTTTACTTGTTGTCAAGCTTGATTTCGCTTTTATTTTAGTATATAATGGTTGCATACTTTTACATTGAGGGTACGAAATGAAACCAAAAGATAAACCACATTATGTCAATAATGCGGAGTTCTCGGCGGCAATTGTCGCATACGTTGCGGAGTGTAACGTAGAAGTGGAGAAAGGAAACCCCAAACCCATAGTAACAGACTACATCGCTTCCTGTTTTCTAAAGATCTCTGAGGGATTGTCACACAAGGCAAACTTTGTGCGGTACACCTATCGTGAAGAGATGGTGATGGATGCCGTCGAAAACTGTCTGAAGGCAGTCGACAACTACAATCTGGAGACTGCGACACGTACCGGTAAACCAAATGCGTTTGCGTACTTTACACAAATCGCGTGGTATGCATTCTTACGTCGGATTCAGAAAGAAAAGAAACAACAAGATATCAAACTCAAGTATCTCACAGAGAGTGATATCTCTATGTTGATTGCAGATGAAATACAAAGTGATGAGTCGTTACAGGCGACACAGTCTTTTGTCGATGGTCTGAGAGAACGTATCGACATGGTAAAGGAAACTGATAAAGCCGTTAAAGAGTATGGGAAAGAGGTTCGCAAACGTCGACGACGCCGTGTGGACTCAGACCTATCTGACTTCTTGATGGGTGATGACGAAGAATGAAAATTGCAATATTAAATGACACACACTGTGGTATTCGTAATTCATCCGAAGTGATGATGGACTACCAAGAACGATTCTATCGTGATGTGTTCTTTCCCTATCTGAGAGAAAACGGTATTACAAAGATCCTACACCTTGGTGACTACTACGACAACCGTAAGTTCATCAACTTCAAGGCGTTGGAACACAATCGTCAAATCTTTTTAGAGAAACTCCGTGAGTACAAGATACACATGGATATCATTCCCGGCAACCATGACGTGTACTACAAGAACACGAATGACCTTAGTGCCCTCAAAGAACTATTGGGTCATTATATGGAAGAAGTACGCATCATTGAAAAACCAATGGTGGTGAACTATGATGGAATGGACATGGCACTCGTTCCGTGGATTAACGATCAGAACGAAGAAGAAATAATGAAGTTTCTTTCTAAGTGCAAAGCAACACATGTGGGTGCACACTTAGAACTCGAAGGATTTGAGATGCAGGCTGGTATTCCATGTACGCATGGCATGAAGGCATCGGTGTTCAATCGTTTCGAGATGGTTTTATCTGGACACTTCCATACCAAGTCTAACATCGGTAACATTCATTATCTGGGATCTCAGATGGAGTTCTTCTGGAGTGACGCACACGATCCGAAGTACTTCCATGTATTCGATACGGACACACGGGAACTAACGCCTGTCCAGAATACGGAAACTCTCTTTGCGAAGATATACTATGATGATGAAAACTCAAACCCAATGGTCAGAGACATTCGACACTTGGACAACAAGTTCGTCAAGGTCATTGTAACCAACAAGTCAGACCCCAAACAGTTCGATGCGTTCATCAATAGGGTCAACTCTCGCAAGATTCATGAGTTGAAGATCGCAGAAAACTTCGAAGAGTTTGTTGGTAATAATGTGGAGGATTCGAAAATATCAGTTGAATCTACTGAAGATTTGTTGTATACTTATATTGATGCAGTGGATACACCACTGAGTAAAGACACCATCAAAGGGATGGTGCGTGAATTGATGGTAGAGGCTCAGACACTCGAACTCGTATGATTATATTTAAGACTTTACGGTACAAGAATTTTCTTAGTACCGGTGACTCGTTTACACAATTAGATCTCAATAGTTCCGCATCAACACTGATCGTAGGTCAGAATGGTGCGGGTAAGTCTACGTTATTGGATGCACTATCCTTTGCCCTGTTCGGTAAGGCGCATCGTAATATCAACAAGGCGCAGATGATCAACTCCATCAATGGCAAGGCCTGTATGGTGGAGGTGGAGTTCTCTGCACTGGGATCAGAGTACAAAGTTATGCGTGGACTCAAACCAACAAAGTTTGAGATCTATCGTGATGGTACTCTACTCAATCAGGACAGCCACAACAAAGAATACCAGAAGGTACTCGAACAAAACATTCTCAAACTAAACCACAAATCCTTTCACCAGATCGTGGTGTTGGGATCGTCGTCGTTTGTGCCGTTCATGCAGTTACCCGCACAACATCGTCGTGAGGTGATTGAGGATCTACTTGACATCAATGTCTTTTCCAAGATGAATGGTATTCTCAAGGAACGGAACTCAATACTCAAAGAAAAGATTCGTGCCAATCTTGCAGACATCGAGAACCTAGAGTACAAACTGTCTACTCAGAAGAAGTATGTTGATCGACTGAGTAATGTCAGTAAGGATGCCAAGAAAGAGAAACTGTTAGAGATCTCCAAACTCGAAGAGTCAATCAACAACGTGCGTTTGGGTATGATTAAGGCCGACCGATCTTTCTTAGAAGATCTGACCGCAAAACACAATGACATCGTAGACAAGATTACGGAGATCAAGAAATACGATCACCAGTTTGGTGTCAAACAAAAAGAACTAAACAAAGAGATTACATTCTATGAAGATAACTCCACTTGTCCCACCTGTAGTCAGAGTATCGACGAAGAACTTAAACAAGAAAAAACGCAACGAGCGTCCAAACAATGGGACGACCTTGAAGAAGGGCGACACGTCGCGGCAGGAAAACTCAAAGGACTCACCGAACGACTGGAGAGTGTAACCACAGAGTCTAATGAACTGCGCGAACAAATATCCGAATTCGATAAGAAACAAATCACTATCGATGGATATCAACGGCAGATAACCACGATCCAAGAGTCTATTAGTAAACTGGATGGCGATCAGGCAACCATCGAAACCGAACAGGAAACTCTGACGAAGTTAACCTCAGATAGGAGTGAACTGTTAGAAGGTAAGGCAGAACTCGCAGAACAGGCTGCGTACTCTTCTGTGATCACCGAACTACTGAAGGACACGGGTATCAAGACCAAGATCGTCAAAGAGTATCTGCCAGTCATTAATCAACTGACAAACAAGTACTTACAGATACTAGACTTCTTTGTCTCGTTTCATTTGGACGACACGTTCAAGGAAACCATACGGTCACGACACCGTGATGCATTCTCATATGACTCATTCTCTGAGGGTGAGAAACAGCGTATCGATCTTGCGTTACTATTCACATGGCGCATGGTGGCAAAGATGAAGAACTCTGTTGCCACTAACCTACTGATACTTGATGAGACATTCGATTCGTCTCTGGACGTTGAGGGTGTGGACAACTTAACAAGGATACTAGATACACTTGGCGACGACACAAACGTGTTTGTCATTTCTCACAAGGGTGAACTACTAGACGAAAAGTTCGATGAAAAGATCGAGTTCGTCAAGAGGAAGAATTTTAGTACGATACTATGAGTGATCAGAGACCACCACCAAGAGATTGGTTCTTTCGAGAACATGAAAACTTTCTAACCGATCGTGTTGCCGATGCGGCATCGTCGTATTGTGATCACTTGATCAACAGTGACAAACACGTATGGTCAACTAACTACGGTTGGTTAAAGGGTAAAGAGACAGGTACACACTCAAACCCCAGACTTGAACGGTATGAGAACCTTGTCTTGGTTCACCGTATCGTAGAGTCTAACCCTAAACTTTATGAAAACATTCTACTCGACATACAGAAACACTATCCTAACTTAGAACCAGAAACACCAGAAGCCTGCCAATTTTTTGTGTGGACTGGTGGTTCTCGTATTGAATGGCATATGGACTTCAAAGCACACCTCGAAAAGAATCGACGAGCGGGTGCGATTACCATATACCTCAACCGTAAGTGGGACTTGGAGTGGGGTGGAGACTTCCTGTACAAGAACCAACAAGGCAAAGTGGAACGAGTTACACCGGACTACAACAAGGCAGTGCATATCGGTGCTGTCGATCATCGCTCGACCATCATCAATGGACGACACTTTCGAAAATGCATACAAATTTTTGTAAAAGAAAGGCAACAACCTGTTGACATTACCACAGACTTCTGTTAGAATAGACGCATTAATCAAAAACTTTTAGGAAATGTATTATGGAATTATCTGAACGAACCCTCAAGGTTCTCGGCAACTTCGCTGGAATCAATGGGAACATTTATATTAGTGAAGGCAACGTCCTGAGAACCGTATCGGAATCTAAGACCGTGTTGGCAAAGTCTACTATTGACATGGACTTCCCACAGTCTTTTGGTATTTACGATCTCCGTGAGTTTCTGAGTGTCATGAACTTGGTTGACTCACCTAACCTATCTTTCTCTGATGAGAATGTAACAATCTCCGACTCTACTGGTCGATCCAAGATTAAGTATTTTTATTCGTCACCCGACACACTGACAGTGGCCAAGAAAGATCTGGCACTCCCAAGTGTTGATGCGTGGTTTACCCTAGATAGTACAACACTAAGTAGAATCAAAGGTGCTGCAGCTGCGATGGGTCATAGTGACGTAAATGTCTCTATGGACGGATCTATGATCACGCTTACTGTCAAGGATAATGACGATGATACGTCACACTCTTTTGACATTGCGGTTGAGGGTGAAACAGACCACCCCGATTTGAATGTTGTATTTAACATCAATAACCTGAAACTAATCGAAGACGGTAACTATCGTGTTGAACTGTCTTCTCAATTTATTTCACATTTTGTGAACACAGAATCCAATACTGAATATTGGGTAGCGCTACAAAAGTCCAGTAAATTTTAAGGAGATATCTTATGGATGATCAAATGGTTGACCTAGTCAATCGAGTGACTCGTAGTACAGTCGCTGTAGTAGATACGGTCGCCGGTCGAGGCGGCTTTAGGGGTGAAGAACTTTCTACTATTGGTCAGTTACGTGATCAATGTATTAATCTTATCCAACGTGTAGAAGCCCTTCAAGGTGAAACTAGCGAAGAAGAAACGGAGGATTAATCGTGGATTTATTCTTCTTATTGTTAGGTCTGGTTGCTGTGGGTGGATTGATTTATGTTGTCACTCGTTCCGGTACCCTAGATCTTGATGGTGATGGTGATGTCGATCTCGACGATGCAGTTGAAGCAGTTGAACAGGTTGTCGAGGAAGTAGTTGACTTGGCAAACATGACCAAGAATGAACTTCTGGATCACGCCGCCAGTAAAGGCATCGAGATTCCCAAGTCTTGGAACAAAGCCAAGATACTTGCAAAACTCGAAGTTTAATGTTATAATGGGGACTTCAGTCCCCTATTTTATTATGGATGTATATTATGAACCAGTTTCTATGGGTCGAAAAGTATCGACCACAAACAGTCTCAGACTGTATTCTCCCCGATGGTCTGAAGAAGACCTTTAAAGATATCGTCGCCACTGGCGAAGTACCAAACATGTTGTTTACTGGTACCGCTGGTCTAGGTAAAACCACCGTCGCAAAAGCAATCTGCGAAGAACTAGAACTTGATTACATTATGATCAATGGTTCTGAGGATAGTGGTATTGATGTCCTACGTGACAAGATTCGACGATTCGCGTCCAGTATTTCTCTAACTGGTGGATACAAGGTAGTTATCCTTGATGAAGCAGACTATCTCAATGCGCGATCTACTCAACCCGCACTGCGTGGATTTATCGAAGAGTTCTCTGATAACTGTCGATTCATTCTGACGTGTAACTTCAAGAACCGCGTCATCGAACCACTACACAGTCGGTGTGGTGTCTATGAGTTTAACACCACTAAGAAAGACATGCAGTCTCTCTGCGGTGGATTCTATCAACGTGTAATCAATATTCTGAAAGACGAAGAGGTTGACTTCTCTGGTCAGGCAAAGGATCTTGCAGAGTTGATTATGAAACACGCACCGGACTGGCGTCGTGTTCTGAACGAATTGCAACGTGCGTCAGCCAAAGGTACACTGGAGATCCAACGTCTCGCAAAGACTGATACTAGTTACGATGCACTATACTCCGCACTGAAGGAAAAGAACTTCAAGAAGATGCGGTCGTGGATCAGTAACAACATGGACGTGGATTCATCTACTATCTTCCGTACCCTGTACAACAGTATGTACGAGAAAGTAGAACCGAACTCTATTCCGCAACTTGTTCTAATACTTGCAGACTACCAGTACAAGGATGCGTTTGTCGCAGACCATGAACTGAATATGGTTGCATGTATGACGGAAATCATGGCAAACGTGGAGGTTTTGTGATGAACCCGTTTGACTATGTAAACTCTATCAATTATCAGAAGACTAATCTGATTCTTGATGACGAATCGGAGAAGGGGTACAACCCTTTTCTGACAAATCACCAACTATCATACTTTCCCGATACGGTACAGGTGGCTAACGCCATGAACCGGTATTATGAACTTGATAAAAAACTTCAATATGATTTTTTACTAAATATAGTTAGGAAAAGAAAACGGTTTTCCAAATGGGGGAAACCTGAAGATATTGAGAACTTGGAAGTGGTAAAAGAATATTATGGATACAGCAATGAAAAAGCAAAATCTATCCTACCTCTACTCTCCCAAGAACAAGTTGAAATAATAAAATCGAGGATGTATAAAGGTGGAAGAAATTAGTCCGTGGTCGCCAGACGACATGTTAGAAATCATTTTGAACGAACCCGACGACTTTCTGAAGGTCAGAGAAACTCTGACTCGTATAGGAGTTGCGTCTCGTAGAGAGAAGAAGTTGTATCAGTCTTGTCACATACTACACAAACAGGGTAGATACTTTATTGTGCATTTCAAAGAGTTGTTCTTACTTGACGGTAAGAAGTCTAACCTTGAGTTGTCTGATATCCAACGACGAAACTCTATCACAACACTCTTATCCGATTGGGGTTTGGTTCAGATCGTTGATCCCAATCAGGCAAAAGAATGTGCACCGTTGAGACAGATTAAGATAATCGGGTTTAGAGAGAAGGACGAATGGGAACTGTGTCCCAAGTATAATATCGGAACTCGTTAATGTCAGAAATTCCACCTGTTGCGCCATCGACACCTACACCTTCATACTTCAACAAAGTGGAGTATGATACTACGGTGGTTAAGGCCACCGTTCGTGTTAATAGTGCAGAGAATGTGCAATCGGAGACTACATACACTTACGATAAACACGGCAATTTACTGACCACAGTTGTTAGAGAGAGAAACATCGCACTAGTATGACGTTTAATTTTGATAATGTAAAGGTGAGATCGAAGACGCCTGTCTTTGGTAATGTAGAACTTGACCCTTGGACATGGGATGAAGCTCTACGATTTCTCGATACACACCCCGAAAAATTAATCGATCATCATAAAGACAAGATGAGATTCTTTTTAAAAAGTTCTCACCTGCGTCAGAGTTCGCCTAAATTTGCTCACGATATTGTAAAACAGATGGAGGGTTTCTTTTGGAAAAACGCCATCACAAATATTTCTTTCTTTGGTTTCGGAAGAGACTGTGAAAGTTATCCGTGGCACAAAGATCGCATGGATGTTTTCTTAGTACAAGTACTAGGAGATATTTCAATTCGTGTAGAGAACACTGAGTATGAAGACGAACCCAAGACGTTCACTCAAGGCGAGTGTGTGTTCATACCTCGTGGTACACATCATCAAATCATCACTGGAAAATCACGGGTCACATTTTCCTTTGGTGTCGAAGGACAACCAGACCCATCCACTTATATTTGAGGAATATTATGATTACTGAATTACCCAAGGTCATGTTCAGAACTCGTGTACCAGACGAATCAACCGTCTGTCCAATCACGGGGGATGCATCATACGTTTGGAAATATGTCACCACCCAAGAACTCTTCGATGGTAAAAAGTCTATCGTCTTTTCATTGCCAGGCGCATTCACGCCCACATGTTCTACTTACCAACTCCCCGACTTTGAGAAGTTGTATCCACAGTTCAAGGCCATCGGGATCGATGAGATCTATTGTCTATCTGTCAACGATTCATTTGTCATGAATGCATGGGCAAAAGATCAGAACTTAGAGAACGTCAAGGTCATTCCAGACGGATCTGGGGAGTTTACCCGACAGATGGGTATGTTAGTAGATAAGGACAATCTTGGATTCGGTCAACGGTCATGGCGATACGCAGTCTACATCGACGGTCAGAAGATCGTTCATAGTTGGGTAGAACCTGGCAGAGAAGATAATGCTGGTGACGATCCCTATGGTGAGACCGACCCCCACAATATTCTAGCCGAGATAGTTAACATGTAAAAATGTCATAGGGCTTGAATTTACCATGAAAATGTGTTATAAATAAGGTCGAGATGCCACATAGGGTGGGTCTCACTAACAACACCTCGCTTTAAGAAAAGGAGAAACCGTTATGGTAACTAAAGCATTTACGTTCCCACGTTCACATTTCATTGGGTTTGATCACGTTTGGAATGAGATTGAAAGACTGTCAGACATGACAGACAACAA
>Ga0098049_1001063_pt1 | contig 10678 bp, 12 predicted proteins | sample 13BtaG_FD_92582 | JGI IMG/M metagenome (GOLD analysis project Ga0098049, IMG submission 92582) | Marine viral communities from the Subarctic Pacific Ocean - 13B_ETSP_OMZ_AT15268_CsCl metaG | ecosystem: Environmental > Aquatic > Marine > Oceanic | place: Subarctic Pacific Ocean | collected...
CAGATACAGCGGCTTTCGTGGCCTCTTGGATTTGCGGCATCATTGTCATCACCTCGCTGCGAACCGTAGCCTGCACGCCCGTGCTGAAGTTCAATGATTGATTAACTACTATAGGTGAGCCACCACCCACCATGCCCTGCGTGTCGGCTGCATTTTTCACAACTGACGCGCTCTTTGGAATAATTAGTTCTGGTCCACGCTCGCCCACAAGCGTGGGGCGGTTGGGCTGGATAGCGCCACCAGACGCAGCAGTGGCAAGCATCATTGATTGGGGAGCGCCAAAGAAACCAAGAGCCGCATTGATAGCTTTGTTGACAACATACATCTCAATCATTTTTTTAATAATGCTGGTAATTGCCTCTGAAACAACATTTTTCAAGCCCTGCATACCATCGCCAACACCCGTCACCATATCAGTCATTGCTTGGCTTGTTCCGCTGGATAAGGCTTCCACCCCTCCCTTCAACGCCCCCTGAACCTCGTCCAAGCCCTGCATTTTTAATTTAAGTTGCTCTATAGCCAAACCAGCATCACGATATTTCGCTGCCTGCTCATCAGTCATTACGCCCAGTTCCGACTCAACCTCTAACAAATCGCGCTCAACTGCGCTCAAAGTTTGTGTCTGAGCAGTCAATAAATCACGGGCGTTTGCCTGCTTAATTATCTCAGCGCCAAGATTCTCCCCTTCCCCCTTTGTTTGCACTCCACCAAGTCGATTAATCACATCGGGCGCTGCTGGTGTCGCTTTATCAGGAGGATTCTGCAAAGCACCACGCTCCGCCTCCAGCCTTGCCAACTCTTTTCTAGCTGCCATAAGCGATAAGACAATACCGTCCGTAAGGTTCCCCCCCGCTGCAAAGGCTAAACCACTCAATCCAGTTGTCGCATCTTTTAGGGTTTTCTCAAGAAGGGCAACTTTTTTCTCTTGTTCTTCAATGGCCGCTGTCGCCTCATCTATTGATGATGGCTGGAATTCCTCAAAGGCTTCATTAAATCCCTTTGCCAGATCAGTGGTGAGGGACACCAACCCCCTGAAGGCTGGCATTACAGCTTCGCCAATGTTGTTGGTAAGAATCTCCAACTCCCTGTCCATAGCCTTCACTTGGTTGACATACGAGTCGGCGGTAAGGGCTGCGTTTCCGTGAGCGTCCTCAGTCCCAGCCATTATAATATTGAATCTGGCCTGCACCTTCTCAGCGGCAGTGACTTGCTTGTAGCTTTTAGTTATGCCCATATTGAACAGTTCAGACTTTAGCCGTGCCTCGTCTATGACAACACCAAATCTTCTCACTGTCTCGTGGTTGCCGACCAAAGCGCTTTGAAAGGCAATCATAACTTCGCTGTCAACTTCGTTGTTCAAAGATGCCACATCTGTAGCCAGCTTGGTGAGCCTCACCGACAGGTCTGCTGCCTCGCCACGAGCAAAACCCATCGGGACAAATGTATCCTGAACACGAGCTGCCATTTCTTCTAATTGAAATGATGATCGACCAACAGCCGCCCCAAACTCGTCAAGTTCTTTCCTGACCTCTCCAGCGAACTCCTTAAAGACAACGCTAGATTTATCGCGCATCTCTTGAACATTCGCAGCGAAATCAACGGCGCTCTTGCCCGCCCTAATAAACTCCCTGATGATAACAGCCCCGACAACTGTTTTGATAGCCGTGGCCAATCGCTTCATGTTTTGAGCGGACTTATCGGCTGTGCGTTTGGTATCCTTTTCAAGCTGCCCCAGCTTGCGGCGCACATCTCTCAGGTCAGCAGTGACCTCAACCAGTAGTGTATCAACGGGAGTCGCCATTAGTCAGGATACCTTTCCATCAGGTCGTTCAGTTCATCTCGTCCCAGCGGAGTAGGCTTACCAGATGAATGAAACTCGCTAAATCCGTTTAATGCGGCGTAAAATTCGTGGGGGCTTAAATCCCAAAAATCTCGTGGCCGCATCTGCATAATTCCAAGTCCGATTTCCATGTAATTATGCCACGGAAACTCATCTGATGCTACGCCTCCTCCGCTTCGTCCTTTCCCTCATCTTGCCCACCTATAAGGGCATTGGTCAGCACTTCGCCCGCAGCGCCCATTGCCGCCACGATACCCGCTTCCCAAATGATTTTGTTTACGTCTTTATCGGTAAGATCATTGCCGCCACCTTTGATCGCCGAGTGAAGGACGATAGAAAGCTGCTGAAGGCCAATAGAGGTGTCCCCTATGCTCTGGGCTAGGCGGATAACGCTTTGCCCTGTAGCGCCTTCTATGCGTGCAATGGAATCGAAGTTTAGGCGGGTGTTGTAATCTTCACCGCCAAGCGAAATCTTCATCTCGCCCCTGTGTTTATTAGCCATCTGGCTCTCCTATGTTTCGGGGGTCTCCCCCTCGTCTTCCGCCTCAACCTTTTTGGCTTTGGCTTTTTTCGATGCACCTGCACCGATAAACACATCTAAAGTCTCGTCACGGCCACCGACATTGATTGCCCGTTCAACCGTGTAAGACTTACCGCCGACAGATATTAAAGAACCCGCCTCAATACCATCGAGAAAAGGAATGGTCACGAGATTGCCAGACGAATGAACCTGACCGACAACCTCGCCACCATCAACCTTAACTTTTTCGCTAGACCAAGCCATCTTAGACGGTAGCGAATGTAATCGCGCCAGAGCTTTCCAGCGTCACGGAATAAGTCACTTCACCGTTGTATTCGCCAGAGTATTCCAACGATGCAACCATGAACGCGCCCGTGTAAGTTCCAAAATCAGGAATGATGATTTGGAAGTTGCTGAATGTCGATGTGCCAAACTTGCCGCGAAGCGTTGTTTCGCTTGCCGCATCAGTGAAAACACCAGAACCAGAAATGCTGATTGTTTGGATGCCACCGTTTGCAAGCAATTCGCGTTGATTGCTGCTATCCATTGTCGTTACGTCAACTGCTTCATCGTTCAATGAAATGCTGGTAGAGCGCAAGCCGCCCACTGTCGTGAACGCTTCTGGCGAACCACCATCACCGATTTTTACGAGTAGGCTTGAACCTTTTTGAGCCGCCATGTCTCTTTCTCCTAGTTATCAAACACAACGACTCGAAATCGCATGATGCCGTGCCGCGTTATACCATCTGCCTCTACAAGTGTTTGATCAAACTCATGTCTGATATTCACTAGAGAAGCACCACTTACAGTTATATCATTATTGTGAAGGGCTGAAAACACTTGTTCCATAATCTCCTTCACCTCTTTTCTTCCGCCCCTGTAGCGCGACCAGATGTGGAGCGTGAGGGTATGCTCATGTGCATCCTTCGTCTTTGTCCCCGCATCAATCGCCGTTTCCTCGCCAACCGTGATGTATGGATACGCTGTGTCTTCTTCAACATCATCAAAAACTCCTGATATTGCCGCGCCATCTGCGTCAGTGATATTGGCAGCTACAAGCGTGGCGTAGATGCTTTTCTGCAATTCCCAACTGTGTAAGGCCATTAGAACAACTCCCGTATCTTGCGTCGTATCTTAGGCCGCACTTCTTCCGCAGATGGTTGCAGGAATGGGCGAGCTGCCATCTTGCTTGTGCCAAACTCAAGCGCCTCTGAATATTTAGCGCGACTTTCTACTGCACCAGATAGCCCACTAGGGCTTCGTGAGATGTGGATATTGTTCGCTAGGAACCCCGTGTCGCTGGCTGGATACTCACCCGCCGCTGATGCCGTGTGAGTTATGTTGCCCCGTGTGTAAGTTCGACCTGATTTATTTCCCGCCAATATACCTTTGACCGCAATGCCGCGAATCTCTTGCAGGCCGTAACCAACAATCTTCTTCGCGTTTTCTTCATAGCCCTTGAGGACTTGCTTATAACGCGGGCGAACAGAAACTTTAGCACTCATGTCCCCGCCCCCTCCGTGCAAAGCAACTCAAGATAACGCTCCCTGTAGTCCTTGTTCAGAATGGCATTGATGGCCAGATAGGTTGTGGTGGTTTCCATGCCCCGCGTGCGGGCATATTTAATGCGATATTTTTGGCTGATGTCATTACGGAAACGGATAGTAACAACGTGAGAAACATTCTGCTCAATTTTGTCACCGAAGAACCTTTCCCGCCCGCTAGGAGCCTCAATACTAGCAAAGATGTCATCGACATCTGACCACGTTACAGCAAACCCACCCCCGCCATCAGCAACCCGTGTTTGCTTTTGCAGGGTAATCTTGTGACGCATTGCACCAATACCCATTACGATCACCAAGTCTTTTGAAGGATGTTGTTGAATGGGGTGCTGTTAAGGGACATTACCTTATAAGGTCGGATTAGAGATTCAATAATCGTCGGGGGCTTAGGTGGTGGGAATCTCTCAAAGTCTCCACGATGCTCATAATTAAATGTAATGAACTGCATAATCGCAAGACGGAGTGGCTCTGGCACATCGGTATCATTCGAACCGTAGCCCGCCACATATTGAATCTCTAAACCATTGGCTGCCCGTAATCCTGTCGGCCAGCTTTGCCCATCACGCAAAACAATACGCGGCGGAGTGTTAGCTGTGTCAACAAAATACTTGGCCGAATCAAACGTGGTCGCTGTGTCGCTGTCATCGTATGACTTAACATGGGTCACAGAAGCCAAAGGCGCACGGGGCAACTCAATAAAGTTTTGGCGGTAGGAAACATCCGCCCCAACTCTGGTTCCCTCCCAAAGCGCATAATCGGTTTCATTAACGTAATCAATAAACAGATTGTAGGTGGTGTTCATCAGCGTGCGCTGAGTCATCTCCTCGACCTGTTTGGTGGCGGCGATAATTAAACTGCGAACCAACGTATCATCAGTTTGGTCGCTTAATCTAAGGTGGTCTTTGACCCTTGTAAGGCTGACGGGATAATCCGCAGCTTCAGTGACAACTTGCAATCCAGCCATATCAATTCTCCGTCTAAGCGAGAATTATACACTCTTTTGACTGCCGATGCTATGCTAGTTTATATCCCCGCCATAACGTGCAGTCCACATTGTCAGGGAATACTTGATACCTGACTTTAACTCATCAACCCTATGGCCGTGAGTAACTGCTGATGGGAATAAAATACAGTGACCAACGGGGACATCTTTGTTGCTAAAACCCTGTCTCGGGAACACCAGTTCTGCGCCCTCATAATCATCATTCAGCTTAACACTGCCTGTGACCAATGACGCGTCAGTATGCAGGCCGAGTGTGGTCTGCGTGTCTAACGTATAACGCATCGTAAACGCATCCCTTAACCCAATATGCAACATGGGAGGCCAATACCCCTCAGAAATCTTACCCAGCTTTTCTAGCCATATTTTTTCCACCTCGTTCCACAGCCCCATATCCCTTATGCGTATCTCTTGCGCGGGGAACTTATCGCCCTCCATCTGCTCCCAAGAGCCAAGAGCCTCAGACATATCAATCAACCTGTCGCACTCGTTTTTCTCAAATAGCTTTGTGACAATCATCTCATCAGCGACAACCTCATAATCCAAAGTCTTAATGTATGGGATGCCAACTTGCTCAACCTCTAGCGGGTTGAACATTCTGTAAATTCTATGGAAGGCGTCTTTGTCAAACTGACCGCCATTGCCGTGATATGTGCAAGGGTAACACCCTGTTAAGCTATTAAATATTTGTCCGCCGACCCTTTGAACCGTGGCCTCACTATTCTGGAAGATGTATGCCTCATAATCCAATGCCACATTTGAATCGCCCTTGAGAAACTTTTCATGGAAAAAGGCTTGGTCATCAAGGTCTTCCGCTATGCTCCCTTTTTCAAGAAATTTCTTGATAGCGCCAGCAGTCCCGATGTATTGCCCAGAATTTAGGTAGCGATATGGCGTTTCACTTTCAGGGTATTCCTTGCCATAATCCCAATCAGGCCATAGGAATCGCTCTGCCCCAATCACAATATCCGCATTGAAACCCTTATAGCGCTCCAACACCGTTTCCATAGTATCATTTACGAAAGTGTCATAGGCATCCATGAACATGACAATGGTGTCAGGCTCTATGTCTTTGACAAACTCACGGACAAATTCAATCTTGGGAAAGCCGCCAGCGGTATCCATGTCATCGCGCCAGTCGCTATCTTTGCCCAGCATGGTAAGAGGCCAACCAAACTTTGCGGCTGTTGCTTTTAGCGCCTCTGCCTTTTCTGGCTCTGTTGCCACGGTGATAAGGTGTATGCGTTCGTTCTGCATCTTTGAAGTCCCTTCAATAATGCTTGGCCTGTCTTTGCGTTCTATTTGTCGCACGATTGGCGGGTCAAAGAAATAGTTTTCTTTTTTCTCTACAGAACCGCCCCTGTAAGCGCCATACTCGCCCCCTGTAAGGGCAAACGGCAGGAATTCGTCCACTGGCACTAGGGAATCCTGAAAGCCCTGAGAGAGCAAATATCGCGCCGTATCGGGGGTGATGGCATAGGCGTGCGCGTTATACCAATATCCCATTGAGTTCTCCCTGTAGCCCAGCCATGCGCTATCATGGGTCTTTAGCAGTTCATCAACGCGGGCAACGTCCACATTTTCATAAACCGCATCTTCCTCAAGGATAATTCCATTCTGGCCGCTGTCAGCTATCTTCTGCCAGACGCGCAAATGGCTGATGGCGCAACCAACCTCCCCAGACAGCATCGGCCTGTTAAGAAGCGGGTCGCGCCAACCCTCCAAAGGCTTGCACCCTGTTTCCGTTTGTATCTGCTCTTGGGTTTTGTCCCTGCCGTCGTATGCGCCAGCGTGCAACGATATTTGGTAAATTTTGGCCATGCGTCAAAGTAATTGCTAACGCAAAAACTAACAAGGAAAATTATTCTTCTTCGGTGGCTTCTTCTGGCTGACTAATCACGCCAACGGCTATTTTGTTTTCAACACCGCGTGCCACTTCAGCAACGCGGACTTCCGTAGCGTCAGCGTCATAAGCACCATCAGTAAACACCGCATTGACTCCGCGCTGATGCGTCACCGTGCCATCAGTAAATGTCACATCTACAGAAGTTTCGTCATCTGTTGGGGCTTCATATGTGTAAGTCACGGCCATAGGATTATTCCTTCTCGGCTAGTTGGGTTTTTAGGTCATCGACCTCGGCTTTAAGTTCTTTGATTGCTTCGACTAAAAGGGCTGTCGTATTTTGATATTTCATAACGTGCAAATCTGAGAAAGCATCTTGCTCAGTAGTAGAAGCATCAATTACATCAACCAGTGTTGGTTCATGCGAAATTACTTCTTGTGCGATAAAGCCTATCTCACGTTCACCAGTAGACTTACGGGTGTATTCTACGCCTTCAAGGCTATTGACCCTATCTAAAGCACCTTCAATAGGCTCGATGTCAGTCTTCAGTCGAATGTCAGAGTAAGCAGTGACGTTACCCGTAGCGATTACGTTACCGCTGTTGTCACACTTAAACGACCAGCTGCCACTTGAGTTTAGAAATCCTATTTGGTTGCTATTATTGGCATAAACATACCCGCGAACCGTTCCGTTGTGGTCATCACGAAAACGCAAGCCATTAGCAGAGCCTCCGCCAGCAACATTCCAATAATCATCGTCGTCAGAATAAAAATGCTGACCAGTTGCTTGGTTATACATACCTTCGCCAGAGTTATAATTGCGAAACCAATTATCAGCATAAAACTCGGTTGCTCTTACATTTTTGCCAGAACTAGCCCATGTGTATCCGTCTAGGTTATCAGCGTCCAGACCTGAGCCTGAGCCATCGTTTCCGCTATCCCAAACAGCTCTCCAAGAGCCATTAGACGTGCTTGGGTTATCTCGCCAATACATATTCCCGTTAGAGGAAAACGCCAACTGAGCATTATAATTACCACTGTGCTGTCCAACTGTAATAACGCCATTCGCGTTATCACTCATAGGTGGCGCGTTGGTAGAGGTAGAATTAAAACCTCTATATTCAAGCTGCCCGACAGATACGCTATTACCGACAGTGTTCAAATTTTCTGTGCTTGGACCAGTTCCGCCAGCAAAAAGTTTTGTCGCTATCGTTGTGGTTAAACCGCCCTCACCTTTTTGACCCTTAGACCCATTAGACCCATTAGACCCACCAGAGCCAGTTTGACCCTTTTGGCCTTTCTGGCCTTTAGCCCCCGTTCCACCACCAGCGCCAGTTTGCCCCTTTTGACCTTTCTCGCCCTTCTGTCCAGTTCCACCAGTTCCGCCAGTAGCACCAGTCTGACCCTTTTGACCCTTCTCGCCCTTTTGACCTTTTTGGCCGTTGCTTCCGTTGCTTCCGTTGCTACCAGCCTCACCCTTCTGTCCCTTAGAGCCATTAGAGCCATTAGAACCATTTGAACCGTTTACACCAGCCTGACCCTTTTGACCCTTACTCCCCGTGCCACCTGTTCCGCCAGTAGAGCCAGTCTGGCCTTTCTGGCCTTTTTGACCCGTGCCACCTGTGCCACCTGTAGAGCCAGTCTGACCCTTTTGACCCTTCTCACCCTTTGACCCGTTTGAGCCATCAGAGCCACCTGCACCGACTTCGCCTTTTTGTCCTTTTTGACCTTTTGAGCCGTTGCTGCCATTGCTACCGTTTGCGCCGACTTCACCCTTTTGACCCTTTTGACCCTTAGCGCCGTTTGAGCCATTGCTGCCGTTTGCCCCGACCTCGCCTTTCTGGCCTTTCTGACCAGCCGCGCCATCGCTACCATTCGAGCCGTTAGAGCCAGCCGCGCCCACTTCACCCTTCTGACCTTTTGAGCCATTGCTGCCATTGCTACCCGCAGCACCCGTTTGACCCTTTTGACCCTTCTGTCCCTTTGCACCGTCATTACCATCACTACCAGCAGCGCCAGCAGCGCCAGTGTCGCCAGCGTCACCCGTGCGGGCAAAGGTAATAATGATGTCTTCACTATTGCTGAATGACGTAGCTGAACCACTGACGTAAGAGCAGTTTACCTTGACATAGCCTGTCGCCTCAGTTATTGAGCCGCCAATAGTAAACAAGGCAAAGTCATCAGCGTTCAGGCGGTTGCTTACCCTAAAGTGACCCTTGATTGTGCTTGTGCTGTCATCAATGGTTCGCAAGAAGGTGACAATGCTTGTGGCACTGCCATCTTGATTATCAATATACATCTTGGACGCAGATGAAAGATTAGCGTTGTTGAATTTTAGCTTGCCGCTTGTGGGGTCACTGTCTGCCGTGTTAGTGCTAAAGGTATAATCAAAGGTCGCGCCGCCGAAGCTGCCTTCTTGGCCTTTCTGACCCTTTGCGCCGACCTCGCCCTTCTGCCCCTTATCGCCATCTGAACCGTCACCACCAGCAGTTCCATCCTGACCCTTCTGGCCTTTCTCGCCTTTTTGACCGTTAGCACCATCTGAACCACTACTGCCGTTTGCACCAGCTTGGCCTTTTTGTCCTTTTTGCCCCTTGTCGCCGTTGCTGCCATCATTACCCTGAACGCCAACTTCGCCTTTTTGACCCTTAGCACCATTAGAGCCAGCGCTGCCATCGTTGCCCGCTTGACCCTTTTGCCCCTTGTCTCCATCCGACCCATTGCTACCGTCATTACCAGTAGCGCCCACTTCGCCTTTTTGACCTTTAGAGCCTGCCTCACCCTTTTGGCCTTTGTCTCCATCAGACCCGTCGGCTCCATCTGCACCAGCCTGACCCTTCTGGCCTTTTTCACCTTGCAGGGCGGCATTGGCAATCGTGCTGCGCTCCCATACGCCAGCGTCAACGTCATAAAATACAATTAAATCTGAGCCTGTTGCATCAGTGGCTGCTGAATAGCCAGAAAGCAAAGCGCTGAGTTCATCATCAGCGATTGTTATTTTGTTTATACTGTTGTCAGTGTGCTTCGTGTAAAGCAGGCCATCGGCTGTATTGATGGCAACTTCGCCAATCTCTAAGTCGCTGGCTGAAGGCGCATCACCCGCTACTGCGCTTCGTTTTAGCTTTACTGTGTTTGCCATTGACCTGTCTCTCTAACTTGGCGACCTTCGCCATTAATTCTTCGCGTTTGATGGACAGTTCAGAATTCTTTTCCGATAAGTCCTTCTCTCGTATTTTAGCAGCTTTCAGTTCTTCGACAACCGCTTCCAAATCCTCAGCGTTGTTATCTCGTTCTTCCAGCGTTTCACGAGCCTGTTCCACCATTTTTTTCAGGGACGCTATGGTTTCGACTGAAACACGATACTTAGCCTCAAAGTCAATCGCCCTTCCTAAGATTTCTCCGACAAGGCCTTCATACGTCTGTATGACCGCCTTATCAAACGGTTCACTCATTAAAATGTTCCACCATCAATCGTTTTGTTATCAAGCGTCTGCGTATGGTCAGCGAATACGAATGTATCGTTACCCGTTAGCAAGGGCAGGGTTACAGTGCGATCAGCGGCCAACTCAGATACAGCAAAGACGTATTGATGATTCGCGCTAGTATCGTTGATTTGTGGCGTTGTCAGAGTGGGGCTGGTCAACGTCTTGTTGGTCATTGTCTGCGTGTCGCTTGTGCCAACAATATCACCAGCAGGGGCGTGCTTACCATCCAGCATATCCGCGTTCAAATTGCTGACCACCGTGGTTGATGCAATGCTGAACGGCGCTGTTCCAGTAGCCAACGAGGAGGAAATCTGGCTGCTTGCCGAGACAGATGTGAAAGCACCTGTAGAAGCAGAGTTAGAACCGATAGCCGCGCCATCTACAGAGCCACCATCGATGTTTACATTTGTTCCAAGGTCAACCGTGCC
>Ga0098049_1001064_pt1 | contig 10676 bp, 10 predicted proteins | sample 13BtaG_FD_92582 | JGI IMG/M metagenome (GOLD analysis project Ga0098049, IMG submission 92582) | Marine viral communities from the Subarctic Pacific Ocean - 13B_ETSP_OMZ_AT15268_CsCl metaG | ecosystem: Environmental > Aquatic > Marine > Oceanic | place: Subarctic Pacific Ocean | collected...
ATCGATTAATCCATCAGTACTAATCCTAACATTTCCCCTGGCTTTGATATGTCCATTCATATCAGTAGTAAGTTTTATATCTCTTGCACTGTGTACGTTTAGTTCGCCTGTTGCATTTTCTATCTTGATACCTTCTGATCCTCTTGATTTAATATTAATGTTGTCTGCATCTAAGTTGAACGTGCCTCCTACATATAAATTAAAATCATCTTCGCTATGTAAACTGATTCTGCTTTCACTATAGACATCAATGTCGCCTGCAGAGTTCATTTGTATCCAACTAGTGCCGTCGTGATTGCCAATGTATACAATATTACTAGTATCATTTATTAATATCTGAGCGCCACCTTTGCTTCTCCAGCGCATTAGTTTATTTTCGCCTGCTGATCTATTTTTATCAGCAACTAATACATCCTCATCATTGCGGGTACCATCATCCATAACAAAACTATGTCCGCCGGGTGTGTTAAACCCGAACAAATTTATAGGAGACTCTCTTCTAGATCCACTACTAGTTAATCCTCTAACACTATCTAGTCCAAGCCCTTGTATTGCTAATTGATCCGATACAGGGTGTCTGACTTTTTCTGTAGAATCTGACACAGCGACACCTGCATCTAAACTAGGACCGATAGTTGTTTGACCGCCTTCTGCTAATTCGCTTGCGGGTATACCTGGTATCTGGCCTGCTCTGCCGGCGTCTGGTAATACGCCTAATAAGAATCCCTCCTGGTCAGCGCCTGTAAATGCAACTAGTACTTCACTGCCCGGAGCTGGAGGATGCGTTATCATACCGTACTGATTACTATATCCATTGTCTTGTATCGAGCCGCCAAAATTCATCATGCGTCTTACTCGATGATATTGTCTTCTAACATCGTCGTTATCTTTTTCAGTAATAACTTGGTGACCTATTAGTTCTACATTAATGTGGCCTTGGAATGTATCATCTTTGATAGCTACGACTTTTGCAACAAATACACCGTTAAGTTGCATAATTGCGCCAGCACTACCTCCTCGATAATATCTATCGGGAATGCCAGTACTTTCACTGTCTTTGCCTGTGTATCTCATACTATGCTCTTCCTTGTGCTATATCTGCTAACCATTTTGGTGCGTTTCTAGATCTAAACGTACCATTGTCCAATGGGCCGCCCCAGTATTGTGTATATCCTCTTTCTGGATAAGAACGGTCGATATGAAATGTATCGTCTCCCATGTATCCGTTGCCTGCGCCTATTCCAGTTGCACCCGCTAAACGACTTTGGTTTATAAAGTTTTGTATTATGGGTAAGTCATCGGGGTTGTTGATATTCAATGGTGTCGATCTCCCCGGAACAAATAACTGAACATCTGCTGCCATACCGTTATCGTGTCTGTGACTTCCTGTTCTATTAGGGCCACTGCTTGGTTGACCGCCACTGGTAACAACAACATTTACACCACTGTTTATACCAGCTGTTTCTAGTATCCTGACCACACTGGGATCTACTGCTTGATTTCTAATACCGCTTTGCGCTTGTGTAACTACTCCAGACCCAGTTCCGTTTTCAAATTCGCCAACTCCACTACCGCTCGGAGTGCTGGTAGTTGATCCTTCGCTGCCGCCATCGCCTTGTTCTTCATTAACATATCTGTCAGCAAGCTGATTATATTCATTGAGATCAATTTGACCAGATGTAAGCTCAGATAATAATAATCCAACATTGGCATTAGTATCTCTAAATGTATCTAACATCATTATAAATTGTCCATCTTGGTATCTTGCTTGCACTTGTGTTACTCTATACAATCCTGTTATACCAAAATCTTTTTCTGGTATGTTTACTAGTCCTGTATTATCTTCTGGATAAGTTGGAAAATTTAAGTCTAAGAAAAAGCTATTGCCTCCTCTGGTATATTCAGCATTATTTTGAATATTTCTATTACTTGCGCCTTTGGGTTTGCCTAACCAATAAGGATCACCTCTAACTGTAATTATCATGGTTGCCAGATCTGCTAAACTATTAAGGTTAATTTCAACTGCGCCTAACATAACTGTACCTGCACTATCTCCCTTGTCAGGACCAGCAGTAGCTTTACTATTAACAGCATTTGCTATAAAAGTTAATGGCAAATCATCTGCTTCTTCGAATGCTCTATCAACAGCAGCAGTACTTACTACATCACTTTGAGTAATGTATCTATTTTGTAAACGTTGAATTCTAGGCGTAACTTGATTATCTACTAAGAATTGTTCACTTAGTTTGGATCTTTCATCTCTGATACGAGCTTGTTCTTGCCGTAGTCGTTCTGTTGTTGCATCAATAATAGCTATATCATTTAATAATCTATCAGCTAAGGATTGATTTCGATGCAATGGGTGATCACTAAGTTTTCCAAGTTCCAATTCTAATTTGCTTTTTTGAGCGAAAGCGGTATTTAATTTTGCTGTTATGTCATTTAACGTTCCCATCTGATCGGCTACCGGCTGTAGTTGTGAATTTATTTTTGCAAACAGTTGATCGCTGTATTGCAAAGCGCCGTGGTTTAGTGCTTGTAATTGATAGTAGGTATTGTTAAGTTGTATATCTAGATTCAATACTTCAGTATTTAAACCTGTATAAGTGTAGTCGAATTTTTTCCTTAACAGTCCATTGCGCACAATGTTTTTGAGTCTTTCTTGTTGTAGTGTTTTGGTTTTATAAAGTTCTAGATAACTCACCGGATCGTGTATAAGTTCTGGAGTAATATATTGTCCTACTGTATACTTTATAAATTTTTGATAATGCTTACGTAACGGATCATAGTTCTGATACGCAACATCTGTTGCGAGTTTCATCCAGCTGGAAAGTTTTGATAATTTTTCAGGTCGAGCTTGCCCGTCTTCAGGATTTTGTTTACCACTACTACCGTCGAATATAGGCAGCTTTTGAAATTCTGTCGTTTGATATAATGCAGTAGCAAGTGCTGCAACAATACTTGTACCTTGTGGAAAATTAAATTTTAGTGTTCCGTTACCACTAACACTTATTGCTCTAGTGCCTGTCTGATCGTCTATGCCTTGTGTAGCGCCAAATTCCCAATCTCCCCAATGGCTAACTTCTTGATCTAATAAAAATTCATATCTATTAGGAAAAATCTGAGAAGTACTAGCAGCTACTCTGTTTAATTCTTGTTCTTGGACTTTTTCCTGAAATGCTGTTAAAAAATCACCATATGTACTAGCCTCTACATCTATATCTGTTGGCAAATGCAAACTAACTTTACTGTATGCATCATTTTCTACTTCGATAAAATTCCCAACATACGTAGTCCCGCCGTCTCTATAGTCTAAAGTTAAATCTGTTAATATACAACTGTAATAATATGGTCCTATTATATTACTAACAGCTACACCATCGTCGGTATATCCTTTAAAGTTAAGTTCTAACAAGTATGATGCTTTTAAGTGATTTTCAATACCTAATTTTCTAGCAGCAAATAGTATTCTATTAAACAGTGTAACACCACCAGGTTCCACTAGGCGTATATTAAATTGGTTAGCTACACTATTTCTATCTGCTTTTGAGAATGCCAGTACCATATTCTGCTCAACACTGTCGATGTTGATTTCAGTTTCAACTCCACTGTCAGCTAATACAATAGTACGATCTGCTTTTATATTATCATCAAATTTAGTAGCTTCTTGAGGATGTATCATATGAATCTTCCAATTATATGTGTAATTGGCAAATTTGTTGAGTATATTTTCTTCGTAGAAATTTGTTGCGGCCATTAATTAACTCCCGAAGGATTGAATGTTTTTGGTACTTCAATTATCTTTCCACTGGTAAAGTCCATTATCGGGTCTTTGATTGCATCTCTATTGTAGTGTACGAATATCCACCATAGTCTACTATTACCGTATAAATCGTGTGCAAGTAAGTCAGGACGTCTATTATATTTTTGCTGTATAACTAGCTTTCGTTTTGCTGAGTTTAAATTTTTAGAAGTAACAGTAGGATTATATAATTCCAAATACTTTCTATTCATAGCAGTATTTGCATAATTACTACTTTGTTTATACTTAGGGGTTGCCATCAGATAAACCCTCCTGTGTATGCATTACCATTAATAAATTGTCCGGTACTATATTCATTCTTCTGCCTGTCAGGTGTGTTCTGAACCATAAGATCAATTGCAAAGCTCATAACTGTAGGAATCTGTTGTCCGTTTACATCTTTGAGATCTACGTTACTATCAAATGTAGTACTAAAATTTGAAATAACAACTCTAATTCCAGACGTACTACTTATTGCTTGTGGTGCACCTAATACTTGCGATCCGAAACTACTAAATCTTAAAACAGGAGGTGGTGTGCCTGCTACAGGTACGTTACCTATATCGCCCATGCCGCTAAACATTTTTGTCACACTTCTAAAAAAATGTAGTACAGCTAAGGTATATTCAGCTTCTTCTTGTGTAACACTAGCAAATTGTGCCATAAGTTGTATACCGGGAGATGGTGTGTTTCTATAAGCATTATATGTATAATTCGTATGTGTTAGATCGTAAGGACTATAATTTACACTCTGACTATATGTAATATCAGGCTGATAAGGAAATACTATACCAAGTCCTGCACCGCTGGCAGTTCGTAACGGAGCCAACAAAGGACTATCATAGTAACCAACTGCACCTTTGGGCAACATTAATCTAGTTTTGTTTTCAGCTAGCATTGCCATTTAGTTTATCCTTAATAAAATTAAACACGTTTTCATTGATACTTCCAAAAAACTCTCTGAACTTCATCATTTTTTGATTATCGTTGAGTTTTTCATTTTTCATTGCTGTTCTAAAATCAGTAGCACTCATGCCACCTTCTTGTATCGGAACTTCATATATGTATCCTGCTTGATCACTGGGTACCATTTCAGCACCGGGAGTATAATCTCTGAGATAGTTGCCGCCTTTTAAACGTCCTGCATCTTTGGCACTGAATACCAATACAATAGCAGTGTTATTTGGGTCTTTGCCTGTTAAACTCACATCCGGTCTATAAGGACTGGTCTTAACAATTTGTTTAGCAGGTATACTAAACATCTCTGTCATAATCCCTGTTTTTTCTTCGTAGCTGAATGGGTCTTTCTCAGGAGTTGCATTCTTGGCTATTGTAGTAGCGATAAATACGTTAGAGGAGCCAAACTGTTCTACTAGATCCATATAAACTTTATGATGACCTTTATGCATAGGCTGAAACCTGCCGCCGTAAAAAACAGCAATATCAGTTGCAACATCTTCCGTTAAATGTGTATATCTCATCAAACTCTCCTATATATGTATTTATAGCAGAATTAAGTGCGTACTGATTGACAAATTGAATTATCGAACATATACTATAACTAATTTTAAGGAAATACCATGAAAAGACAAAAATATTTAAACAACAAGGACATGCTCAAAGAAATACACAAAAGTAAACTTAGTTTTTGTAGCAGTCTAGACGAAGAATATAATAGATTTGATGTAATTGTCGAAGACATTGCAGATGTGAATAATCCTGAATTTATACAACTAGCTAAAGAAAGCAGAGCTCATCAGCTGAGTTTACAAGCATATGAAACAGCATATTGGGACTGGTTCGACAACAACGGCAAAGCTAGTCAGAAACCCAAACAGATTACATATAAAATTGATCCAGCTACAATTGAAGAACACACACTTATGTTTCGTTTAATGACATTTGATCATGTACCTCTAGAGCCTGGAAGAAAAAGCAAACCTAAAACTACCGCAGATCACCATGCAAAGTGTAACTTCCCACCTTTCAAACACTATGCTTATGTGGACGGAGAACTTAAAGAAGTACTCCGCAGTCACTGGGATGGCGGGTTTGACAACGGACATTTTAATGTACAGCATGGCAAGATCACTAATAACCTAGCAAAAATGTATATCAAACTATGTGAACGCTACAGTATGCGCAGCAACTGGCGTGGTTACACATATGTAGATGAAATGCGTAGTCATGCACTGCTACAGCTATCGCAAATTGGACTACAGTTCAATGAACTTAAAAGTCAAAATCCGTTTGCATATTACACTGCCGCAGTTACAAATAGTTTTACAAGAGTGTTGAACTTGGAAAAGCGTAATCAAAACATCAGAGATGACCTATTACAAGAAAATGGTCAGATGCCTAGCTGGACACGCCAAATTGAACACGAAATGGCAGAACGTGCCAAGTGGGACGAAGCCGCAGACAAAGAACGCAAAGAACACGGCTTCAACATTTAGGTTGACATCACACACATTATCAGTTAATGTAAGTACAAAGTAGACATTCTTTGAACGGAGAACCATGACATTCTTTAGTAAAGCCGCATGTTTTACAGACATACATTTTGGCAATAAAAACAACAGCAAACAACACAATCGAGATTGTGCCGACTTTGTTGATTGGTTTATTGAACAAAGCGAAGATTGTGAAACCTGTATATTCTTAGGCGACTGGCATCATCACAGAGCCAGCGTAAATGTTAGTACACTCAATCACAGTGTTGAAAATGTAGGCAAACTCAGTCGTGCATTCAAGCATGTGTATATGATTATGGGCAATCATGATCTATACTATCGTGAGAAACGTGACTTAAACAGTTTACCATATGCGGGACTGTTTGAAAATGTAACACTAGTCGAGGATATGTTGGTGCAAGACGATATTGCACTTGTGCCTTGGCTAGTAGGAGACGAATGGAAAGGATTACAAAAAACCAAGTGTCGATATATGTTTGGACACTTCGAACTTCCTTTCTTTAAGATGAATGCAATGGTTGAGATGCCAGATCATGGCGGCATCAATGCACAACACCTGCAGGGTCCCGAGTACGTGTTTAGTGGACACTTCCACAAACGACAAGCCAAAGGCAACGTACACTACTTGGGTAGCCCGTTTGGTCATAACTATGCTGATGCATGGGATGACGATAGAGGTATGATGAAACTGGAATGGAATGGTGTACCTGAGTATATAGATTACCCAGGCCCACGATATAGAACTGTTCCTCTTAGCAGATTGATTGACGAACCTGACGTTATTCTGAATCAACACACTTATTGTCGTGCTACATTAGACATTAACATCAGTTACGAAGAAGCAAGTTTTATCAAAGAAACTTTTAGCCAACAGTACAACGTTAGAGAGATAGCGTTGATCCCCAGCAAAAAGGAAGAGCATGCTCAGGATTGGAAAGTTGTAGACGATATCGAGGTTGAAAATGTAGACCAGATAGTGTACAATAGTTTAAACGCTGTAGACAGCGAAATGATAAACAAGAAAATTCTAGTAGATATATATAACTCCCTATGATTACATTAAATGACTTAACCGTAAAGAACTTTATGAGTGTCGGCAACGTTACACAAGCTGTGCGTTTCAATGACAATGGACTAACATTGGTACTAGGTAATAACTTAGACTTAGGCGGAGATGGAAGTAGAAATGGTACTGGCAAGACCACTATCATTAATGCACTCAGTTATGCTATCTATGGAAACGCACTCACAAACATTCGCAAAGACAATCTTGTTAATAAAACCAACAGCAAAGGTATGTTGGTTACGCTGGATTTTGAAAAAGATGGTGTAAAATATCGCATCGAACGAGGCAGAAAGCCTAATGTGCTTAAATACTATGTCAACGAACAAAACGTTGATGATGACGAAGCACAAGGTGAGAACCGTCAAACTCAAGCACAAATAGAAAAACTATTTGGTATGAGCCATGATATGTTTAAACACATTGTTGCACTTAACACATATACCGAACCTTTTCTCAGTATGCGAGCAAATGATCAACGAGCAATCATTGAACAGCTACTAGGTATTACAGAACTTAGTGAGAAAGCAGAAGTACTAAAGGAACAGCAAAGGCTGACAAAAGATGCAATCAAGCAAGAAGAATATAGAATTAATGCAATTGAAGAGGCAAATGCCAGGATTGAAAAAAGTATTAGTGATTTGGAGCGGAGACAAAACATCTGGCGAGACAAACAATCAAATGATGTCGAAGTTATTAAGAACCAGATCAACACCCTCGAAAAAATAGATATACAAACTGAGCTTGACAATCATGCACTACTAAACGATTACCTCGAAAAGAAAACACAAGTAACTACATTAGAAACAGAAATTACAAAACTAGTAAACAGTATTACTAGAGAACAAAAGCGTTTAGAAAAGGCACAAAAGGATTTAATAGCAACTCAGCAGCATGAATGTTACGCATGCGGCCAAAGTATTCACGACAGCAAACACGAGGAAATACTTAAAACAAAACAAGAAGCAGTTGGTGAATCGCAACTACATATTGACACTGATACTGATCTTAAAACAGAATATCAAAGTGCATTAGCAGAACTTGGTGAACTAGGTATGATGCCAGTTACACATTATAATAAACTGCAAGAAGCACTTGAACATCAAAACACTGTTAACAATTTAAAAACAGAAGCTGAACGTATTGCATCAGACACTGACACTTATCAAGAACAAGTCGATGCATTACGTGAAACAGGTATGCAGGAAATTACTTGGCAAGATATGAATGACTTGACTGTTCTCAAAGATCATCAAGACTTCCTATACAAACTGCTAACAAACAAAGACAGTTTTATACGAAAACGTATCATTGAACAGAACTTGCAATACCTAAACAGCAGACTAGCTTATTATTTGACTAAACTAGGCTTGCCGCATGAAGTGCAGTTCCAACCAGACTTAACTGTGGAGATCACCGAGCTTGGCAGAGAATTAGATTTTGATAACTTGAGTCGTGGAGAACGCAATAGACTCATACTTGGGTTAAGTTGGGCGTTTAGAGATGTATTTGAAAGTATGAATACACCAATGAACTTTCTTGCTGTTGACGAACTGATTGATAGTGGAATGGATACCAATGGAGTAGATGCAGCATTAGGAGTTCTCAAAAAGATAGAACGTGAGCGTAACAAAAATATCTTCCTTATCTCACACAGAGATGAACTTGTAGGTCGTGTAAACACAATACTGCAAGTTGTTAAAGAAGGCGGATTTACAACATTTAGTACAGATACGGAGTTTGTAGATGCAGAATGACGACGATTTTAATATATCAGACATATCCATAACTGGGTTTAATAACAAAGATGTTAAAGGAGATGACGATTTCGACAGTTGGTTGACTGACTCTACAATTACTTGTACTTCTGATACTAGCACATCGTCAAGTACTTTTACACTTGGCAATGCTTATCCTACTACAGATTTAAGTAGTGCAAATTCAACAAAAAAGATAAAAAACCTTAAGTACAGTATGCCAATAGATTTATTGTACAAATGGTTTCCACAAGAAGTAAAGGAGTACGACGATTATGACGACCAAGTTCCTTTTTGATGTAGACGGTACACTTACAGATGCACGTAAACCTATCGATCCTGAATTTAAAAAGTTTATGTTGGATTTTATTTGCAATCATCACTGTATAATTGTAACAGGCAGCGATAGACCTAAAACACTAGAACAGATTGGTTTAACACTCACTAATACATTTAGTAGGGTGTATCATTGTAGCGGTAATCACATGTTTGTTGGTGCACAAGAACAACGTAGAAACACATGGAGTCTATCAAAAGAGCAATATAAATTTTTAGAAGATCAGCTTGACAGAACCAAGTATTCAGAAAAAACTGGTAACCATATTGAACAAAGAATAGGTACTGCTAACTTTAGTATTTGCGGGCGTAATGCTGATTGGCAACAACGTGCTCGATATGTAGAATGGGAAGAACACAATCATGCTAGAGAAATAGTAGCACTTGCATTCAATGAACAGTTTGATGATGTTGTTGCACAAGTTGCTGGAGAAACTAGTTTAGATATTTTTCCCGTTGGCTGTGACAAAGGACAAGTACTCAATGACTACAAAGACTCGAGAACTATCTTCTTTGGAGACAATTGTTACCCGGGCGGCAATGATTATAGTGCAGCGCAAGCAAGTACACATTTTCATCAGATTGACAGAGGTTATAAACAAACTTGGGAAATCTTAAAAAAGAAGTACATTTAGGTTGACATTGATGGTTAAAGGCATATATACTAATTACTATATAAACATATGCAATGGACTTATCAAGACAAAATTGTTGAACAAATACCAGAGGAATACGTAGGATTCGTATATCTCATAACCAATACCACGAACGGCAAAAAGTACATTGGCAAAAAACTGGCACAATTTAAAGTAACTAAAAAACCACTCAAAGGCAGAAAAAACAAAAGGCGTTCAACTAAAGAAAGTGACTGGAAGACCTACTGGGGAAGCAGTGACAAGTTAAACGCAGATGTTGAAAACTTAGGCAAAGAAAACTTTACAAGAGAAATACTTTACTTCTGCACAGGCAGAGGCGAAATGAGTTACCTAGAAGCCAGGGAACAATTTGATCGTAAAGTTTTAGAAACAGATGAATATTACAACGGCATAATAAATGTCCGCGTCGGCGGATCTAAGGCACTTGTAGAATCTCTAAACAGACACCAGTCATAACATACCCTCTTTACAAAAAGCATTGAGAAGTCGCCATTGGTTTGGTTAGACAACGGAACTTGCTGAGGGAAACAAACCAAAAGAGTGGGCTCTACTGTGCCATTGTAACCCACGGATATCCAATAATGTTGA
>Ga0098049_1001071_pt1 | contig 10643 bp, 17 predicted proteins | sample 13BtaG_FD_92582 | JGI IMG/M metagenome (GOLD analysis project Ga0098049, IMG submission 92582) | Marine viral communities from the Subarctic Pacific Ocean - 13B_ETSP_OMZ_AT15268_CsCl metaG | ecosystem: Environmental > Aquatic > Marine > Oceanic | place: Subarctic Pacific Ocean | collected...
CTAACCCCGTATCTAAACTTGCAATACCTCCACCGTAAGAGCCTCTTGCCAAAATAGCTGGCCTATGAGAGGTTGATGCGGAGTTTGCTGATCCCGTAACAATTAAATTTCCTGCACTTGGATCAGAAGCCCCCGCTATGTTTACTGAATTATTACCTGCATCAACAAACAAGGCATATTCATTGTTGTCAGACTCAACGCGGAAGTCTTGGTCTACCCCGTTGTCGTTGAAAACGACACTCTCTGCGGCGTCTGTTTGAAAACGTAGGCTTGTGTTGCTTCTGGCAACAATCTCAGCAAATCCGCCAGTATCAGTCCCGCCTCGAAGGTGCAAAAATTCTTCAAGTACACCATCACTATCAACGTCCGCAGTAAGTGCAATTAAAGCCCGTGATCCGGAAGTTTGAGAGGTGTCATCGTTTCTTACGTTAAAACCAACGGCACCACCCGCAGTATCTTTCCTTACATTTAAGTCATAAGAACCAGACGAACTCCCGACGATCACCCGGTCATTTCCAGCGTCAATAAAAAACATATTGGCGTTGTTGTTAGACTCAACACGGAAGTCTAAATTTGATGAACCCTCATTAACTACAACGGAACCGCCAGAACTTCCAGTAATAGATAAATTTTCCGTGCTGTTTGTATAAAGTTTTAATGTGTCGGTGCCACTTGAATTACCCTCTAATCTTGAAGTCGCAGACCCCCATTGAATATGGGAGTTGTTGGTCATAAGAATATCATTACCAAGCGTAGCATCAGACGTTGTGGATAATGTTGTAAAAGCACCAGTCCCTGCACTCGACGCACCAATGTTAGTGCCATCAATAGCGCCGCCACCAATATCTACGGAATTAGAAATAAGATTGGTAATCGTAAAATTGCCGGTGCTGTTGGCAATCGTTGCCGCTGCCGTGCCGTCGTTTGCAGAAATACTGCCTGTTTCAATATCAGTGGCATTAACTACGTCATCTTTAAGCAATACGCTGTCAATCGTGACACCACCAGCAGCAGTAATTTCGCTGATCGTATCAACGTTTAGGCCACCAGTCGCAGTAGTTGCGCCCGTTACTCCAAGTGTCCCTGCAATAGCTGTGTTACCCGTAGCAGACGCAACGGTAAACTTGTCAGTGTTTACGTCAAAATCACCGTCAACACCAAAGTTGCCAGTAACATCAATGCCGCCTGTAAGAACAATATCCCCACCAACAGTGGCGTTACCTGATAGAAACAAGTTACGAGGGCGAGTGGCCCCAGACGCGCCAATATCGTAAGTATTATCAGTAAAAATAAGGTTTGACGTGATTGTGGACGTTACAGTCAACGTATCCGACGCAGCATCACCAATCGTTGTGTTGCCAGAAATAGTCAAATCAGTCGCTGAAATGGAACCCGTCAATGTTGGTGACGAGATCGTAGGACCTGTAAGCGTCTTATTCGTAAGCGTTTCAGTACCATCGAGCGTAGCCAACGTGCCCGTCGTGGGAAGTGTTACGTTAGTTGCACCTGTAGTTGTTAGGGTGAGTGCATTCGCGCCAGCCGTTGTAAACGCCGCTGCGGTCGTCAAGTTCCCTGCAAGAGAAACTGTGTACCCACCAACTGATAGTGATTCGATGTTTGTAGCGCCTTCCACGACATTTGTACCGTCGCAGAAAAGAAGCATTGTCTTGCCGTTTGGTATCGCAATACCTGTACCACCAGACGTTTTAAGTGTAGCGGCTTGCCCTGAAGCATTCTTAGCAATATAAATTTTAGCGGCTGTAGGGCATACGACAGTCGCTGCCCCAGTCAAATTCGTGCCCGTATCCGTAAACTCTAGCATCGCACAACGCGATTCAGCAGTCGTGCCATCGGCGGTAGTCAACACATGGGAGTTACTCGACCACGTGTCAATGACTGCACGTCCAACGATGGCCTCTTCGATCATGGACGTGATGTTATCGTTTACTACATCACCCCACGTACCGCTAAGTTCCCCTTGGACAGGAAGGGCTAGTTTAAGTGTCGAAGTGTACTGTGTTGTCATGTTTTAATCCTCACGCGGCTATATCTTGCCAATTCGGAGTCTGTCCTGTTGAAACATTACCCCAAGTTGGTGTCTGTGCGCCAGTAATATTTTGCCAATTTGGATTTTGATTGTCATCGACATCTCCCCAAATGAACACTGTACCTACCGCGCCCGTTGCATTTACGCCCGTCACTGCTACATCTGCGTTAGCGGCAACGACGACGTTTCCTAATTCTGATTGACCGTAGACTCCTGTTACTTTCTCTACAATCCCAAAGGCTACCGACACAGTGCCTATAGCACCCGTAGCCGCAAGTCCTGCTGTTGAGACGTTTGCGTCTGCTGTAGTAGTAACAGTGCCAACGGCACCTGTGGCGCTTACCCCAGTTGGGTAGATATTTGCTTCGGCAACGATACTTACCGTGCCTACCCCACCAGTGGCAGCTAGCCCTGATGGTTGAACATTTGCATCGGCTGTAACAGATACAGTACCAACTGCACCCGTAGCCGCGTTTCCTGTTACCGCGACGTTCGCATCCGCAGCAACTGTGACGCTACCAAGTCCAGTAGTGGCTTCAAGTCCCGCTACTGAGACATTTGCGTCTGCTGATATAGAAACCGTGCCTATAGCGCCAGTAACTTCTACACCAGTTGGGAAAACATTAGCTCCGCCACTAATCGAGACAGTGCCTGTTTCCCCTGTAGCCGCAACCCCTGTCGGGAAGACGTTTGCCTCCGCAACAATGCTTACGGTACCTATCCCGCCTGTCGCCTCCAAACCAGAAGGCTGTACAGTAGCGGCACCGCTGACAGAGACAGTTCCCACTGCTCCTGTTGTGGATACACCAGTGGGGAACACCGTGCATCCCAGCGATAAGTCTACAGTGCCAACGGCCCCCGCAGCTTGAACACCGTCAACTTCTACTATGATAAGGTCCGTACCCCAAGAGCCTTGGCCCCAAGCGGTAGAACCCCATCCTATATAAGAGGTCGAAGACGGCATCTATCCATCCTATGCAATTCTAATAATAGCGTTGGATGCGTCCGCAGTTGGGAATTGGATGGTAAAGTCACCTGCTGTAGATGTCTTATCGGCACCAAAATCAAGAACTGCTACGGCTGGATCGCCGCCGCCCGACTTGTATATCAACGCTCCACGCGCCGTAATCGTCGCTGTAGACCACGTAGTATTGTCAAAATCTAGGTAAGCTGTGGTACCAGATGTCGTTGGAGCAACAACAGTTAACGTGTTACCACCCGCTGTATAACCCGTACCGGATACTTCATTTGTTGTACTATACGCTGTTGTCGCTGCACCCAGTGTTGCGGATGAGGTAAACAGTGCGATTTTAAATGTTTGTGACGTGTCACCGCTAAAGTCCATCTCACCATCGAGAAGGGCCTTTTTGAAAGACGTGCACATTGCTTGAGTAATTGCCATTTCTAGCCTCCTATTCTACTTCCATTCTGAACTGCCCAGAACGATAAGTGTCTTCACGAAGTTTGCCATCGCCAAGGGTTTTCAGCAGTTTTAACGCTTGGACATACATGCGCTCGTATACTTGAACCATGTCTGGTTCGCCCTTCATAAACCTTAGCGCTTCCAATAGCGCACCGTTAAGTAGAGCAGAATCAAACTCGTCCCCAAGCCATGTAGTGTTAGCAGTAACGATGGATTCAGGATAATATCCGTAATGTAGCTCCATTGTGTAGTTACTGTCTGGGGTAGGTCCGAGGATGATTGAGTCGTCGTCAAAGTACGCATAATGCTTTGGCAACCCTGTCGCTGTAGGCGTAGGGTATGCTTCCCTAATAAAGTTAACGTCTTTGTTCAACAGAAAATGATACTCCCCGCTACTATCTACAACCGCAAGGCTGTACGTATAGAGGAAGTCTGTCGGTGCACCAAGATACTTATTGCCCGAGCTTAGCGTACCAGTCACATTCCTGCGTAATGCGGGAATCTGAACAGTGTTGTATATCTTCTGCTCTGCCTGTTCTGTGAACATAGCAAGCTGGGCATCAGTGAAAGTATTTTCAGTGATGTCCTCGATATTGGCTTTTAGCTCGGTGTAATTCATGGTTTAAGCCATCGGTCCACGGGCGTATAGCCCTTTTGTTGCCGCGCCAGTACCACGAACTTTCACCTTACCGCCTTTTTTGTATCCGCTCTTCATACTCTGGCCTGTCTTAGCTGCGTATTGTTTAGCAGCCTTTTTGCCTTTAGCGTCGTATGAGAACGTTTTGTTTCCTACTTTTGGCATAGTTATCACTCCTATGTAATTTGTACCGTAACTTGTCCTATAAATCCAGTCCCTATAGTACCCCCACTATCCACTACACCACGTACGGGTACAATTTGTGCGCGACTTTGCGCGTACTGTGTGGAATCGGGCCTCGGATCGCGCAACGCTTGCGGATCATGGACCGGAGTTTCCCCCAGATTTAACTGCGGATTATCAGGACTCCAACACTCAGGACACGCTTTTATGTTCGTGTCTTTATGCTTCCGCACAAGGTTACGCAACTCACGTAGACGGTAGGTAAACCCACAAACGTCGCAAACCCCAAGGGCTTTCTGGGCTGATGCGAACCTAGTACCCATGTTAAATCCTCGCTACACGCGGGACAAACCGAGCAGGCGTCTTTTCCCGATCTTCGCCAGCGGCTAGTTGAAACTGCTCTTCGTAGACTTGCTTCAACAAGCCCACACGTTCCACCAGCGTAGGCTCTTTAAGCGCTATGTTATAGGCCAAACCAGCAACGAGGCACGGTAAAAACCTAAAGTTCATATCCGCAGTTTGAATACCACTGCCAGCGTCCTGTATGCGGCGCATACGCCAATAACGGAAAACGTAGTTATCTGAGTCAGGGACGGGCCAGACGTTGATCTTAGGGTTATCACGAAGCCTCTCGATCCACACTTGAATAGGTCTACCACGTGATAACTTGTTCGGAATCGAAGCGTAAGTGCTTACACTAATACGAGTTATACTAAGATCAGATTGTGTTGATTGATTACCTTGCCCTGTACGTATTACTTGTTCTAGCAAATCAATCGTATCTGCTGGCAAATCATACTCGGACGTGCCTGCTGTTAAATTTACAGACCCTTCGTCAATAGTCCAAAGGTTTATACCACGGTTCTGCCATTCAATCGTTAACAGGTTCATGGATCGACGTGCTGTACGTAAATCATAGCCCGACCGCATTTCACGGCCCGCACGTTCCCACGCTTCCTCAGCGATCTCCGTGAAGTCCATGTCAAATGAGGTTGTGCCTGATGTCGTCATGATGTTGCCCAATCACCTTTGAAAAACGATTCGACCTCTTTCATGAGGCCATCTTTACTTTTACGGCGGTCAAGCTCAATGCCGTATTCGCGCATCAAAGCCTCAAGCTCTTTCTTAGTCATGCCCTGATAATCTGGGACTTTCTTAGCTTTTGGCTTCGTTTTTGCTTTTTTCGCCGCTACAGGCTTTACACCCATAGATTTAAGTTTTGCCTCTGCCTGACTCTTAGTCATCAAGTCAAAGACTTTAACGTCATAAGTACCATCGGCGTTTTTTACACCTATCTGATACACTGGCTCCCCTGTAGAGAACCTGCCATTCTGGAAGATTTGCATTATTTCTTCCCTCTCTTTCGTTTGGCTGGAGATACTCTACGCGGCTTACCAGCGGGTTGCCCCAGCCGTTTCTTTTCGGTGATTTTTTTGCGTTTCTCAGAAGCGCTCATCTCACCGCTAGTTTTGGGAGTCTTACTGGACACTTTCTTTGTAGGTCTACAATAAGGTGTCCCGCGTTTCTCCCCCTTTTTTCGTCCACAAGCCTTACCAGTACGCACGTCTTTCCAGTCCTCTTTGAACCAGCGTTTAAGTGCAGCACCTTTTGCAGTCTTGCGAACAGCCATTACTTACCTGCCTTTTTCTTTCTGCATTTAGCAATGGCACCTGATGCGTAAGCGGACGGGAACACTTTGTACGACGCCTTTACCTTGCGGTAGCAAGCATCTTTTACTGTCCCGCCCTTTTTGTAGCTTTTCTTACTACAACTAGAACATCCGCAGCCATCGTTGCGGTAGTATCTACGCATTAGGAACCCTTCATCTTCACCATTTTACATGGACGAACAGCGCCGCCACGGGCCATACCGCAACCGCGAACTTTGCCACCAGACTTCATTTTCTTGACCTTGCCGCCTTTGTTCATCATAGGCATCTGAGGTCCACTAGGGCCACCTTCACGTGGGTCCCGACGCTTCTTCTTGGGCTTAGGGGGTAATGGTCTGGGTGGAGCCATCTCAGGCGCTGGCATACTGGGCGTACGACGTTTACGACCTTTCATCGTAGACTCGTCTTGCGGTGCTTCACGCATCATTGAGGCCATACCGCCCATCTGATACTTCTTCACCTTACCGCCTTTTTTCATTTTGCCTTTACCGTCGGCAGCATAATCAGGGACCATCTTTCCATCTGGACCTTTGACCATATTTAGCTTACCGCCAGCTTTATAACCTTTCTTCATCTTCATGAACTTCTCTCCTACTTTCTTAGGAACCCCTACTTCTTCAGCGAACTCGGGGTTGTTTGCTACTGCTGCCATAAATCGTTGCTGTTTCTTAGATTTAGCGGGCATCCTGTCACCTCTTAATTGAGAACCCATCTGCGAACGAGTAATTGCCATATCAACAATTCCATTTACGCAGACTCTTGTTAATGCGGCTGTTCGGATCGTTAGCTGTCTTCGAGCTAGTATTGCGCTTCTTCATACCTTTCATGCGAGCGCAAAACGACTTACGACGCTTCGCCGCCTTAGAGCCTTTTTTGAGTTTGCTGGGCTTAGTAGTAACCGCTGTCTTGAGCTTACTGCCGGGATTTGCCCGACGATAACTCGCAACACCTTTCTTATTAAGACCACCAGACTCGCTCTTACCTTCCTTGCGTGTCCACGCAGGAGTTTTTACGGAGCCGCCTTTTTTGTAGTAAGCTCTCATAATTGACTCCTCTAACTATAGAAGAAGGTCATGGCGGTGATATTCGTCGCTGTAGACACGTAAACGTCCGCAGAACAGCGAATACCATCGTCAGGGATGTTTATGGAGTGGGAGTCAGATGCTAGAAAATCAATATCCAGCACTGTGTCGCCGCCGTCACCGTTAGTAACAGTTAGACGCCCTGCACCCGCACCCGTCAAAACTTGTATCTGACGAACACGCGCTGGCCCTACAGCCAACGAGCCTGCCGCAGTAACTCGTTTTGTTAATACATCAGAGGACATGGGCTACCTCCTTATCCAGCAGATACTGTTAGAACACCTGAGTTGCTATACAGTTGACCTGCAACAGAAGGATCAGAGGTTGGTAAATCTTTGAAGATGATTACGCTGTTCGTACCGTCGTGAGCAATCGAGATGTTCTCGGTTACTGTGCCAGTACCGGCAGCTTTTGAAATGTCCTTAAAACCATTCTCGGAACGGACTGGACCTTGGAACGTAGTATTAGCCATGCGAATCTCCTGTCTCGGCTAGTGTCAGTTTCACCACGAAACTGTCAGGGATTAACTTCTTATAACACATAAAACAAAAGGGGGCAAATAAATTGCCCCCTCCGTTAATTAAGCACCCGGCGAACCGAAGATACCTAATGGGTCACTTACACCAAATGAGTAACGCTCACGGGCTTTATAGCGACTGTTGCCTGTATCGAAATCAGCATCCATAGAGGTGCTCATTGGGGTACGAACAAAGTGCTTTAGACCGTTAGGAACGTCAGTCATAAGGAACCAAGCGTCTGTGTCAGTCAGATAGTGGTTAACAGTGTAACCTTCTGGGATAGAACCATTGTTGCGAATCGCGTTCAGGTCATTATCCGCAGTTCCAACACGACCTTCGGTTTCGAGCAAACGAGTTGCAACAAACTGAAGATTGGGTGGAATTACCAACTTACGAGGCTTAGCTGCAATCAGCAGACCACGCTCATCCGTCCAACCTGCAATCTGAATAACGGCGGCTTCAAGAGAAGTCTCGTTAAGGTCAGCAGCAACGGTTGGGCGGTTTGAGTTAGACCCGCCAGACACCAATGGGTGGTCGGTTGCACAAAGTGCTTTACCGTCACCGTAAGTCGTGCCAGCAGCAAATGCGTTGTTCAACACAGATGCGCCTTTGACTTGCTTGGTGTACGCCATAGCGCGAGCGAGAGCCTTGGTGTAACGAGCAGACAGTGAGTCATACAAGTTATCTTCGATAGCTTCCTCAGTAATAGCGAAGCCCATCGCCACGGTCTCGTGCGTGTAGCGTGCAGTCCATGCTTCTTGAGCATTGTCATACTCAATCGCGGCACCTTCATCTTTAACAGGTGCTGCTGAGAAGCCGGATAGCTTGGTTTCCTCTTCAAATGAGCGATCTGAAGATTCGGTTTCATAAATTTCGGCGTGCTCTTCACCGTATTTTGCGTACTCCATTCCGAACAAAGCGTTCAGGCCGGGCAGGAGTTCTTTAAGTAACTGGGCGCGTGAAATAGCCATTGTCTACTCCTCCTTATACGCCAGTCGTGTTGCTATACTGATGGCCTGCGTTCCATTTAACGTAGGCTTCGGTATAACCACCCGAGCTGTTCTTGGTTTCCTCGACCAACCCGACAATACGGAATGGAAGAGTATTAGTGGTTGCAGACGTGTCAGAGATCGCACAACGAGAGTTACCCGAAGTGGAATCACCAGTGTTGTCTACACCCGCGACGTTTGCACCAACATCAGTCTGAGCAAGATCACCAATAGTTGTACCAGAAGATACAACAGCGGCCTTGAACAGAAGATCGGTACCATCTGCAATGAATGCTTCAATGTCAGATGCGGCGGTGCTTGCAGGATACGACTGACGCCATACCTTGTAACCAAGGTTAGGGTCGGTGTATGTGCAACCGAGGAAGACACCAATAGGTGTCATGGCAGCATCGAACGTATCACGTTCAATAGTGCCTCCGGTGACAAGTTTAACAGCGTCTCCGTAAAAGATGGAGGTAGCATAGCCACTAGCAATAGGCATGTGACGAGTTACACCCACGAAAGGAGAGCCGCTCAACAGTTTCACCGGAACTAGGCCGTAAGGCCCGCTTACAGTAGGATAAGCCATTTTAAGCTCCTATTTTAAGTTCCGTTACCAAATGTAACCTTCGATTTCCTGTCGTTAAACAAGGGCATACGAGGGTCGTTCTCGCGCATCAAGTTGTTGTCAACGGACTGCATCTGAGAACGTGCTTGTTGACCATAGTAGTCATTACGTTCTTCGACGAGTTCTTCTGGAGCTTTACACAGCAATAGGCCACCAATCACTACGTTGTCTTTGAATCTATCGTTTTCGATAGTAACAAGCGTAATTTCTGGATGGTCTGTTGCCTTTACAGGCTCCCAACCTTCGCGCAGTTTGGAGGAAACATTCGTGGCATCAACGGTACCCAACGAACTCACTCTGATCCAACGAAATTCATAACCCGGCTCGGGATTCGGTGCGGGTAACACCTCTGGACGCTGCCAAGCCTTTTTACGGGTCGTTTTTTCACGAGATTCGTGTTCTCGATTTATACGATTTTCAGCCATTTTCTTTCCTCATATCTAATGCAACCTGTTTGGCGTACTGTTCTGGGGTAAGACCTAAACGTTTTGATAAAGTCAGTTGTGTCTGCGTTAACCTAATTTTCTTAGGTGCTGTGCTCCGCGTAGCGGGTGCAACCACATTGGACTTTCTCTTCTGTTTCCGTTCTACCTCCGGTTCATCCTCGAAGTTCTCGGGGAATAACTGTCGCATACGAGAGTCAATTCGCTCGTAGTAGTCATCACTTTGAGGGCTTACGCCCTCGTTGACAAGTTTATTGTGCAACCCCAGAGCATAACTTGTCATCTCAACGTCCTGATTGAACCAAGGGTTAGCTTCTTGCCAAGCTGATGCCCTTTCGTCAATTTGAACAGGCTCTGGAGCGGGTTCTGTTGCAACCTTAGCAGGAGTTTCATCCTCCTGTAAAGCTGGTAACTTGAAATTATTTAACCTATCGGACTTAATCTTAGCGTTCGTTAGGTTTTCTTGTGCAGCAAGGACGCCATCTGAGTCACCAGCTTCATACGCGTCTTTATACTGCTTTTTAGCGGATTCTAGTTCAGACACCGCACTTTTCTTAGCTTGCTCAAGCAACGCTGACTGATTTTTGTTTACGTTGGCTTTGAGTTTTTTATTCTCTTCCACAAGTTGTTGAGAGAGTCTTTCCAACTCTTCACGCTCTCGTTGAGCCGCTTCTTTAGCCCTACGTTCATCGTGGTAGCCCTTACTAAAGTGTTGGATACGCTTTCGGACTTTCTCCGAATAGTCTTCCAACTCTTCATCAGTAACGTCTTCGGGTGGGTCAGATGGTTTGCGATTACGATCCGCTTTGGGCGTGTCATCAACCACTTCAATCTCAAGTCCGTCGTCATCGTTATCCACTTCACTTTCAACGACAGCTTCAGCTTCCTTAGCTTTTGCTTTAGCTTTTCTACCACCTATATCAACCTCTTCCGCACTGGACGGTTCGACGTCTATGATGACGTCCTCCTTTTCTTTCTCCCCATCGGGGAACTCAAATTCTACTTTTTGAAATGGCATATTTTA
>Ga0098049_1001072_pt1 | contig 10643 bp, 23 predicted proteins | sample 13BtaG_FD_92582 | JGI IMG/M metagenome (GOLD analysis project Ga0098049, IMG submission 92582) | Marine viral communities from the Subarctic Pacific Ocean - 13B_ETSP_OMZ_AT15268_CsCl metaG | ecosystem: Environmental > Aquatic > Marine > Oceanic | place: Subarctic Pacific Ocean | collected...
TAATTAACAGTAAAAGTTGCGGCTTGACGAAGCGTTATATAGTACGCTTAAGGAAGATATAAGAATGTTAGCATTGTATAGAAACAATAATATTAAAGGAAGAGCTTGTATTATAATTAAAGAATTCAAGTATGATAAAGAAGAAAAATATACTTTTTACAAGATAATGTTTGATAAAAAAATAATGGTAGTTTCAAAAAATAATTTAATATTTTTATAATTTCAAAAAACAGTTAATATATACACACTATATTAAAAAGAAAGATTAACTCATGAATAAGAATATTAAACCCACACAAACAAAAGCACCTATCTATATGTCATTATTTTATTTTATCTGTTTTACTATACCAACATTCGTTCAGTGTTTATAGACTAACGATTTACTCGCAAAAAAAAAGCAACCTAAATGGTTGCTTTAATTTGATATAGTATTTGCTTTTATGTTTTAAAAATTTATCTTGTACTCCTTTTTATCTTCTCTTATCGGCATAGTAATTTTTAAAACACCCTTATCTAAGTCAGCACTTACACTTGATTTGTCTATATCATCGCCAACATATACTTTATAATAAACTTGGTTATTAACTAAACTATTTTTTTCTTCTAATTTACCAGTTACAATAAGATGTTTATTATCTAGCTTCATTGTAATATTGCTTTTATCAAAACCAGGCGTGATTGCTGTAAAATTGAGATTGTTATCTTTTTTAACTAAACTATAGTTTTTTGCCTTTCTTGTTGGAGTTTGTAAGTTTGCGTTAATAATGTCGTCTAATAAAAATAATGATGTTATCATATAAAACCTTTCTGTATATCGTGATTTAAATTTAAACACTAAAAATTAAGACGTAACCCTTTTCTATAAATTTTTATAATAATTGTTTATAAGTTGTTTTAAAGTAACAATTTTTAATTTGCCACCCCAACTATTAATCATCATTTCAAGTTCAGGAATAGACATTTTCCTTGACTCAAACAAATCATATACTTCTTCTTCATACCCTTTTATGTTTTCAAAAATATAAATAAGATTTTTTTGCCCAATGCTTAAAATACTTTTATCTTCTGAGGTGTTTATAACGAATTTGTTCATGACGTCCTCCTTAATTATAAGTAGGATAAATCACGTATTTATCGATATCTTTAATTCCAACTAAAGCAAAATCTTTCTTGTAAATTATTTCTACAAACGTGTTAAAGTGACTGTCTTTGTTTGTATTGTTAATTGTATCTATTACAAGATATATACCTGGTAATATTACATCTGATATTACAATATTTTTTTCGTGGCAGATTCTTATACAATGATTTTTTTTCTTAAAACATATAAGACTGCCAGTAAAATTCATGTTACCGAGTATGATAATCAGCTATGCCAGAAGCAACAAAAGCATCGGGTTTTATTTTATAACTAAAGTTGCAACCCTTAATATAACCTATTATAGTATTCTTATATTGACTTGATGCATGTTTTTCGCTTTCATTAACATCAGAATGTATTTCAATATTTAAATGTTTTAATTTTTCTTTAATGTTACATGCAATATAAATTGATTCTTCAGTTTCTCGCAATAGTCTTTTTGAAAGAGTATAGTATATATTATTTTTTATTTTAGTTCTAAGGTAGAAATATCTTCTATCATAAAAGTTTTTATCATTAAGAATACATATTGCATTTGTAAAAACGAAATACTCAGAGACTTTAAGTGAGTCTGTTCCTATGATAACAATATGATTTTTTATTTCTTGAACTTTTTTTAAAATATCTAAAATGTCGTTATAAGATATTAATTCTCCTTTAGCATTTTTCCATTGTCTATTGGTTAAGTAAATCATCTTATCGTCCAATGTGTTTTGCAGCTTCTATATTACCTACATATTGATATGCACCTTTATTATATAGCGGTGCAACACATTTAGATTTTCTTTTTATTTCAGCAGCAGCAAATTTATCACCACATTTAATACAAGTATTATATCCTAATAATTTTCTTTTTTGAGGATATGATTCATAACAGTTAATACAAGTAGCCATAATAATCTCACTTAGATATAATAAAAGTAAACTTAAGTATAAAAAATATAGTTAGAATTGTAAAGAAATAAATATTCATAAATTCTAATAGATTTAATTGTTTATGTTTAGAATAGAAAATAATAAAAGTAACAGTGCCAATCAAAGCGTATAGATTATCTAGCGACATTATCTACTCCAATAGTCTGTATAAAGTTTAGAAGAATAAAATTCTTTGTTTTTTTGTTTTTCTTTTAAAAAAGCTTTATAAAGAAAATAACCACACTCAGTTAGTTCTTCTTCGACGGGAGGGTAGGTTATAGGATCAATAAAGCTATCAGCTTTTTTCCATTCGTTTTTATCTTTAATAACATCAAATAATTTTAAAGATTTTGGAGTCGACATCATAAGCTCAGAAGCCAATATAGATTCACAGCTTAATGCTGTTTTAATCTTTGTGTTGTTTGTTGTTATTAATAAACACTCACAATAAAGATTACTTCTGCCTTTAACTGTAATTAGTTTAAGCCACATCTTTCCTGTCTTCTTGAAAGCTTTTACTATTTCAATAGATTCTTTAACAGTTATGTTACCTTGATTTATTTTTTGGGTTAAAAGATCAACTACATACTGAAAATCTTTTGATGTTGTTGGAAGATAAAACCACTTATGTTTTATTCCTTGAAATTTGTTTTGAATTAAATCTCTCATTTATTTTACTCTTAACTTTAATTTTAGTAGCAATTAAATAGTTATCGTATTCCTTGATGCTGTTTGAAGATAGTCTACAAAGCAATAAAAAGTCTGCAATATTATTTGCGTATTCTATACTAATGTTTTCTAATTGATTAAATATGATCGAAGATATGTCTTCCACTTTAATCTTCCTCATAGCTCGATACTTCAAAACCATATGACTCTAGTAAGTGATCTTCTATTGTTTCATCTTCGTCAATATCAATATCTACATAGTTAGGTAATCCTGCTTGCTCTACAGCTTCTTCATATTGAATTTCCTCAAATTCTGTGTCACTAAAGTCCCATTCAACTAAATATCTCATTTAATTCTCCTCATTTTGTTGTATGTTATTTATACGATCAATTTCATGATTTAAATAAAAAATTGCTTTTTTTAAATCTTCAACTAACTTTTCCGGATTTTTTCTTCCAGCTCTTGCAACATATTTAACCACATTACCTAAATTATAATTTAACTGCCATGCATGTATTACATCAATAACTTCATGCCCTGTATCTTTAAAATAGTGAGGCGGGTGATTTACATTTCTATTTTCTGAATTTGTCATTTAAGTCTGTTCCTTTTTGTTAATATAAAAATATGTTTTTTGACACCAAGATGGACCATGACATACTTGAGAAATAATATAACCTTTACTTAAAAGATTTTTTAATTTCTTTAAATCAGTTCCATAAACTTTTTTATTATAAATAAAAGCATAATACATTACAAATCCTTAATAGAAATAATATTTAATCCGATATTACTTTCATCAAAAGAATCAGGAACATCAACTTTTTCTTTTACTTCTTTTTGACTTAATATAAAGTTACCACTTTCTAAACCTAACTTATGAGGATTACTGTTAAGTAGTTTACATTCTAAAGCTTCCTCATAACTTAAATCAAGTTTAACATGATCTTCTAATTTTGATCCTTTAAATCTAACGTGAAAGACAGTATGCTTTTTATTAACACCACCAAATCTTAACCAAGCGAATCCAGTTGTTTCAAACAAATCTTTTAAGTCTAAAAACATAGTATTATCTTTCAAAGATAAATTTGATCTAATGTCTAAACAAGTCATTAATTTATTCCAGATAGAACTGTCTTTTTCTACATAAATCCATGCGTTGCCTTTACCTGAGAATTTGTTTTTAATTTCAGAAACATTAAGTGCAACATTGATTTCATGTTCAGATGACGCCATATGATAATCTAGACTTTGCATAAAGAACTTTTTAATTTGTTTTTTAGTGCTTTTGTTAAAATCAATATCGTCATTTAATTCTGTAAATAATGATTCCATAGCTAGATTAATTTTTTGTTGTAATAAATCCATCTTTATGCCTTTCGTTTTTTATTATTATAAATTAATATAAAACAATATACACTTCAATTGTTAGTCTAGTTTTTTCTTTTTGCAATGAATACACCAGTTATCACACTTGACACAACCATAATATTCAGCTATACTTTTTTTACATTCATGCATTCTAAATGCTAGTTCTTCTTTGCAAACTTCACATCTATCTTTTTTAGTTTTCTTGCTCATATTATTTTCTTCTTTTTAAGAATATCGATAATTGCTTTTTTTTCTTCAAAAAGCTTAGAAGTCATTCTAGCATTTGGCTTTTCAATAATGTTTTTAAAATATCCCATTCTCAATCCGCCATTAACTTCACAGAAAAAAGTAAATACTTCACCAACTTCTTCTTCTTCCCATACTTCAAAAACTTCTCCATATCCAAAATTACTGGGTGCACCTTTAACTTCTACCCAAACCATATCTCCTTTTTTAAGATTCATTGAGTATAAACCTCGTGATATTTTCTTGCGTAATAACTAAAGTAATTATGCAAGTCATTTTCACTTAAACTGCATACTTGATTTGTTGTTTCTCTTAGTAAGTTAATTTTAATTACTCTATCATTTTCTACAATATCAAGAGATTTATAGAGAACTTTATAACCCATATAAATAAAAACTTCATTTTGTCGAATAGGAAATTTAAGTCCATCAAGTCTCATGTCTTTTTTAGCAGGCATAAAATAAAATTTATCAACTACTTTAACAAAAGATCCTGAGCCTGATTTTCTATTAAAAATAACAAGATCACCTTTTTTTAATTCTCTGAATTGTGACATATTTTATCCTTTCAATTGATTACATAATATTATAATATAAAATTTAATTTAATTACACTTACTTAATTTATCTGTTGCCCAATCAACAACAACAATGTCTGCAAAAACTCCATAGTCTGAGTTTGTATTTTCTATTATTCTAGTTGTTTGTAATTTACCAAGAAACATGGCAATATCAACCGGATCTAATTTGTGAACATTATCGAGTTTGTTTAGTGTATTAATAATAAAAGCTTCAGAATCAAAAAAAGTAAAGTTGTTATCCCAAGAAGATGTTAGACATTTAAAAAGATATTCCTTAAAATTACTTTTAGACTTTGTAGAATCACTAAGTTTATTAACTATATTGTCTTTAGTTAAGTATTTATAAATTCTACTTCCAAGTAAAGGAGAATCAGTATGATTAATTTCTAATGTTTTTAATGCATCAGCTTCAATAGCTTTGTTATCATAATATAAATAAAAGTTATCTTTTTCTTTAACAATAGCATATTTGCAATTATCCATGTCAAAAGATTCAAAACACTCAGAAATATTTTTAAAAGTAAATTTATCAACAAATTGAATTTTTAAACTTAAAGATTGATTTTCTTTATAATTCTTTAAAGCTTTATCGTCTTCAAGATTTAAAGAAAAGTTAGATGAACTTACATGATGCATGCAAAACAAATCACAATCACATTTAAGATTTTCACATTCTCTTGCAACTTTTAAAATATTTTCTTCACTATCACCAAATAGATCGATATCACCTTTTCTATTGTAAAAATAAGAATATATGCTTTCATTTGAATCTTTTATGTTCTTATCTGTAAAAAATAGATGATGTCCTACTTGTCTTGCAAAACCACCTGCAATCCATAAACCCTTGTTAAGGGAATGCAAAATATATCTGTTATTCAACACTTTATTAATAATATCAATTTTTTTTACAGGTATTTCTTTTTTATAAATCATAAGTAACTAGACTCCTCTTCAACAGAATATAAACCTTCAGCTTTTAAAAAGTCTTTCCACTCTTTTAGTTCTTTTAAAGTTGGTGTAGTTAACTTAGATTCTTGTACAACTACAGGAACAATTTTGTATTCTATCGCTTCTTCTTTGCTAAAAGAAATACTTTTTTTAATTTCTTTCTTTTTAGAAACAGAAGTTTTGTTTTTCTTTTCTGGATTTTCTAGATGAAGTTTAATTGGAGTATTTCCTAACAAAGGTAACGTTTGAGCTACTGAGTCTTTAATTTCTAAAGTACAATCTTTGTGATCATGTTTAGCACCTCTAAATCTTACTTCAAAAACATGAAGTTTATTATTTAAGTTGCCTGACGGTTTGGAAAATCTTATCCAACTGTAACCCTCTCTTTCAATATCTGAAATGTATTTTTGTGTTTCTTCTTTTTTAAACTTTGATATTAAATTAATGATATCATTGTATACAACATGATCTTTAGGTACCTTAACCCAAGTGTTGCCTCTGCCTTCATAACGTTTTTTAATTTCTGATTTAAAGCTTTTTGACATAAAATAATCCTTAGCAATAAGTGTTGTTTGATTTATTATAAATTAAATAATTAAAATTTACACGATAAAAGCTTGATCTATTTTTCTTTATAAAATAAACTCTTAACGATATACTGCATCTTTATCAAGAGCAGTTCGATATAAAGAATAGTTTTTAAAACTATTGATGGTGATGTTGTAACTGCGACTACTTTAAGAAATAAGTCGTCTTGCTCTAGAGATGGATCTTCTGGCAGCAGAAGCTGCACATTACCTTCTTTATCGATTAAGATAGCCAGGTATTCTTGATATTCCTTATCAAAGTTTGAATTGTTCATTTATTTAACCTCAGTAAAATAATTATAATAATAAAATTGTAAAAAGTATATTAAGCTTTAATAATACTATGGAGAAGATCATGAGACACTTAATACTATTATCTTTACTAATTCTAACAGGATTTGGACATGTAGATAAATTAAAGAATTCTTTTGGATTTATAAGATCACATTATGTGTTAGTTAAAAAAGAATCACAAGTTTGTGATTCATGTACATCAAGTGAAGATGAATACAAATTAGTTTCATCAATCAATAACAAACTTTTAAACAATCCTTTACTTAAGGGTTCAGGATTTGTAGCATATCAAGATAAAGATAAAAATATATTTTTTACTTCAGCACATGTATGTGAACCACTGAAAGGTTTTCTAATTGATGCTAAATACAAAAAACTTATTAACTACTTGGAACACCAAATCCTTACAGACGAGATATTTCCAGATGAAAAAGTAAGAGCATCATATGAATTATCTCCTGTTATAACAATAACTACTTTTTATGGTAACGTCTACAAAATAAACAAATTTTTAGAAATAAACAAAAAAGAAGATTTATGTGCTATAGAAGTAAATATACCTTGGGGCAAAGCTGTAGAGTTTTCAGAAACTATATGTGAATATGAAGAAATTTATAATATGTCAGCTTCTGATGGTTTCTATGAAAAAGACACAGTACCACTCAGAAGAGGTTTTATAAACTCCAAAATAAAAGAACAAAACTTAGGTGATGAAACTTTTTACAATGTAAACCTTTATACTCTGGAGGTTAAACCAGGTTCATCAGGATCTGCTGTTTTTAATAACAAAGGAAAAGTTTGTGGTAATATTAATATTGCCTACAATTCAAACGGATTAAGTTCTGGAGCTTCTGCTGAAAGTCTAAAATCTTTTTTAAAGAAAGTCTTAGAATTAAAATAATCATTAAAATTCCAATTATGTCTAGATTGCATAAAGTTACCTGATTCATCATAAATACTGCTACATTTTTTACAGCAGTTAGTTTTATTTTTTAAAATTACATTATTACCACAATAACACATAATATTATTCATCGTCTTTGTCTCTTCCATTTAAAATATCATCTAAAATATCAGAAGTTTCTCTTCTTTTCTTTTTATAAAAATAACAGAATAAAAACATAATTAACTCTTTCTTCTACAAATGTGAAAGTTTTTTATTTGTTTAACTGAAATATTGTGATTTATTAAAACGTAACACTTTGATTTAATCTTTTTTCTAAAGTCTATGTTTTTAGTATCACAATGAAGAATACTGTATTTAATGCAGTTTTTAACTTTTGATTTTGAATTTATATTATGTTGTGCTTCAAAAAGAAATAAAAACAGAATCAATACAGATATATTAAATGTCAATTTTATAAGAGTCATAATTGTCACTTGAAACGAAAATTTTAATATTGTTTGCTTCAGAAGCTAAAGGATAAGTCTCAGTTAACCATGTATACAAATTACTTGCTGTCTGATTATCTTTATGACTTTTAATTGCTAAATCATTTAGAAACTCTCTATACTTTGAAACTATCTTTTTATTTTTTTTATTACTACTAATATCAAAAATATATCTAATAGCATTTCTAATAAAATAAAATTCTATATTTGATTTAGAAATTAAAGAAGAATCAACTAAATTATTGTCGGCAAAAAGCTTTATTTTAACCATTTTATTATCTTTCTACTCAAAAAGAGTATCAATAGTTGCTGATATTATCAATGCACTAAATTCAAATTGCGTATTAATATCACTTAAATACAAATCGAATGTGATTGCAAACATACAGAAAAAGAAAATTGTATTAATTGTATTTAAAAAGTTTATCATTTAATTTTCCTTTTTAAGAATTATAATTTGTATATTTTTTTTATTACACTTCTATAATAAATCAATATCACTAAATATTTATTTTCATATAAGGAAACAGTTTTAATGTCGAGAATCAAGCAGAAAAGAAGAACCTATGAAGAAGCTTTTGATATTTTTATTAAAGAAATGAAAAGTTTTGCTGATGAATTAGCTCAACATGATTTATGTATAGAAAGAATATCAACAGCAGGATCTTTAAGAAGAAAAAGAAAGTCTATTGGTGATGTTGACTTTGTTATTACTTTAAACGATAACGAAAAGTTTAGAAAAATACATAGTGATTTAAACTACTCAAAACTAACAAAAACTTTTTTTAAAAAACGAATGCCTGAACAAAAAATAGAATTTGACATGTTTCTTTCAGAAGATTATAATTGGGGAAATAATTTGTTTTTCTTGACAGGCTCAGAAGAGTGGAATCAAAAAACAATGCTACACTTAATAAGAAATTCTGAATATAGATTTTTAGCTTTTAAATGGTTTAACACAAAAACAAAAGAAAAAGTTTATTTTGATTCTGAAGAAAAAATATTTGAAATTTTACAAATACCTTATGTATATCCTGAAGCTAGAAGCTTATATAAATATAAATTTTAAGAAAGAGAAGTTATGAAGAAATTAACAAATTTACTTTTTGAGGGCTACAACTATAAAAGAATCAATGATATTAATGTAGATCCAAATACTCAAAAGATGATTGTTTATCATATTACTGGAAAACAATATAATCCGTCATCTTGGAGTGCAAATGTCCCTAAATCAGAAAAAAAACCAGAAAGATATAGAGGCGAAGACAAAGCTGAAAGAAGTAAAAACATATTAGATAGACTTGCGTATAAAGAGAAAAAAAGTAAAGCACGTTTCGACAGAACGTTAAAAGGACAAACTTATAATTTATCTGACGCAATAAGTGGTGGAATGTATAATTCTGGAAATGAATTTGGTGTAGGTACTGGTAAACATCACGGACCTGGTTTGTATACATGTTATAAATTCAATCCTTCAATTGCGAGAACCTACGGCGGAAAATTAGGCGCAACAGTTTTGCAATTTGAATGTAGCACAGAAAATATGCTGATACTTAACGGCAAGCTATGCCAAATGATTAGAGGCAAGACTATGACAATTGGCGAACAAATGGATAGAATAATCGAAAACAAAGGATTACAATTATCATCGACAGCTTTAGAAATTTACAATGACTGGAAAGAAACAATAGCTTCGCAATACGATAATCAAGTATTAGATACAACTCAGCCTAAACCTAGATCTGCAAATATTTGGCAAGATGTAGGAAGAAAATTTGCAGCAGCGTTTGGCAACTCTTTGTTAGGAAGAGATATAGTAGACAGCGTTTTATTAGATGGTGCTGGTGATGGTCCTGTTGTAGTGCTATTTGATTACAAAATACCTCAGTTAATAAGAGCAGGCTATATTTATAAACGTAAAGGCAGAGATGCTGTTAAATGGTTTGAGGATCTTGGTCAATTAGGATCAAGCAGATTTAGGGTTCCTAAAAAAGATTTAGCACTATCAAAAGAAATAAGTGAAACATCTGAAGAAGACTTGGAAAAAGAACAGTTTAGACAGAAAAAGCTTGAAGACTTTGTAGCAAGCGACGCTGAAATGTTAAGCCCACAAGAACAAAAAGAACAAGTTGAAAAAGTAAATGAATCAATTAATCAATTTGAAAAAAGTTTTGTTAATATAGCGAAAGAATACGGCCAATCTTGTGTTGATGCTAAATCTACGATTAACTTGACTAGTAAAGAATTTATTGAAATGTGTAAAAAATTAATTACTCATGAAGTAGAAAACGAGCTATCTAGTTATTTTGCAGATTGCAATGAAGCACTAAATAAAGTTGTTGATTTTATGAATTATGCTATAACAAATGTTTATGTGTTTAATCGACTAATTGGCATTCCATCATCTAACTTTGAAAGTGAAATGAATGGAAATATTAAATTTTTACCAATTGCAATGAAATGTATGCAAACAATTGCTAACGTACTAAGAAACAA
>Ga0098049_1001075_pt1 | contig 10609 bp, 8 predicted proteins | sample 13BtaG_FD_92582 | JGI IMG/M metagenome (GOLD analysis project Ga0098049, IMG submission 92582) | Marine viral communities from the Subarctic Pacific Ocean - 13B_ETSP_OMZ_AT15268_CsCl metaG | ecosystem: Environmental > Aquatic > Marine > Oceanic | place: Subarctic Pacific Ocean | collected 2015-01-16
ATCGTCCGAGTCTGCCTTGTGTTTCTTGACCTTGGAAGAAGTCTGCGTGAGCATTCATGTTAGGCGCCATACGCACAAACATGTTCTTCATAGACTCCATCTTGTCGATGCTCGGGAATGCCAAATCGTTACCGGCTGCAACGCAGTAATGTCCCCACTTCTGGTCAGCTACGTTCCAGTCAAAGATTGGGTGCATGTAACCGCCCATCATCATCTGACGAATGATGTACCACTCCAATGCCTGCTTAACGTAAATGTTGTCAGGAACCATAGGGAACCCGTCACCGTCTAAGGGATACGCCGTGTAATGCAGCTTAATGTCTCCCTCCTCAAACGACGTGACAATGTACCCAGCATTAACAAGGTAGTAGTCAGTGCCGTGGTTGCCGCTAGAAGTAGTTTGCAAAGTAAACGCAGGGCTAGACTGGTCGTCTGTGGGATTGGTCTCAAAGACTGCCGATGTATAAGTGGTGCCGCTGGTGTTAGGAGTTGCTGACGTAGAGCGGTTACTCCCATCGTATGCTGCAGTGTCGGTACCAAAGACAAGAGCTTGGCCATTGTACTCTACTTGTATAAGGGAGTACAGGTCACATGGAAATGCTGCCCGGTGGTCTGCAACTGTAACTGTGTCAACCTTCTTTTCAAACGCCCCGTGGTAACCAATGAAGTCAAGTGCTTCACCAATCCACTCAAGTGCGTCCATAGTCCAGCTAGCGTCCGTAGGCTTTAAGTCCCGGAACACCTTTCCAATTACTTCTTTACTAGATACAAACTTGTAGTTCATTCGGAGTAGGTTGTACTGGCAAACGAGTCGTTGCGCAGTCGGTCAGTTAGTTGTCTCTTTAATCCTTTAACACCACCAGTTGGGTCAAAGCGGTACGCAGATTTATTCTTGACAAGGGCCTTACGTTTATCCCATGCCCAGCGGTAGTAGGTATCATCTGTCCAGTAGACAAACCCTTCCTTCTTCCCCTGCTCCTCCCACATCATCAAGGTTTCATTCCAGTCGATGGTGCGGGCATTTGGACTGCGCTTAATCTTCTTAATACGTAAAGTACCAAGGCGCTGTCCCATGTTGAAGACCGCTCCGTTGAGCAACTCTTCAGCAAGCAGCTTAGAGAAACTCTCTAGCACTGCTCGGTAGTATGAATATGTTACGTCAGTCTTTGGGTTCTCCTTCTTGTATTTCCGGAACATGTCCTTAGCTCCGAGTCTTTCTTCACTTGATTGTAACTTGCTCATCGTCGTCTGGTCTCTCTGCTCTCAGCTCCTTAGCCATAATAGCCTCAGTAACGCGCGCAACCATATCCATAGAGATAGGGTACTCGGCGTCTGGGCCAAGGCAAGTAACTCCGCCACCACCAGCAAGTCCTCCAGTAACAGGAGACTCAGCCACCATCTTAACGTCAATGCACATAGCACTAGAGTTGACGAGGTAGATACGGCTGTTCTTGTAGAAATACTTTGGTACGGTGCCTGAGAACTTTCCGAACAAGCTATAAGGCGCTTGCTCTTGGGTTACGTATTGGAAACTCTCCTGTCCGTCTACAGCTCCTACGTATAGAAACCCGCTTGCACCTTTAAGGTTTACGGGTGTAGGAACCAATTCTTTTGTACGCAAGACCTGACACGGCAACGCAACGCCACAGGCTTCAACTGCGCTTACCCACTCCATTTCGTAAGTGAGAGTTTGTGTAAACTGGTCTGGTACATTAAAGCTACGCTCTGCATCTCTGCGAATAAACAGTGCGCGGTAGTACTCAATCATGAACTTTAAACGCTCAATGAGTACAGTGTTAGTAGCGTCGTTAGCTGATTCCGCTAGGTTGTATGCTATCTGATTTAGGCTTGCCATTATTTCTTAATCTTTTCTACGGTCCTGCCTGCAAAGTACGCGCCGAATACAGTCATCATAAGAAACTGTAAAAGGTCAATGTAGTTTTGCGGAGGCATGAACGTAATGTCAAGTCCGTCCCATACAGTCAAGACCATATAGAAGACTGTTAGCGCAATCAATGTGACTGGGCGAATGTACTTAGCCAGCTTTACGTCTGACTTTGCGTCTGCTTCCCACCTCCTCGTCACTTGCTCTTGTGCAGCAATCTCTTCTTCCTTGGCAAGACGAGCAAACTCCATCTTGTCCTCAGGCGTCATCATACCGTCCCCGGCAACTACGCGCGCGATAGTTCTAAGCAAGCCAGCACCGGGCACCATCTCTGCCACATCCTCAACAATATGAGGAGCGGTAGAAGACAAGAACTGCCCAACCTTGGTATCCTTAAAACGTTTACGCTCGTCGCTCATGGCTTGATGCAAAAGTTCATAATGGTAAGAGCCCACTTCTTGTCGCCTCCGTCCCTATAGAAATCAAAGACGGTAAGCCTACCAATCCTTGCTTTAAACTGCAGCTTATCTGCTTGCTTGTTTGGGTTTCCCCACGTATTTACTACTTTCATATCTAGCTAATATAGCGTTTTGTATTCGGTACCGCAAGTCTTAACCTAAGATTACCTTGAGTACCACGTCACCAGCAGCAATAACTAATGCTAGTGCCCAGCCTACCCATTTAACATTTGACTTAGACTCTGCTTCCATCCTAGTAATAATGTTACTAAGCTTGTGAATCTTGTCTCCTGTATAGGAAAGCTTGTCCTCAACCTTCTGGTCAAGGCGGTCTATCTTTTCTTCGAGCTTCTCAAGCTCACGCATAGCGCGGTTAGTCTGGTCAGACATAATCGCAAGTTGCGCTTCAAACATTGAATTTTCTGGCGCCATTATGATGTTGGGTCTAGTTGCAGTGTAATACTTCCTGTGACGTCGTTAGGTACATTAGTAGGGCCGAACTCTAAAAGAAACGCGTCACCTGCGACAAACGTAGAAGCCGACGTAAAACTAACAACGTTTATTTCTCCTACTGTAGTAGAGGGTGTAAAAGAGATTGTTTCTACAGTAGTAGTTGCGCCAGCGCCAGACGTAAGCTTTTGAACTCGAATTGTGCAAGCTCCCGGGTCTGACTCAAACCTAAGGGCTATCTTAGTGAGGATTGTGTCATGCGTGCATGCAAACGTTGACGTTGCAGTTGCGTTAGTCGTTGTGCTTTCTGCGCGGCTTCCCCAAGGTATGTACCTAGCAGCAGTAGTAGTTTGGTCAAAAGACAGTATTTCAACAGCGTAGGAAAGCGGGGTTGCCCACTCTGCAGCGCCGTTACCATCTGTTCGCAAGTACTCACCATCAGTACCCCGGTCGTTAGGCATCGTGTACTCAGTGCCATCAACAGCGCTTCCAATAGAAACGACATCTCCTGCAACCGAAAGGCCTTTAACAAAAGTACCAGCCTGCATGCTTCCCAGTGAAAGGTAGCTATCTTCAGAGCCGTTGGTCTTATCAGTAGGCACGCAGGTAATACCGCCGTAGTACGTTAGGTTGTCAGCAGAGTCTGGACCAGACCAAGTAAGTGTAGGCAAAGCATTATCGACGTTAAGGTTGTCTGAATTAAGTACAATTCCATTAGGAGCGTCTGTTGCAGTGCCCGTGTAGTTATACTGCAATCCGGGGTTAAGCGCGTCGGTACTGTTAATAGTATGGACACCGGTGGTAATAGAGTTAGTAGTGGTAGCGCCGTTATCAGTAGTAGTATCTAACGTCAACGGAGTTGGTGGTGTTTCCCAACCTGACACTCCTGTAGACGTTGTTGTAAGGTACTGGCCTACACTACCACCAGTAGTAGGCAGTGTCCAGAAAGAAGGATACCAGCTTCCTGCAACGGTCATAGGAATCTGCCCAGAGCCGGCACTGGTTGGAGACAGTAACAGCTTAACAGCGTCGTTCCAAGTAATAGCACCAGCGCCGTCTGTAAACATAGCCTGAGCTGCTGTGCCGTCTGTGATGGGAAAGGAATACGCGTCGTCGTAAAAAGAGACAACTCCGTTTACTTTTATCTGCGCGTCCATAGACCCACCACTGTTACGAACCTGCAAGGCTAGCTCTCCACGCTCTCCTCCGTTAGTAACTGCATTGGCATCTACTTTAAGTCTAGCAAATTCAACTTCAGTTCCTATAAGGTTATCGCCCTTAAACACCACGCTGCCTACAACGTCATTAATAGCAGGAGACGCAGAGGTGTTTCTGATTGTAAGTTGAGTCGGGTCTGACCCGTCCGCAATAGTAGTGTCTAAGTCAAGCCCTCCTAGAGTAGCGGACTGTGTAGACGTAGAGCCCTCTGTCAGAACTTCGTCAAGCGTCTGGTCGTCCGCACCTCCACTAGCAGCATCTTCCCACGTTACTGTACCGGAACCGTCAGTCTGTAACACTTGACCTGATGTACCGTCAGCAGTAGGGAATATGAACGCTGAGTTGATGTTGATAGAGGTTGCTTTAAATGCACCTGTAGTCAATGCCTGTGAGGTAGAGTTGCCTGTGGTGTTATTGAGAACGTCGTCTAAGTCTGCAGTAAAAGGAGCAGCTGCTGGGTTTTCCCAAGAAAGGACACCCGCACCCGCGCCAGTTGCACGGGTGAGGAGTTGTCCTTCAGCAGGTGCTGAGTGTGGAAGCGTATAGCTATTACCGATTATAGTTCCAGTGTATGCTACTTCGAACAGGCTAGCATCTGCTTGCGTGTTTAACCGAAGAACAGTTCCAGAACCTACGTCGTTAATCTTAAGCAAATCATAGTCCGTCCCCGCGTCAACATCTCCACCCGTGACGTGCACGGGCAGAGACGCTCCTCCTCCTGTTACCAGAAGCTCTCCAAATACTGATGAATCTTGTCTTAAGTCTGCCATGCTTCCTATATACTATTAGGCGTTAACCACCATGTGTGCTGTCTTAACAGTGTACCCAGAACCGTTAACGATTTTGATTACAATGTTAGAGCCAGATGTTGTACAGGTAAAGGTAGGCTCTGTAGCGTCAGAACCAATCTGTGAAGTAGAAATATCTGTAATCTCTGTAGTAGACTGGTTTGTAATAGCCATGAGCTGTCCGATACGCATGTTAGTTCCGTCACTAATGCTGTACTCTACGGTAACTGCACCGTAGCTACTAACTGTGTTCTCTGTGATGAGAGTATCAGCAGCGTTAGTTGCAACTGTCTTAGAGTTACGCACGTAGATAGCAGCAGCAGTAGGCGTCCAGACAGAGCTAGTGTAAATAAGAACGTCACCTTCACTGGCAGTACCAGTAACATTGTTCAAATCTTCAATGTCTGTAGCAGCAATAACTGTGTCTACAATAGCGTCAACCTCAGTATCAAAGTCAGTAATGTCATCGTGGTCAAGAGTAACAAACGAAGCGTTCGTACCGTTTGACTGCAACACCTGTCCGTTTGTACCAATGTTAGTAACGTTGTTCAGGTCTTGGATGTCAGCAGCGGCAATCTGAGTATCGGCAATAGAAGCAGACTCTGAATCAAAGTCAGTAATATCGTCGTGCGTGTGCGTGTGTGAGGCAACAGCCAGTCCAGCTTCAGCAGCAGTCTGGTTAATCCACTCACTAGTAGCAGTGTCGTACGCCAGCACCTCGTTATCAGCAGGAGTACCTGAGATAGTAGTGTCAGTCAACGAGCCAACTGAGTCGGACGTAGACAAAGACGAGACGCTGATAGGCTGAAACTCACTGTCAGTGTTACTCCACGCAAGTACTTGGCCGTTAGTAGGAGCGGCAGTAGTAATGTCTACATCAGACATGTTACCAATGCTCATACCAACCTCATCCAACGTTTGGTTCTGCCACTCAGAGCCAGACCACTGCAACAATTCGTTAGCAGCAATTGAAGTAATATTAACGTCACCGTGCGTACTGATGTTGTGGTCAGGTGTAGCAAAGTCTGTAATGTTTACAAACGCAGAGCCAGACCAGCGGTACACATCATTAGTAGCTGTGTCAACGTAAATCTTACCAACACTCTCAGTCTCACCAGAAGGCAGGTCACCTGTAACAGGAGAGCCGGGCGTAGTAAGCGGCTGGTCAAACTCAATGACATCGTCTACGTAGCTAGGAAGCTGTGTAGAAGGAACGAGTCCAGAAGAGTCAAGAGATGCAACACCGTTAGCTGCACCAACTGCAGAAACGAGTACGTAGTTAGTATTACCGTCGGTTGTAGTAACGTAGTCAGACGGGTCAAAGTCAGTAACCTGAGAAACTGTAATCTCAATGTCACCCTCGTGGTTAGTGACCATATCTGACGTAATGTCGCCAGTACCCAAGGTATGGTGGTCCCAGTCAGTGCCGTCCCACTTAAGGAAATCACCGGTAGCCGCACCACTACTAACGTCAGCTGTAGTATCTGTCAAGCCTTCCAAGGTAGTAGTACCAATAGAAGTAGCAGCAACATGCTCCCAGATAGAACCGCTCCATTGCAAAACGTCACCGGTAACAATACCGGAAGCGCTTTCAACATCGTTCAAGTCATGGATAGACTCGGCAGTAATGTTTTCAAGGTAAGAGGAGAGGTCGGGCGGAGCAGCAAATGCAAGTGTTCCAGAGCCGTTGGTAACTAGCGCGTATCCGTTGGTACCGTCCGTAGTAGGGAACGTGTACTGGACAGCATTAGAACTGTTAAGCATTTGCAGCCCCTGTACTCCCAGAGTTGCTTCTACCTCAGAGGCCGCCTTTGAAATCAGGCCATTGCGTAGAATTGTTTCGTTTGCCATAATAAATCTATTTTATGTTTGAACTCAAATGCGCGTGGCCTGCGCTTTGAAGATATAGCCATTACCATTTACCACACGCAGAATCAACTCCGTACCAGATACCGCCGCTGTAAACGAAGGTGGATTAGAATCTGTCCCGATTGGATTTGTCGAGATGTCTGTAATCTCTACTGCAGAGACTCCGTCGTAATCTACCATAACTTGACCTGCCCTGCTTTCAGTGCCTTTCAAGCTATAGCTGTAAATTGCAGACTGGTAGTCCGCAACTTCAAATGTGTCTAAGTTTGTCTGAGCGTCAGTCGTTACTGTAGTCTCAAGCCTGTCATCCTTACTAACAAGATTTGTACCGTCAAACACGACAGTATCTCCTGCGCTTAAGTTAGAAGTATCTGTATCAGACAGCGCGGCAAACGTACCACCAGAACTACCAAACGTAATCCAATTCGCAGTATCTGACCACTCTACGTCTGTTAAGTTAGTCCCTTCGTAAATATAGCCAACTGTTCCTACAAAAACAACAGTCCCTAAAGCGCGGTGGTTATCAAGAGCAATGTCCGCATTACCAATGGCATCTCTTTCTGCTACTGTGTCTACAAAGTAAATACCCTGAACGTCTCCGTCAATAGCGGATACAGTGATGTAATTGCTATTGTTCTGCGTTATACTATCTGGAAACTTAATAGCCATTACGAGAATGCAATTACGCTTCCGGGGGCGAAAGCATTAGATACCTTAGAACGAAGCAGCTGCATCTTAACAGTCTGCCCGTATTGGTTGTCGATGTCTACCTCTCCTAAGTAAATGACAGCCGTAGTCTGGTCTGCCGTGTCACCTGCGTAGAGGTTAATAGAGGTGTTCTGTGTAATGCTGTTTACTGTAAATGCTTGTGGCAATAGCCAGTACACGAAGTCGTAACTCCCTGATGTAGTAAGGCCGAGGTTACTTACGCTGCTGTTAAGGCCAGACTCTATAACACCTGCACCAGAGCCGTCCAGTGATGGGTCCGCTCCGCTTAGCATAGACTGTACAGAAGCGTTGCTGGGGTTTTGACCTATCGTAGTAGCGCTGTCCAAGACCCAGTAACGGAACTGCACGGTTGAGCTTCTAGTCTTTGACCCAATCGTACCTCCGTTTGTATTCTGAAAACCTGAGACTGTAAGCGATGCTGCGCTGCTTCGTGATGCAAGGCCAGCACCAGCATTGACGTTGTCAACGAGCAGAGTTCCAGTATAGGCTGGTATAGTAGTCGTGCCATCCTCCGGAAGCGAAGTGCCATTAGAGTTAGCAATAAAGCTATCAGCCACAAGCCACGACCCATTAACTCCTGCGTCGATATTGCTGTCGTTTGTAAACGAAAGACTAAAATTCGTATCTGACGGGTAAGTGGCGCCATGCTCATAAGTTCCTGTAGTCCAGCTAGATAGAGTCATAACCGGCTCTTGATATGTAATTAGCATTGTACGGAACACATCTTCAAGAGTCGTTCCGGCTACAAGCGTATCGCCTGAATCAATGCCGCCTACGTTTTCAGTAGACGTTAGGTCTTCTTCTAGCACGGTACTTCCTTCGCCGCCTCCGCCAGTAAGGTCTAGCTCTACAACTACCCACTGCGTGCCGTCAAATTGCAAGAAGGCTCCTTCTATAGCCTCAGGCAAGACGTACTCTGTTGTAAGAGTAAAAGCTTCCCACTCGCCAAGAGCTTCGTCGTACCGCATAAACTGCTTGTCAGTAGCAGCGGGAGGCGTAAACCCTGCAACAGGAGCTGGCGCAGTAGGTAACGTATAAGGTATCCAGTTCGTGCCATCGTATTGCAAGACCTGACCGGTAGTCGCAAGACCCTGCACGTCTAGCAAATCTATCATAGAGATAGAAGAGATAGTCTGCACGCTTCCGCCCTCAACAATCTCGAGCACGTACTTAGTGATATTGTTTACTATTTGCGTCATGCTGTTTTAGTGCAATCTATGTCGTAAGACCAGAAACAATAGCCAGTGCTAGCGTTAGAGAAGTTCGGCTTCAAAGTTACCAATATGTAGTCGCTTGATGTTAATACAACTCCGGTTAACGACACCGTGCCTTCGTTAGCATAGTTAGTATTAGTCCCTACGGTAATAACCTCGCTGCTGCTAAGAGTTGAAACTGAAGAACCGCTTGTGTGCTTTGTGAACATAATGTCTATGTCCTCTCCAACCCACTCAGACCTAGAAGTAGTACAAGAGTTGTTAGCGCCAACACTAAAGTTAACGTACAGCTCTATGTCCCAAGTGCCGGCACCGGGCCTGTGCCCTAGGTTTTTACTGTAACCGTATGAAGCAGCGGAGCCAACCAAAGGATTAGTAGAAATATCTGAGTCGGCATCACCTTTACCGTTTTGAATCTGTCCCGGCCATAAGACGTTAGTATTAGCCTCGCCTGCTGACATGCTGCTTTTGGCATCGTTACTAAACTGACGAGTTGTAGTACTTCCACCTCCTGATGGTGCAGCAGGTACCCAATTACTACCGTCCCACTCAAGTACGTCCCCTACACTAGGTGCTGAGGTAGTTGTGTCTACATCACTTAAGCCATCGGCAGAAGTAACTAGTGTAGGCTTGCCAGTCAAATCATTATAGACTCCACTAAATGCAGTAGGAATTGTAGGCTTATTCAGGATAAACGAATCAGCACCTGTATCAGTCTCATTCCAGTCACTCTGTACGTTGTCGTCTCCGATAGTGCCGTCAATGCCGATGACAGTCATGTTCTGAGAAGCAATCTCCCACATGAACATGTTAGCGGTAACGATGTTACTGGTAGTGACACCCATGTTCTCAGTAAACACAGTCACCACATCCCCTGCGGTCAGGTTGAGAATCCGGTTAACACTCAAGGCAGCCTCGTCAGCAACATTACTCTGACGGAGATATGCGGAGTCCATTCCATCAACCTGAGTGCCGTTGACAGAGAAGGTCACTGCGATAACAGGACGCTGGCCCACAAGAGTCTGCAACTCTGCAGATGCGTTCACGTTGTACAAGCCATCTGAACCCACGGTAAACGAATCACTGCCAAAGGTGATGTCACTGCCCACTGTCTCATCAGAGGTAAAGCCAGTGACTTGTGTGCGAGTAGCGTTGTTGGCATCAAAGTCAATTACACTAGCACCGCCTGTAAGGTGAGAGGCCGGCAAGCTAACCTTGACGTAGTTGCTAGTCAGGTCCGCAACAGCGGTAGGCTTGTTAAGAATGAATGCAGGGTCTGCTGCGTCAGTCTCGTCCCAGTCAGCTTGAGTACCACCAGCGGAAGGAGCGTCAGGAGCCCACTGAGTACCGCTCCACCTAAGAACGTCGCCTGTAGACGCAGTACTTGTAGTAGTGTCTACGTCAGACAGGTCGTCAATACTGCTAGGGACAGTAGGCTTATTAAGAATAAACGAGTCGTCAGCCGCATCAGTTTCACTCCAGTCTGCCTGAACGTTGTCCTCGCCTGCACCATCAAGGGCAGTCTGTAAACCTGTGATGTCAGCAATGACGTGTGTATGTGAAGCAGCAGCGAAGTCTGTAGTAGCAGCTGCAGCAGCAGTACCGAGAGTAGGTGCACCACTCAAGCTACCATACGCGCCATCAAACAATGTGGGTAGGTTTGTCAAGCTGTTATAGTCGCCATCAAAAAGCGTAGGCAGGTTGGTAAGCGACGTGTAGTCACCATCGAACAGCGTTGGCTTTCCAGTAAGGTCTGCATACGCGCCAGAGAACAATGCAGTATCGCCTTCTAGCGCAGTACCTGCTGTTGTTCCAAAGCCCGGGAATGTGACCTTTGATGTATTAGCTGCGACGCTGGTGTTGTTACTTACTTCAGTATCGAAGTCTGTAATTTCAGATGCTGTGTGCGTATGTGCCGATGGTGCGAATGTTGTTGGTACAGAGGTCAGCTGTGAGTATGCAACACTAAGTGCAGCCTCGTGGTCAGTAACATCTGAC
>Ga0098049_1001077_pt1 | contig 10606 bp, 13 predicted proteins | sample 13BtaG_FD_92582 | JGI IMG/M metagenome (GOLD analysis project Ga0098049, IMG submission 92582) | Marine viral communities from the Subarctic Pacific Ocean - 13B_ETSP_OMZ_AT15268_CsCl metaG | ecosystem: Environmental > Aquatic > Marine > Oceanic | place: Subarctic Pacific Ocean | collected...
AGATAAATAAATGATAACCGGTAAGTCTAAGGAAAACCCGTGAGCACTGCAGTATTTACATTTGGACGTATGAATCCCCCTACAGTTGGCCATCAGAAGCTAGTTGATAAGGTATCTTCAGTAGCTAAGACGGCTAAAGCTAAAGACTACGTTTTCCTTTCCCAGACACAAAACAATAAAAAAGACCCACTGAATTACGATCAGAAGATTGCCTATGCCAAGAAAGCATTTGGAAAGTCTGTGACTAAGTCTCGCTCTAAGACTATTATACAAGTCATGCAAGAGCTTGAGAAGAAGGGGCATACCCACATTATTATGGTGGTTGGTTCGGATCGTGTAACCGATTTTGATTCACTGCTAAAGAAGTATAACGGCAAAGACTATAAGTTTTCATCCATTCAAGTTGTATCAGCAGGCGAACGGGATCCGGACGCCGAAGGTGCATCAGGTATGTCTGCATCTAAAATGAGAGCTGCAGCCCAGTCTGGTGATGAGAGCAAATTCAAAAAAGGACTGCCTCCTAAGCTGCGGTCCTCGGCAAGTAAGATATTTAATGACGTGAGGTCTATCATGGAAGACGAACATATCCCAGATGATGAACTAGAAATCATTGAGCATTGGGAAGTCCCTGATGAAATGCTCTATGACGAAGAACAACTCGACGAGAACCGTAAACCACTGACGATTCAACAAAGACGTAAAATTGGTCTGCGTATGAGACGTCTTGCACCTAGAATGCAACGTCTAAAGAAGATAAAGGCTAAGCGAATGGCGCCAGCCGAACGTCTGAAAATGAGAGCTAGAAAAGCCGCTATCAACTTACTTCGTAAGCGCGCCGCTGGTAAAACAGGTGCAAACTATTCAACTTTATCAGTATCTCAGAAGATAGCTGTGGATAAAATGATTATGAAGAAACGTCCAGCTATTGCAAATATTGCTAAGCGTTTGTTCCCTGGTGTACGTAAGAAAGAGATGGCTAGACTGCAACAACTAAGAAAAGGTCCTAAAAACGAAGAAAATGTGGTAGAAGCTACCCAAACTACACAGGACAAAGACATAAGTAAGCGCGGCGGCACTCAACCTGCAAAATATCACAAAGGCCTTTCGAAAGATACAAAGGCAAAGCGCGACGCTCAGTTCAAAAAGCAGGCTGCCATGTCAGATGATAATCCCAATGCCTATAAACCGGCTCCTGGAGATGCATCTGCTACAACTAAACAATCCAAATATACTAAAGCATATAAAGACATGTACGGTGAGAACGTCACCCGTGCTGATGTTAAGGCTATCAACGTTAAAGAACCTGACGGCAAGATTGTTATCCGTAAGACTAAGAAAGATGTGCAAGTAGAAGGTGAAAGCCTAGCTAAAGCAAAAGCTGCAATTAAACGTGAGAAGGATGCTGATAAAGAAAAGCATGATAGAATGCGTGATGCAGCTAGAACAGCAGACACACGATCCAAGAATCGCCAGACTGAGGAGGTCCATGAAATGGCTAAACGAGGAAGACCAAAGAAGACTGGTGAAACCGGTATTGAAAACATTCAGATGCAGCTTCGTAAGGTTGTAAGTCTTAATGGTCAAAAGCCAGTTGAATTTGAAAATGGTAAGAAGATGAAGATGACCCAAAGTCAAGCTAGAACAATCGATAAGAAGATTAGTAATCTACGCATGCCTAAAGACAAACAACAATTTGTCAACTTCATCAACCAGTCACCAGAGAACATGAAGAAGGCGCTTGACCCTAAGTTTAAGAAGCCAGAACAATTCAAGTCATATCTAATGAATGCTAAGGAGTCATTAGAGAAACGACAGGAAGTGTTCGAGCAAACAGAAACACCTACTCGTAGACGTTTCCGCAACTTCTCTGAGGAGAAACTGTTGGAAAAGTCAATGGCCGGACTTCAGAAGAAAGCTGAGAAGTCAGGTATTTCCTACGGGACATTAAAGAAAGTATATGACCGCGGCGTCGCAGCTTGGCGTACAGGTCATCGTCCAGGAACTACACCTTCACAGTGGGGATATGCAAGAGTAAATGCATTTATCACTAAGAAGAAAAAAGGTGGTCTAAACCACGATAAGGACCTGGCATGAGTAAACTTACCGAAATAACTATTGGTGGAATCAAGATGAAGAAACTTGGCAAGGGTAAACCTGGTCGAATGAAATCGCTTGTGACAAAACATCTTGGTAAGTCAGCAGGTGAAAAAATTACAAAATCAGATGGAGCTAGACTAATGGCTAAAGGTAAGAAAACTGGTAACAATAAGTTGGTTCGCAAAGGTTCTTTCATTAAAAATATGATGGGAGAAGCTAAAGCTGATATGGATTCAGAAGCACAGAAGAATTACAATACACCTGCAGCTAAACACAAAGCAGAGAAGACATATCCTCGCTTTGCTGCATTGACAGATTTGGATCTTAACACTAAAAACAGAAATGAGACTATCAAAGAGTATAGTTATGGACCAGCTAATCCAGGAGATGAAGAAGGTTCAAAACTGTTCTGGGAACGTAAAGCAGATCTGTGGAATGCTCCTGTAGAACAAGTAAAATCTATGAGATGTAACAATTGTAATGCATTCAACCAGACTCCAGAAGCCAAGAAAAAAATGGCTGATGCATTAGGTCCTAAAGGTGAAACAATTGTAAAGGAATCAGAGCTAGGATATTGTGAGTTCTTTGAATTCAAATGTGCTGGTGCAAGAACTTGTGATGCATGGATCGGAGGTGGTCCAATTACTGAAGGTAAAGGACTGTATCACAATATTCATATGAAGCGTAAGCGTGGAGAGAAGATGAGAAAAACTGGTGCCAAAGGTGCTCCTAAGCCATCTGATTTTGACAGAGCTAAAACTACAGTTAGGGAGAACACTATGAAGTCGTTCCAGGAATTTATTAGCGAGAAGAAGCTGACTCCAGCTGAGTTAAAAAAGCGTGAAGAAGTAGCTCAGGCTATCAAACGAGATAACCCTGAAATGCCTATGGATAAGAAAATGGCTATTGCTACATCTACAGCTAAACGTGTTACAGAATCTCCTAAAGCATGGGACAAGTGGAAGAAGACACCAGCTGGTAAACGATATGCTGCTCTCTCACCTGCTGAGAAAGAGGCTAAAGCGAAACTTAACCGTGAAGCATTAGCGCTTCGTGCTCTCAAAGCTAAAGGAACAGTCAAAGAAGAAGCATGCTGTGATGATTGCAAATATGATCACGTTATCACAGAAGCTGAGCATCAAGGTAAAACGGTTAAGCTAAACGATCCGATCCGTACTAGTGAGGTTCCTTCTAAGAAGTTTAAAGTGTACGTTAAGGATGGCGACAAGATTAAAGTAGTTCGTTTTGGTGACCCAGGTCTGTCTATCAAACGAGACGATCCAAACAGACGTAAGTCATTCCGAGCTAGACACAACTGTGATAACCCAGGTCCTAAGACAAAAGCACGCTATTGGTCGTGTTATCAGTGGCGTTCCGGGTCTAAAGTAGACAGCTAGAATTATAAATAGGACAGAGGTAAAAACATGACTAAGAAGTATCAAACACTGGAAAGCGCGATCCGCTCCATTTACGAAGCTAAAATGATGAAGGTAAGCATCAAAGGCGAGGGTGTAGCTACTGTTCCTGCTCGTTCTGAGAAAGAAGCCATCACCAAGGCATTTAGAAAATTAGGTATTGCAACCAGGTTTACTAGAGATGCTAAGTTCATGAAAGGTGTATCTGTATCAGAATCAGTCGATGAACATGATAACTGTGGTACAGATGAGTGCTGCGGAACTTGCAATGAAGAGCAAATCGATGAGTTAAGCAGAAACACTGTAGGCAATTACATGAGCAAATCTGCTGCTTCTGTATCTGGTAAAGATGCTAAGACACAGGACAAGCGTATCAAAGGTCAGTCAATGGCTGATAAGAAACTGCGTAAAGCTGATGGTTATTCCAGTGATGCTAAAGTAGCTGCTACTGAAGAAGAAATTAAAGAAATGGAAGAGTTCGTTCAACTGGATGAGATTCTTCCTGCTGTAGCTGCTGTAGCCGGTAGAGCTGCTGCCGGTGCCGTTGCTAGAAAAGGTGGTGGTAAGATTGCTCAGAAGGTTGCCAAAGTAGGCACCACTATGGCAGTCAACAAAGCTACTTCCAAAGCTGCTTCAGAAGGCGCAATGAGTCGTATGGCTACTCAAGATGCTGAAAAAGAGCGCCTCGGTCCAAACAAAGTTAAAGGCACAGGTCTCAAAACATTCAAGAAGAAGCCAGCTGCCAAAGATACTATGGTCGCCAGCCCTAAAACACAGCGTGTAAAAATGACGACAGCTAAAGCTGCCAAGCGCATGGTCGCAAAGGGTGCTGTATATGCTGAAGATTCGCAAGAAACAGTAGATGAAGCTCAAGGTCAGCCAGTTGGTGTCAGTGTTACAATGAAACACAAGGACTCCGGTAAGAAGCAAACCACTAAGTTCCCTGGTACACACTCTGCTGTTGCTGGTGCTAAGTCACATATTGCTCAGATGCAGAAAAAAGGCTATCAAGTACACAGCAAGAATTTGATGTATGGAAAGAACGAAGCCGAAGAAATGGGCAAGAAAGTCAAAGGCAAGAAGGGTGAAGAAGAAGTTATGATCAACCCTACTGTCAAAGAAGTTAAAGAAGATGCGCTTGACGAAAGACGTTTGAAAAAAGGTCTAGGTGGTAATCTTCCAAAGCACATGACAGCCACTAAAGATGAAATCATGAAAGTGATTGGCAAAGCATCTAACGAAAGAGCTGCTATTGCCGCCATCAAGAAGAAATTTAAAGTTCAGGATAAAGATGCTAAACTAATGATGAAAGGCATCATGGAATCCAATGAGATGGGTACTGCTGAACTGACTAAGAATTATGTAGATGCAACTCCAGGACAAGAAGTTCCAGAAGTTTCAACTGCACATCAACACGTAGCTAAACCAGAGATTGCTCCTACAGCCAAACAAGTGGATGAGTTGGACGATACTGAAGAGCTTTCAACATATCAAAAATCATTAAAACATGTCATGTCGAGACTAAAGGAGATCAAATAATGTCAGACGGAAAAAGATACGGCTTGTCAGATAGCCTTCTCGATGCAGTGAGAAGTGTTCAGGCCCAAGATAAAAACCTAGAGACTAACGAAGAAAAGCACCGCGGTGCTTTGGGTGTTAATCAACAGAAACAAACTGAAGAGCCTATTGAAGAAATGTCATCTAAAGAGAAGATGAAAAAAGGCCTTTACAATGGTAAAATGGATCCAGTAGGTAAAGCTGATAAAGACATCGATAACGATGGTGATGTGGATGACTCTGATGAGTATCTGCACAAGCGCCGCAAAGCTATCAAGAAGTCTATGGCTAAAGAAGCTGCTGGTTCACGTTCACAAGATAAAACTGCTGGTGAAACTGCACCAGTCAAACAAGGTGCTTCTGATATCCATAAGTGCGCCAAGCAAGTTGCTCACGAAGAGTGGGGCAAAGGTGAAACTATTGCTGAAATGCATGGTGATTGGGATGAAGACGGTAATGTTCCTTGGTATGATGTGCTGTTTGCACATGGTATTGAGAAAGTCATGACTGAAGACTTAGAAATCATCTCAGAAATGCATCACGGTCACAAGAAAAAAGATAAGTAGAATAGTTTAAATAGGAGAAGTAAAATGGCTTCATGGACAATGACAGACGAAGCTGCTGGCGTACCAAAATATTCAAACACCACACTTGGTGTTGTTGGTGCTTCATCAGGTCTTCATGCTAACAGCACAATCGGCGCATTCATCGCGAATACGTCTACAGGTGTTTTTGGTGTATCGACTGATGAGCTTGCATATGCAAACAATGCCGCTAGTGGCGCAACAGCACACTCTGGTTGGGTCCTTCGTAAAGAAGGTCAAGGCGGGCGTGCAGGACGTGTTCAATACGAAGTACTCGTTGCAGCTTCCAGTATTACTGGTGACGCTGATAAAGACGATGCTTTATTTGACGAAGACGAATAAGGAACTGAATAATGGCTGACAAAAAAGTATCAGAACTAACAGAACTGACCTCTGTAGTAGGTCGTGACGAGTTGTACATTGTTGATGACCCAGCTGGTACACCTGTCAGTAAAAAGGTTCAAGTCAATTCACTGTTTAGCTCGGTAGCTGCAAACACTAGTTTTGCAGGTACTGTAGCGGCAGCGAATGGTATTGTGACGCTTGGTAAAGCGACATCTGTAACTTCAAATAACACAACAACATTGCTTGGCGCTGGCTTACAAGGAAGTATCTTCTGGGATACTAGCTACTTGTATGTCGCCGTATCAAACACTGTTGTAAAAAGGGTTGCCCTATCTGATTTTGATAGCTAGTATATTATATGAAACAAATTAATGATGGTAACTTCGGTGTTTTCGCCGCGAAGTATTATGATAATCCTGATTGCTTAGATATGTTAGAGTTTCAGGATGATATAAACAGAATCAAGTACATAAAGAGACTGTTTAAGAAATATCATGATACTGGAGTTTTGAAGGATAGATTAATAATTAATCACTTGATTGTTTTATATAATGTTTTTGAGCATGAGGCATGTACAAAGATGCTGACGTTCAAATTAGTTAACTATCTACCATATCTCAAGCCTTTCTTAGAGTTATTGAGTTATTGGCCAGATCGGATCGAAGGACTAGGTGTAGAAGACGTAGTCCTCAAATCAGAGGAAGTAGATTCGGACGAGTATATCGTTCAAACACTTGGGAAGATATAATGGCAACTGCATCACCAGCTATGGACTTTGTTGTTTTATTTCAACTAGTCAAACGTATTGCACAACCGTTTGAAGAATTTCCTGCGTTTGAAATGGGTCTAATTGACAAGGACGGTAAACGACTTCGTAAGGCTAAAACAAGCCTTGAGAAGAAAAAACACACCTACTTGGACAGATTTGTGTTGAACCTTAAACGACTTCTTAGTAAGGTACCAGGAGGTAACAGTAGAGTTGCTACTGTTGCTGGTGCTTTACTTCTGGTCCGTGAAGATCTGGATGTGGAACACACAGACGAATATTTAATGGAGCAATTGACCGAGTTGATAGAAAGTCTTGAGTCTAATCAAGGTAAGACTTTTATGGATATAATGGAAGATGCTCCAGCCAATGCCACAGGTGCAGCAGTTGCAGGGACAGGTGATGACCCTGTACATTGGAAAAAAGCTAAGAAGCTAAGACTTGGAAAGCGCGGCGACAGACGTTCATATGGTAAGAATATGGATGGTTACGCATTTCTAAGACGAGCAATGAAAAAGGAAGTACGCAATGTTTCGTAATATGTTAAATAAAACCATTCACAAGACTCAGCACGTTCAACGTAACTTTGACTTGAGTAAGGAAATTCCGGAAGAAGATAGGTTAGTTATCGAGGAAGCTGCTACCCAGTGTCCAAGTAAACAAAATGTTGCCTTCTACGATGTTCTATCAATTACTGATAGGGATATGATTGAATCCATCCACGAAGCCACGGAAGGCTTTGTTAAGTATGATGAAGATTCAGGAGAGTCTAAGACACTCACTAATAGCCAGACTTTAGCCAACATGCTTTTGGTGTTTCTTGAGAGAAAAACTGAGCATGATGAGCATAGAGTTGACCTGGGTACTAAGACAGGTTACAATGACTCTGCTCTAGGTGGAAACTTTGAAACAGATATGCACATGGCTGTAGGTATTGCCGCAGGATATGTCAACATGACCGCAGGTGTACTTGGATATGGTACAGGCTGTTGCAGATGTCTTGATAAGAATGAAGTCAAGAAGATACTAGCAACTAACCAAGATCCAGTTCTTATGATGGGTGTTGGATATGCTGATGAATCACGCAATCGCCGCGAGCATCATGTATCTGGAGAAGTGTTTCCTACTATCAAAAAAGAAGAAATCTATCTAGAAAGAATTGACTAATGGCTGCTGTACATACTCTCAAGAAGACTAAGCGTGAAGTAGTATTGAAAATCTACAAGACTGAGAGTAATGGTGGTACTGTTCAGGTAGAGGCAAATGGTAGCTACATCATGGTTGATGGTGAGAATTATGTACAAAGCACATCCACAGTAGAAGGTTCCAGATTTACCATTAAGGAAATATTCTGGGGTGCCAAGAAAGATAAGCAGATTGATATCTCGAGAGTTAACAATGCTGCTGCTAATACTATTCATGGCCATTATTACCTCCTGAACACTGGACATTATGATTTTAATGGTTTCGTTGATGATACATATTCCAACGGTGCTATTAGAGTGGTGGGGGATGGTCCCTTCCACGTGATTCTGAAACTACATAAGAATGGATATGAATAATAATGTACTTTCATGAATATGTGATGGATTTTTGGAGAAATAAAATGTCAAGTACTGAAAAATATAATGTTGTTGACTCATTATTGCAACCATCAGAAAGTAAGGGAAGTGAAGTTGACAAGGTTTATCAAGCACGTTGGGTTTGGTATCACACAATCCTAGCAGCCGAGCTGTTCCTTTCTAATATTTTACTGATTGCGATTTTGTTTAAATTATGAATACTAAACTTATTGATGAGAAGATTATCGCTGGCCGTACTACTGTATGGCAAGCGTTTAAGAAACCTACGATTACTTGGGATGATATTGTAAGCCACATTGGTACATTATGGGATGAGGAGATGCTCAAGTTCCATAAGATTCCAATGACATTTGTGGCTGGATATGGTGACAGAGTTAAACCTTTAGCCGACTTCATGTTTGAATTCAACAAGAGTACTACACAGCCATACATGATTCATGACGTCCATATGTTCATTGCACTAGGTTCCCGAGGACAGATACACAATCCAGGCGTTTGGGACTTCAACAACCTTATATGGCAGGTTAAAGGGCATTCTGAGATAGCTTTTTATGATCCGGAAGATGATAATGGTCAAGCTAATGTTCTAGCACCAGGAGACCTGATCTATCTGAATCCTAAAAATAAATTTAGTTTGAAACAAACTTCTGAAGGATGCTACGTTTCATTTGCATTAAAGAAACAAGATTCTTGATAAATACTACTAACAAGAACAAGAATGGATAAGAACCATGGCAGGTTATTTCGACGAAGAAGGCAATGAACTTCGCACAGACGTTGAGTTACTCAAACGCGATGTTGGCGGACTTACTAAAGTCGTAGATAAGTTGGATATCACTATCGAGAAGATATCCGAAGTGGCTACTCACCTCGACCGTATGGTCCTTATGCAACAAGCTCACATCGACCAACAAGCCAAAGATGATAAGTATATTATGAATAAACTAGGTGATCTTTCTGACCGTATCAAGAAGATAGAGAACAGTAGATGGTTTGTGTTAGGTATCGCCGCAGCCGCCGGTTTTGTTATATCCATCATTTTTGACTTTGCAAGCCTTTTAAAGTAGTTGACATATTATCCATAACCTCGTATATTAAGATATGCGTGGATGGATTGTAACTAGCTGGATGATTTGCCTATGGATACTACTACTTCCAGTAGTTCCATTTATCAAACAAAGTAACTGTTGGTATCATGTCATGAAGAATAGGATTCTTCGTGGTGGTAAAATTACCATTATCAAGTCTAATCGTTGGTCTGGCCATCACTTTGTATGGACTGATAATGATGGAGTGACTTGGGAGTACACTGTAAAGAAGATGCCTCGTTTTACACCTTGGTGGAAACTGGTATTGTATAGCGGTGTTGAGAGAAAGTTTAGAGGTAGACTATGAGCATGTGGATAGAAGACAAATATGTTGGTCTCTTATCTCCTCAGCTAGATGTGTTTAAGAAGTTAAAGGATAACAACTATAACTTCCGTTGTCCTTTCTGCGGTGATAGTAAGAAGTCAAAGTGGAAGGCACGTGGCTATATCTATCCTGTTAAGGACAAGTTAAACTACAAGTGTCATAACTGTGGTCATGGCACTAACCTCAACGGTCTACTACAACAGGTTGACCCCTTCTTAGCCAAGCAGTATCGTGTCGAGAAGTTCAAAGAAGGTAAAGCTAACACTAGAGTGTTCTCTACAGAATCTAAGGTCAAAGAGTTTACTCCTAAGTTCAAGGAGAAGAGCGTCCTTGATACAGTGTTGTATAAAGCGGTAACTAACAAGCTAGCTACAGACTATCTGTGTAGTAGAGAGATACCTTCGGATCGTTGGTCGGAGTTTTACTATGCAGAGAAGTGGTCAGATGTAGAGCATTTAGATCCAGTATTAGAGGATACATTGATAGGTGATGAGTCTCGTCTTATCATACCATTCTATGATCGTGATGGATCGTTGGTTGCTGTTCAAGGTCGAGCTTTAGACGATAATCCGCGCCGCTATCTAACGGCTAAGATCCAAAAGGATAAGCCGTTGATTTATAACTTTAACAATGTTATATTGACCGAACGTCATTATGTAACTGAGGGTCCATTCGATAGCCTGTTCCTACCTAATGCTATGGCTGTTGGAGGTAGTGATCTGAAGCGAGTACCACATAATGAGCACACCGTATATGTCTTCGATAATCAACCAAGAAATCTAGAATTGGTTCGCATTATTGAGGAGCTTCCAGATACATATAATGTATGTATTTGGCCGAGTAATA
>Ga0098049_1001079_pt1 | contig 10605 bp, 17 predicted proteins | sample 13BtaG_FD_92582 | JGI IMG/M metagenome (GOLD analysis project Ga0098049, IMG submission 92582) | Marine viral communities from the Subarctic Pacific Ocean - 13B_ETSP_OMZ_AT15268_CsCl metaG | ecosystem: Environmental > Aquatic > Marine > Oceanic | place: Subarctic Pacific Ocean | collected...
AACATTGGCACTCGCAACGACAAGTTAGCCAGGCTCGTTGGTCGTTGGGTCAAAGAAGGTTGGGGACAAAGAGATATTTTGATCAAGGCTCAAGATTGGAACCAAAGCAATGTTCCGCCGATGTCACCGATGGAAGTGACCAACACCACTATGTCGATTGTGAACGGTCACATTAAGAGGCATCCCGAAGACGTGGAAATGGGAATGCTCAGATGGGAAACAAGCAAATGGGAAGTGCACTTAGAAGACGAGCAGAAAGAAATACTGAAACAAGAAGATCCGATTGAGAACCTAGCGGAAGACAAAAAAGAGAAAGGACCGCTTGGTCTGATGCCTTGGAAAGAATTCAGTGCATTGGACATTGAGGTGCCAACAGAGTATTGGGGCGATAAGTTTATCTTTCAAAGGGCCAGAGTGTTGATGATTGGTAAACCCAAGATTGGTAAATCTCATTGGTTGGGCGCGTTTGCGACAGCGGCAGCAACGGGCACTGAGTTCATGGGCAAATCTTTTCCAAGACCATTGAAGGTGATGTGGCTACAAGCCGAGATCATCGAGGCTTACATCACGGAGCGTGTGAACTTGTACCTTACTCCGTATGAAACCCAGTCGGAATACATCGATGCATTGGGCGATAACCTCATTGTGAGTGGTCGCTTGCGGAAAAACCTACTCAAAGACAGCGACATTGACATGGTCAGCGAAGAAATCGCTTTCCATAAGCCCGACATTGTGATGTTGGATCCTTTCATTAACTTCTTTGATGGCGAAGAGAACTCCAATGCGGATATTCATAAGCTGTTGGGACGAGTGGATCGACTGATTGAACTGCACAATGTGTGTTTCATCATTGCGCATCACACGGGAAAGGATCGCCAGGACGACATGAGCTTTATGTCCGCTCGTGGCGGAAGTGTGTTTGCCGGTTGGTTTGACTCTGGCATTAAGTTGTTGGGAGAGAAACCGAACGTGACCCTGTTCTATGAAGCAAGGAATGCAAGGGAGCCAGAGAGTCATGCGGCTTACTTTAATTTTGATACGGGTCTTTGGAACACCGTTGATTTTGATGCAGAGAAACAGGTCGATGAGGTGGACGTTGCTCACACGGTGGCAAACTCAATGGACAAAACAAAGTTTTACACACGAGCAGAGCTTGAATTACAGGCACGAAAAGCGCTGAAGGACCGAGGGCTACCCAGTGGGGTGGGCAAAGGAAAGGCGGCTGTGAGTTATGTACAGAAATATTTGGGTGGCCGTGTGCTTACCCATGCAATTCCAGGCAAGCAAACGTGGCATTGGCTGGTTAACAATGAAGGCACGAAGCCTTGGGAAGAAGAATAAAAGAAATGAGCCGAGAAGAAAAATGTTTGCGCGTTGTTGGAACGGTTCATTTTGGATCGGGGGAAATAACTCCCCCGGTTTTTATTAAGGGAGAAAAAGAATGAAAGCATTGGGCGTATTTATATTTTTACTAGGAATGTTCATGTTTGCAAGTGGTTGGGTGTTTCTGGACTTGGCGTCGTTGCCTTTGAAAAAAGATCTGTATTCAATCGATGTGTTGGGGTTCTTTAACAATATGTTCTCAACAAATCCGTCGGTTGCTGGTTTTCAGTCGTTTATGTCTCTTATGTTTATCCTCATGGGTTGTTTGATTTGTTTTGCAGGTGCAATCATGATTCAAAGTCATCGAAGCGAAGACACAGAGGTGGATTACGACCTCATACCGAACTACGAGAGGGTCGGTAAAGGCAAGGTGTTTGGAAATTTCATCGCGTTTCCCACCCAGATGGCGCGAACAACCTACAACAAGATGGTGAAGTTGGGCATTGTAAACAAAAGCAGCAAGTTATGGCGAAACTAAAGGTAGTGCCGTTGACTCTGCAAGAAGCAAACGACTATGTGTATGATCATCATCGTCACAACAAACCCGTGACAGGTCATCGCTTTTCAATCGGTGCGATCCTGGACAAGGGAGATATTCTCGGCGTTGCCATCGTGGGGCGCCCAGTCGCAAGAGCGTTGGATGATCAGGTCACAGCTGAAATCAATCGAGTGTGCGTGGCTGAAGACAGCCCTAAGAATGTGTGTTCGTTTCTCTATGGTCGTTGTTGGCGCATTTGGCAGCAAATGGGCGGTGAGAGAATGATTACCTATACATTGTCAACAGAACCTGGTTCATCTTTGAAGGGTGCGGGTTGGCATATCATGGGCGAGACAAGGAAAAGAAAAAAGGAACATCTTTGGAATACAAGAGGGCCTAAACACAAAGGTTATGTTTCCGAGAGAAAAGAACAAGAGGCGGACGGACAAATAAAGATGAGATGGGAAGTATGGAAAAGTTAAGGACATTGGACTTATTCAGTGGGATTGGGGGGTTTTCCCTCGGACTGGACTCAACGGGCTACTTTGAAACGGTGGCTTTCTGTGAAATTGAGGAATTTCCATGTAAGGTATTAAATAAGCATTGGCCGGAAGTGCCGATATATAACGATGTAAGGGAGTTAAGTTATGAAAAATTACAAGCAGACGGACTTATTTCAAGAGGAAGAGGCATTGACGTTATCTGCGGAGGATACCCGTGTCAGCCGTTTTCCGTTGCCGGACGTCAAAAAGGCGAAGAAGATCCGCGACACCTCTGGCCGGAATATTTTAGACTCGTTAGAGAATTACGTCCAAGTTACGTCATTGGAGAGAACGTGGGCGGACATATTCGACTCGGTTTGGATTCCGTACTCGAAGATTTGGACAGCGAGAACTACACCGTCAGGTGCTTTAGTGTTGAAGCAGCGAGTCTCGGTGCCCCGCACAGGCGTGAAAGAATCTTCTGGATCGCTATGGCTGACTCCGTCAGCGACGAACATCGATTCGAGATCGGAGAAAGCTCTGGAGTATCGGAAAGCCTATCGAGAAAGCATCGGCAGGAAAACAGTGCCTCCGGGGAACCTATCGGAACAGGTGCAATACGGCGAACCGACAACGGACATGAAACTGATGTTTCCGACGCCCAGTTCAAGGGATTGGAAGGGCGGTCACGGGACAATCGTGGAGGAGGACGGGAAGTATTATCGGGTATCGAACACGACGGGCACTCGGTACGGCGCCAGGTTAGACGCACAGGTGGAGAAGATGGAGGAACAACAAATGATGTTTCCGACACCCAGAGCGAGCGACGTGGAGGGCGGAATCGTGGAGGACGTGGAGCTGAACAACGGGAGCTTCTCAAGACGGAACAAGAAGGGCGAGCGTTGGGGCGTGAAGCTGAGAGATGCAGCGAACTACCTGGACAAGAAGGAGAAGGAGGAACCGAGTTTTTTTCCGACGCCTCAAGCAGCAGATCATCTGGCAAATCAGAGCGAGACTCTGGAAGCATGGGAAAAAAGGGCAGAAAAGAAAAAGGAAGAGGGCATCAACCTACAGTTTGCTCTGAGACACGCCGTGCAGATGTGGCCGACGCCTCAAGCAATGGACGGGATGCGAAGCGGACAGATCAGGAAACGAGAGGAACTCTCGGAGGCAGCGAAGAAGGGCGGATGCTCGAATCTGAGGGAAGCGGTTCACGATCCGAAGTATTTGGAACAGAACATGCTACCGACACCCACAGCGAGGGATTGGAAGGGACCGAGGAAGCCCGAAACTCTGAAGAAGAACGGACGCTTGCCGAGCAATTCACTGCCCGACAAGGTGCGAAGCGAAGTGAAGAAGAGCGAGGAGAAACTACATTTGAATCCTACCTGGGTGGAGGGAATGATGGGATTTCCGCATGGCTGGACGGATCTTGGGAACGAGGAATCCCCAGAGTAGCACCCACTAATAAATTGCGGGTTCCTCGGTTAAAAGCATTGGGCAATGCGGTGCTTCCGCAACTGGTTTATATGGTGGGTATGACGATTGTTTTGTCTACTAAGCGTAGTGAAAATGAGGAAGAATGAGGACATGAAAATGGGTCAAAAATGGGTCAAAACACATGGTATGGCTACTCTTCGCAACTCGTACCGTGTCCCTCTGAAACCCCTATATAATAAGGAAAGTATACATGGTACGGGGGTATGATTGTACTATGCCGTACCGCCGTACTGCCACCTCTGAAACCCCCGCGGAATATAGGTGGTACGGTGGTACGGTGGTACGCTCTCCTAAAGGAGAGAGGAAAGAGTTGTCTAACACAACCTCCCCTCTGCCGCTCTTCCTTGGACAGCGTTGAAAAAAAGAAGAAGATACAAAAAGTAAAATGGAAAATAAGATGGAAACAAAGATTGTAAAGAAGATTACGAAGAAGCAACGAGCGTTTATTGATATGTATGTGTTTGAGGATTTGGGCCAAGGAGAGTGTGCACATCGAGCCGGGTATAAGAACCCGGATATTATTGCGAATCGATTGTTGAATGATCCACAATACGAGCATGTGCAGAATAAGATTTATGAATTGCAGGCCAGGCAAAGACAGAGGTATGAGATTACGTTTGAGAAGACTGCGGAGGATTTGAAAAAGATCCGTGATGCAGCGATGAATGATGGGGTGTTTGGAGCGGCTGTGGCTGCTGAGTTGGGCAGAGCAAAGTTAGCGGGCCTGATGGTGGATAGGAAGGAAGTGAAGTTTGGAAAGATTGATCAGATGGATCGAGAGCAAGTGGAGGCTAGATTGGCAAACTTGATGAAGGAACATAAGTTGGCGAATGTGGTGAAAGATGTGACACCCAAGCCAGAGGTTATTGAATTATTGGAAGATGAAGATTAGGTTGACACACCTGGATGGGAAGATACCCAACCTGGCATTGATGAAATTGTCGCATTGGCATAAGCAAAGAGGCGATGAGGTGTATTTTACCAAACGTTCTAGGAAAGATATGTTTGAACCGGACTATGACCGAGTGTATGGGTCATCGATATTTACTTTTAGCGAGAAGAAACAGCAAAGGTTTTTGCAGTCTTTTCCAAATGCGATTGTTGGTGGCACAGGATTTGAGAACGATATTACGATTGAAAATCTCATTGGTCTTCCAGTCTATGAAAAATACGATTACAAGATTTATCCTGATTTTGAACACAGCATTGGTTTTAGCCAAAGAGGTTGCAGACTTAAATGTAAGTTTTGTGTGGTGAGCAAGAAGGAAGGGAAGAATGTGCATAGCAATTGGATTGATGAGATATATCGTGGAGAACCTTATCCAAAAAACTTGTTGTTGTTGGACAATGATTTCTTTGGCCAGGAAGATTGGGAAAAGAAGTCCCAGGATATTATTGATGGCGGATACAAGGTGAGCTTTAATCAAGGCATTAATATTCGATTGATTGATGATCAAGCAGCAGAGACACTTCCACACATTAAGTATTATGATCCAAAGTTTAAAACCAGGCGGTTGTATACAGCTTGGGATAACTTGGGGGATGAAAAGATATTTTTAAAGGGTGCTGAGAAGTTGGCTAAGAATGGAATACCTATGGGCCATCTGATGGTTTATATGTTGATTGGATTTAAGAAGAACGAAACATGGGATGATATTTTTTATCGGTTCAAGATATTAACTGACTTGGGTTGTTTGCCATATCCTATGGTTTACAACAACAAAGACAGAGAGCTGAAGAAGTTTCAAAGATGGGTGATTATGCGGCATCACCAGTTTGTTCCGTGGGAAGAATACAATGTGTCGGTGCGTTATGTGGGCGGATCTAAAAAATCAGAGGGTTATGAACAGGTTGATATGTTTGGTTAGTGAAGCTCTGACTTATCGATCCAGTCGGGGTCTATGGCTGATATGCATTTAAGAACTTCGTCCTGGAAGAAACAATCAGGACAATCGCCTTCTGGAAGTGATTTGACGGGTGCGTGTTTGAACTTGCCATGTAATCTGCAATCGACTTCTATGGTGCATTCTTTGTCAAACTCTTCCAGAATGTTGCTTGTGATTCTTCGGTAGTCACTTTTTAGTGTCATAAGATTTGTTGGCATCTAAGTCTTCGTGCAGAATGCATTGTCCTAGATTGCCTCCTCTGTCATTGTATACACTCATTATGACTGAATCTGCATTCGTTTCAATTCGGATGGCCAGGTCATTGTGCATGAACCATTGGGTGCTGTTGTCTGCGAGTTGGTAATCTGCGGATTTTAGAACTTCGTCATAATCTTGACCATTACGATCCTCACTATCGATCCAATGCAGCTTTCCTTGATAATCAACGATGGCATCTATTCTTTTCATTGTTTTCTCCCGTTGTTCATTTTTTGTTGTTTAAAACAACCTTGCCTGACGCATGAACAATCGCCAAGTGGTTGTCGTTAGAATCTCTCATTTGCCAGAAGCCTGACAGCTTATCGGGTGATACGAAGTAGGATTTCTTCTGATCGGCTGTCCAGTCTTTTTTGGCAGCTTTGCTTCTATAGAGCTGATTGGCTTCTTTGAACTTCATTTTTTGACTCTAGGTATTTTTGTTCCAACCATTGTGGATGCTTCCTGTAGTAATCAAATACATCTAAGTATGGGGTTCTGCCTTCGCTTTGTCTTTCAGAAGTATTTTCTGAATACATATAGCTCACAAAACTGAAAAGTCCGGGATTTTCTTGTAGATGTTCTTTGATGCTCTCGGATTCGTTTTTTCTCCATGTTTTTGTCATTTATTTTTACCTCTTTCAATAATGGGGATGAGTATTAAAGGTATCAAACACCCCAGTATAATTCCAATAATCATGTGATTCATCGTGGGATCAATAACTGCACCTAGACCGTCTGATATGGTGTTTCCCACACCCGCGCCCAAGATTGCACCTATTTGTCCATTGCCTTTAAAGAATCGATCTATCTCCAATCCTGTGTATGCACCCAGAATCAGAACCCCGTTGTCTACCATGCCAAAGACTAGGCCGGGCATTAGAAATTCATTCATTGAAAACTCTCCCGAACACGTTCCTCTGCAATCTTTATGATGATTTCTTCGTGTTCTTCTGGGTCATTGGTATCGAGGTTGTGTTTCTTAGCTGTTTCTTTTATTTTGCCGTCTAAAGAGCCGCTCTTTTCTTCTGAATCCAGCTCTTGATAGATCAACTCCATAACGTAATCGTAGTGGTCATTACTCATATCAATACCCGCTTTTATTGTTGATGCTAAAAATAAACGAAGCGCCTTCATCAAAAGAAATGTGTTTTTTTACATTCTTAGATTTTTTACGATCAATGACAGGATGTCCGTATTCATTTTTGACCACCCTTCCATTCTTGTATTTTTTGTAGACAGGTTCCAATTCATGATACGCCACCTCCACGATACCTTCCGCCAACACACAGTTCTCGGAGTAAATATTGAAATCTACATCCATCTTGTAGTTTTCTTTTAAATACAGCTCAAGGGCTTCTACGACTTCATAATAATGTACTTCAACTTCTATGCTCATTGTTCTTCTCCTATTAGTTTAAAATTAGCACAATACAGTTTTGCTTCTTCAACTGCATCGTCATATGAAATATCACCTTTAACCCATCTCTCGTATAAATCATTGGCGAAATAATGTAAGTCATCTAGTTCATTCATTTCCATCAGACATCTCCTTTTCTTAATCCGCTGTCATGCAGTATGTTTTCAACTTCATTAGCAATGTCTATAAATTCATCTTGCTTTTCTTCTGTCCTCACTTCGGTTCCATCTTCATCAACGATCCATATTGGATCAAGAGAGCTGTATTCAAGAATGTAATTGGATAAAGTTGCATAAAGTTCAACCCATGTTTCTGTAGGAATTACAGTTGTTGGTTTTTCATGGGTATTGTTTTTGAGAACCCCATTTTTTTCTAGAACATATAAACAATATCCAATTGGGCAATCGTGTTTACCCCAATCTAAATCTGAAGCATAGATTTGGTTTACTGTTTTTTGGATTTCTTTTGCTCTTTCTAGCGTTGTGCTGCTCATAAGGCATTCAACAGCATCATCATCAAAATGATAAATGAGGTTTTGTTTTCCTAGTTGATCAATGAAACTTTTTGCTTGTTCCAAAGTCATTTTCGACTTTACGGAGTCAACGCTAGAATTTTGATTCTCTAGTAAATCTTTGTTTTGGTTCATAATAATGTCTCCAAGTAGTTTACAAAATTGATAACAGTTTTTTACTGTAAGTATATTATTGACGATATAGCCCTTTAAATCAAGGGGTTTATTAGAGTTAAGAAAAAAAACTGTAACTGGGGATTTACGGGGGTTAAATCAGACTACCCCCCTCGCACGTCCTTGCTGCGATTTGAAATGGGTTCTGAGGCTAAAATCTTCGGTCTGACTGGATCAATCTGTACGCGATTGCACCGAGCCTGTCTGCGATCTTTTCTATGATAGTAATCATTGGAAAATGAGCGAACACCCAGAGGTTCATTAAACTATTTGGAGAATAGACACAATCTCCGGGTGCTGCCTTTAGGATAAATAATGCATCATCCTTTGGGAGAGCTTGTAGACTAACAGAAATCTGCACGCTACACAATCTGCGATCCCCCATTATGATAGTAATTGCCGGAAAGGAACATCAAGTGATGTTCCCTTTGCCGCTTCCATGAGCCGGGAACCCGACCATATTGGACCGCCCGGCATGCTGGCACAGCTGACACTTTTTACAGGTCATGCCGTCTTGATATGTGGCCGGGCAAATGTTGACCTTGTTGCCGGCTTTCGTGGTGATCGTGTGATTGTAAGCTTCATCAGCTGGGACAATCACCACCACCGGACCAATGTCTAGGGCTTTGAGTTCGTCGGCGTGGTCCAAGCTATCGGCGGACAGGTTCACAGTAAACCCGTTGTCATTGGCTTGCCTAATCTTGGCGTGGTTCTGCTTGATCTTGTGCTTGTGGGTATATGTGAAGCCTTTCTTCCCTTTGTTGGCTGCCGTTAAGCGTTTGAGCTTCCGCCCGTCGACCCAGTCGCCTGATCCTGCCAGATCCCCGGCCTGATTGTGACGCCAGAAAGTGCCGCCTTCCATTGCTTCCACTTCCTGGATGAATTGCTTAAAGCTTTCGCCCCGGAGCTTTTCCGATACTTTCCGCCAGTGCATGGCCAGGTGACCGTGTTGAGCGTAACAAGTGCCGTCATTCAATGGACAGCTGGGCGGGCAGCTTTTGTCTTCGGTGGTGCTAACCGGGATAGGCCCGGTTTTGATGTTCGATGATTTTTTAGTTAAATGAGTGTGCATTTTTTCACCCCTTATAAAATTGGTGTTTCATCGATGTAAATAATTACATCATCAAGAGTTATTCCAAAACGTTTAGATAGCCCCTTTTTAACGGCTATTAATTCCGGTGTTGTCGGTGTTGGTGTATAGTCAAGATCAAAGACTTTGCAAACATTTTGCCAGGTTGTCATGACTGGCGGTTTATCTTTAAAGTTTGATATCTCAATTTTATAGTTAAGCATTTTTTTATCTCCAAATAATTTAAAATGTAAGGTTATTATCTCTTACTGGATACACAAAGTAAACAATTAATTCATCTAGAAAAGCCCTGGAACCAAGCCCCGGCCAGAGCCTGGCATCTGCATTCTGGTTCTATCTGCAATCTGCCCCCTATGATAGTAATTAGACAAGAATAAAAAAAACCCCCGGCATTGCTGCCGGAGGTTTCCTGGTTAAAATTAAAACATTTTGGGAAGCATAGCCTCATTTAAAGGATTATCTTGAATTTCTTCTATGCTTTCATAATCATCTAAAACCCAAAGTGGCTCACCATTCCATTTAGTAATAACGCCAATCTTCATTCTGATGTCATCATTATGGTCTTTTAATTTTGCACCCGATAATTTAGAAAAATTAGGATTTTCTTCATCGACGGTGTCTATCCATTCATCATCGCCAATGAAATTTATTTTACCCACAAGATTAATTCCTTTAACTTCGCCCCTAGGAAGAGACCTAGAAAAAGTTTTTATTTCTAAATGATCGTAAAAAAATTCGCCTTTGTTAAGGGCGTCATATCCGATCCGGTATGTTTCGCCCGGCTCTAATATTTTTGCTGCGTTTTCAATTGTTAATAATTGCATTTTTGTTCTCCAAAGTTATTTTTAATGAGTATTCATTGTATCAAAAATTCTACTTAAAGTGTAAAAATATGTCGGTTTTGGGGGATGTCTAGGTATCACCCGGCCAATCAAAATGCATTAGATCGCACCTGAAGCAGCCTTTTTTCAGCTCGGACCCGAAAAAATCTGCAATCACCGGGAATCTGCAATCTGCCGTCTATGATAGTAATCACCTGGTTTGGGCCATAAAAAAAGGGGAGCTGACGCCCCCCTTTCCCTTTGGAGTGATCCAGTCTAGTAATACCCTGCTATTTCCATCCCTGGCTCATCATAGAAAGCAGTGATTTCAACGTCGGGATATTGTTCCCTTAGTTTTGCAATGACTCCCTCTGGTGGACTCCATGCGGTGTTAAAAGTGTATTCAATATGCTCCTCACTTTCCTCAATATCGCAATCGTAACTGTTCCATTTCGTCCCCCAGTTTTGAACTCTCCAATCCCACCATGATTCTTCTTTTTTTACTGGATCGTTATTGCCAACGATTTGTGGAAATGTTGGCAATACTTCGACCTCATCATAGTTGGGTTCTGGAAATATCTTTCCAAAGTCAAAGGGTGTTTCTT
>Ga0098049_1001082_pt1 | contig 10583 bp, 5 predicted proteins | sample 13BtaG_FD_92582 | JGI IMG/M metagenome (GOLD analysis project Ga0098049, IMG submission 92582) | Marine viral communities from the Subarctic Pacific Ocean - 13B_ETSP_OMZ_AT15268_CsCl metaG | ecosystem: Environmental > Aquatic > Marine > Oceanic | place: Subarctic Pacific Ocean | collected 2015-01-16
AAAGATTCGTTGCATATCCGAAATAACTGGATTGTCGTAATCTTCTGGGCGCGGGGCATTGGAATCTTTACTAAGATAAGAGCCACGAGTACGCCGCTCCATACCCGGATCTTCAAACATCTTTTCGATTTCAGCATCTGTCATGCCTTCATCTTTTAGCTCTTTGTATCTAGAAATGTTGCGCGTATGTAGATAGGTAAGCTCATCCGGGAATGCCGCACCAAATACTTTTTTGTTTAGTTGAGCATTTTTCTTATAACTATAGTTAAGGTATGCCTCAAGAACATTCATGTGTTCTGTGTTGAGATCGTCACCTAGTTCTTTGCGCAATTTAACAAGAGAGTCTTTGCGTGTTTTGCCTAACTTGCCTGCGGCGTAGTCAAGCATCACACCTTTGGCTCTTTCGCTATCGTTGATAATTTTAACAACAGGAACAAGACGCTCTGACAACCCATCAAGTTCTTTGTTTGTTGTGGCAAGGGCCGCTTCATCAGCACGTTGAAATCTAGCACCTACCTGTGGGCTAACAACACGCATCAGCTCATCTGATACGCCAGTAACTTTGTCATTGTAAAAATTCTTAACAGCACCTGTAATGCCAGACCAAAGCTCGCCAGCTGTTTTTGCTTCTGATAAAGGCTTCTGAGTGTATTGAGGGTTATCTACTTCATCAAAAACTTCATTGGCCCTTGCCGCTTCAATGTCTTTATTTGTTAGCTGAGGCTCAATCTTTAAAGAGTTATCGGCAAGATCATGTCCTTTAGTTCTTAAACCCCCAGTGGACGATGGCATTGTCGCTACATCAATAAGCTTGCCTAACGCCAAACCACTTAACCCACCAACAACAGCGCCAGCGGCGCGCTCTTCAAAGCTTTCGCCCGAGCCAGTTCCATAAGCCGCACCTTCTAAAGCGCCTTGTTTAGCCGCAGACGTAACGCCTAAACGACTAAGGCTAGCCGCACCTGCAACAGCAGTAGGAACACTGCCTGCTAATTCAAACCCAATAGCAGAAACGGGGTTCATTTCTTTATATCTTTTTTGCTCTTCCCGTATTTTTGCAAGAGCAATTTCATACTCCTCATCGGATGCCGCCGCTTCAAGCTCATCAGCAAAACCAAAGGTAAGGCCCTGAGCCGCGGCCCTTACATTTCCGACATTTCGAGCTATTCGTTTTTGCTCTATATAACTAAAGTAGTCATTAACGGCAGAGCCAGTTTTAGGCTCAGATAACTCTGGAGCTTCTTCTTTAGAAAGTAGCTTAAGATACTCTTCAACAGAACTCATTTAGTTAACCTCTATGAGATGGCCCATATTTTCTTTCTTTAACCGCCGCTCTAATATTTTTTATGTTGGCTGTTGTTGCTTCTTGTTTACTTTGCAGTATTTGCTCTCCCTGCCTATTAAGTTCTATTTCTGCTTCTATTCTGTCCATACCTTCATCCATTAATTCTTGGATTGCGGCTTCCCGTTTTTCTTCTAGTTTTGTTCTTTCTGTTCTGCGTTTTTCCGCAAGTTCTGCTCCAGGCGTTTCTATCTGCATTTGCTCTAATGCTTTTTGTGCCGCCTGCTCGGGGTTGGCTGATGGATTCTTGCGATATTCAAGCTCCAGCTTTCTTTTGAAATCAACAAGATCATCGCCTTCTAATCCCTGAACAATTCTTGGCAGATCTTCACTTTCAAAGAAATACACTTCACTCTCCATGCTTTGAAGATATCGAAGCGCATCACCTGCACGATCTTTTGCGTAGGTTTCAGAGTTATACAAAGCTCTAGTGCGTTTATCTTCCGCATCAACCAAAGCCCGCAAAGCAAAAGCCGCACGCTTTTTGTCTCCAATGTTTTGGGGATTGTTATATAGCCGAAGTTGCTCTTGAGCTTCCGCGCTATCCACAAGCTTTGGATTGTTTTGTAACGCATCAATATATTCTTGAGGCAGTGTTTTTTCTGTTGCAATTAAACCTGCGGCTTCTTTTGATTTCTGTATTGCGACAGCTTCTTGCCGAATTCTTTCTTTTAAAGAGTCAGAAATTTCAGGTGGTAGTTGAGCTATATAGCCATTAATGTCGCCGCTATTTACAGCAGACAAAGATGCGCCATCAACAAGTTTGTTGTTCTTATCTTCTTCTAAGGTTTTGCCTCTAGTGTACGCCTCCCACTTTGCATCAGCCTCTGCTTTTTTAGCCTTAGCTTTAGCCTGTACCGCTTCAGCTCTCATTCCTTGGACTTTAAGGATTTCTTGCGGCGTTTTAGCTTTTGATTCAAGAAAATCAAACTGTTGCTCAGGCGTCATCATTTGAAACTGACGAGTCTCAGCAATTTGCTTTTGCTTTTTGGCTTCTTCTTCTTGAATTTGACGCATTTGCGCAGGTAATTGCCCAGCCTGCTGTGCGGCAGTAAACAAGCCTTGTTGATAAGAAGGCTGTAACAGGCCCTGTAAGAATGCTTGTGAAAACTTAGCCATTACTAATCCCCTTGGTTAAATAACCCGCCGAACTCTCTTACCATATCACCTACAAACGATGCTGTTGGTGATGTTTGCTGTGGCGTAAACGCACCGCTTAACAAGCCCGTGCCCATCTGACCCAACAAGTTTGCTCTTGCTTGTTCTGCAATTAATCTTGCTTCTAATCCAGACATGGCCGCTTCGCCAAACAATCCAGCACCTTGTAGCTGTGCCTGTTGTTGTAATGCCGCTAGTTGCTGTGAAGGTTGAGTTGCCGCAAGAAGTTGTTGCTGTGGTACGTAACCAGCACCAAGGAATTGCTGACCAAGTGCCGCTTGTTGAGCCTGCTCCTGACGCGCTTGTTGTGCCGCGCCAAGCCTTGCTTGAGCCATAGCTTGCTGTTGTGCTCGCTCCATAGCAAGTTGTTCAGGTGTGCCACCAAACTGTGCCGTTTTAACACCAAGCCTACCCTGAGCCGCTAAACGCTCCTCTAAACCAAGACGAGCCGCGCGCTCATCAGCCATGGTAGCGTCTCTAATCTGTCCGTATAGCTCTTCTTCACGAGCAAAAGGGTCTTGCATGGCGCCTTTAAAAAATCTTCTAGAGCCACCCAAGAGCTGTGATTGCGTTGCAAGCTCTCTAGGAGATAAGTCCATAGTTGTTTTAACTTCGCCAGTAATAGGGTCAACTTTAGTGCCAAAGCCAGCGCCAGTAGCAGTAGTTACGGTAAACGGCCTAAACTCTGTCTGCTCAAGTTGAGTTTGTGCAAGGTCTAAAGCTCCCGGAATTTTTACACCATCTTTAGTAAACCCTAATAAAGCTTCTTGTCCTATGTCGCTTAACCGCCCATAAGCCTCGCCCGTAAGAAGGCCGCCAAGAATGCCGGGGAGCAAAACACCGGGCTGGGTTGCATAGTCAGCAAGACTTCCTAAAAAATCAAAGAAGCCGTTACCGCCCCCTCCAGCCATATCCATGATTGCATCTGTGTCGATGATATCGTCGTCCATTGTGTACTCCCGTTAAAGTAGCTTTCCGATCAAAGCCATTACGTTAATTTCTTGTAGTGATAGCTGAGAGCCATCAATATCTGCTTCTAAGCCCACAACAACGCTAGTGCCGTAGCCCGTTGCATTAAGACTTCTTTGGTTAGTTAGTGCGCCGCCAGTAAACTCAACCGCCGTATACTCACTTTCGCCAAAGAATCCTGTTATCTGATCGCCTACCGTAAACTCAGCCGTTGAGTACGTACCTTCAAAGTCATACGCCCATTTTAAAAACACCGTAGCATTGTTTGCGCCTACTAGTGTTGGCTTAAGTTTTTTAAGGATCTTAATTCGTGAGCTATCCCCAAACGTCAAGCTTGGGCTGTAGTATTTAAAGCGGTATGGCATAGCGTTGTCGGTATAGCCCGTGTACTCACTAATTCCCTGACTGGTGCCAACATACAAAGTGCCGTCTTCCAATCTAGTAAAAGATGTAAAGCCAGTTCCGGGCCATCGAGTAACACGATACGAGCCATTTTCTGTTGTGCCTCGAACGTCAAAACAATAGATAACATCCTGACCAACAAATGTTAGAAGATAGAAGCCTTCTTCTGGGCTATACACCGATCTAAAGAAGCTATTTTCTGTTTGTAACGAACTAATAATGTCCTTGGTAATGTTTCCCGACAGACTACTAATAGGAAGAGACTTCTCTTGTATTGTCCTACCAAAGCTCTTAAGGCCAGTGTGAGACAGGAACAACACGTCTGTACCTGTGTACTGCACGGTATCTCTATCAACACAGCCTACACCCGCAACGGTGTCTGCTAGGATCATGTTTGCTGGGGATTCAGCGCCCTGATAAGCCACAATACTGTGCTTACCAAAGATAATAAGAAGACTGTTGTGTGCGGCTAACGCAACAATTTCGTCGTAACCATCAGGCCATACCTTTGAGATATCAATAGAGCCGCTAGTACCTTCCGTCCAGTTTTGACCAATTAATAAATCAGACCAAAAAACAGTAGATTTGTTGTTGCTTACGTCAGCACACCAAAGCCGACCGTATGCCGCCAATACTTCATTAGCTTTAGGTATGTCAGCAACAGCAGAAGCACTTGTTACTGTGCTTAACTTGACTACTGAACTACTTGCATTGTCATAGACGAGAGGCTCATACGTTCTTTGAAAGAAATAAATCTTGTCGTTGAACGTCACCATTTTCCAGTTATCAGCGGTGATTGTGTAACTGCCGGGAGTCTCATCGACTAACGTAGTTGTACCGCTAATAATCTTGTTGTTGCCAACAGAAAAGATTTTAGTGTTACCGCTATCATCACGGAACTCTTTGATAGATCGGATAGAGTCACTGCCAAGTACAGTCTTGTTGGTTGTAGTAGCGCTGTGGCCTTTACGTGCGGCAATACGTCCTCGTTTGTCGATTACGGCATTATCCGCAACTTCAGCAAAAGACGGATCCTGCGCTAACGGAGAATCCTCAGTGTTAACACCCTTAAAAGCAGGTGCTACAAGATTAATACTTTGCAGTTGTTGAGCCATATTAAACCGTCCTAAATACCATCTCTTCTGGATGCTTGGCCGCGTCTATAGCGATAGCGTCAGATAAGAACTTGTCAGCAACAGCGAAGTATTCAGCGGCAGAAGTACCACCTGTTTCGCCACGCTCACGCGCAAGTAATGCTACCGTCAAATGAACAACAGGCATTGCAGGAACTAAAAGGGCGTCAATGTTGTTAGATAAATCAGCCTGTCTTTTAACGACATCAAATCGAAGTGTATAGACGCCATCAGGTGTGGGGCCAACTAATACTTGAGTGTCGCCACTGCTATCAACACCGTTATAAGTAAAGTATTTAGGCGCACCTTCTACGGCATTAGCAATGTACAACGCATCGTTAAACCAATCTTTAGTTTGATACTCCATAAAGCAGTTTTGAGTATCATTGATTACTGACATTACTTTGACATTGTCGCCAGCGCCTGTAAGTGAATAGGTATTGTCAGAAGCGGCTGTTGTTACGATAATTGTTTCTCGAAGAGCAGACCAGTCTGTAGCTTCTTCAACCATTTTCTTTGCGTCATTAATGTAATCGCTAACCATCTTTGAGTAAGTGGTAGCAGTAACGCTTGTTACTTCTTCTTCACGCAAGCGGCGAAGAACGCTATTCATTAAGTTAAGGTACGTCATACAAGCATTCCCTGTTTTCTACCACCCATTCCCATAGTTAAAAGCCTATCGACTTCTTTGTTGTAGTCTACCTGTTGTTGCGGTTTTAACGCTTCAACCATGCCTGGCGCATAATCTAACTTTTCCATATAAGGTCTATATGGTTCTGGCCTAGGTCTAGCAGGAGCGCCACCACCAAGACCGCCTGCTCCGATTGCCGCAAGTAATCCAGTGCTAGACATAATGATATCTTCTAGCCTTTGGCTTTCTTCGCCAACGCCTGTAAGTATGTCTTGCTGTCCACCAAACAAACCTTCTTGCCCTGTAAGAATTTCTTCTTGGCCTTCAGCAAGCTCGCCTAAATTAGCAGTTAAGTTAGTAGTTAGTGTTGCAAAAGCTTCATCTACATTTTCTTGCGTTGACACACCACTTAACGAAGTAGCTAACAAATCTTGTACTTGTGTTTGACTTAGGTTGTCAGGCAGTAAACTAGATATTTGATTTAGCTGGCTTTCTGTAAAGTTAAAGCCCATCAAAGCATCTTGAATGTCTTGAGCCGTTGCAAAATTAAGACCCCCAATGGCGTCCGTAATCGTCGTTGTTGCCGCATCCAAATCAGTGCCTAGTGCAAGACCTGAAACTGCACCAGTAAGAGCATCATTTAATTGGTTGAGTGTTAAACCTTGAGGAATAGCCCCGGAAATTTGGTTTAGTTGATCCTCACTAAAACCAAAATTAGCAAGAGCATTAGCAACATCATCTGCCGTTGCAAAGTTTAATCCGCCAATAGCATCAGTGATTGTTGTTGTTGCTGTCTCTAGATCAGAGCCAAGAGCAATACCTGATAGGGCATTGCCTAATGCGTCGTTAAGGTCAGAAATGCTTAGACCTTCAGGAATGACGCTTGCTATCTGGTTTAGTTGATCTTCTGTAAACCCAAACTGTGTAAGCGCATTAGCAACATCTTCTGGTGTAGCAAAAGCCAATCCGCTAATAGCGTCTGTAATAGTGTTAGTGGCTGAATCAATATCAGTTCCTAACGCAATACCTGACATTGCCGTTTCTAATGTGCTGGTTAGATCTGCAAGAGACAAACCCTCTGGTAATGCACCAGCAATTTGTTCTAACTGAGCTTCAGTAAATCCATAGTTAGCCAAGATGTTTCTAATATCATCTGGGCTTGCTATATCTAAACCACCAATTGCAGTGGTGATTGTTGTGACGGCGGCATTTAAGTCGTCGCCCACAACTACATCACTAAGAGCGGTAGTTAAATCGTCTGTACTCAAGCCTTCTGGCAAGGCGTTAATGATTTGATTCAGCTGGTCTTCAGTAAAATTAAACTCAGCAAGTGCATCTCTGACATCTTGAGCTGAGGCAATATCCAGGCCACTGATAGCATTTGTAATTGTAGTAACCGCAGTATCTAGGTCTGCTCCTACAACCACGTTCTCTAAGGCATTTTCTAGGTCTGTTGTGCTTAAACCTTCTGGTAAAGCATTAACAATTTGGTTTAGTTGTTCTTCGCTAAAGTTAAACTGAGATAAAGCGTCACGAACATCCTGAGCACTTGCTACATCTAAGCTAGAAAAGGCGTCAGTAATAGTTGTTACTGCGCTGGTTAAATCTTCGCCTGTAGCAATTCCTGTTAAAGCAGTAGATAAAGCGCCTTCTACATCGGTCAGGCTTAAACCTTCCGGCAAGGCATTAACAATCTGCTCTAATTGTGCGTCCGTAAACCCAAATTCAGATAAAGCCGTTCTTACATCTTCCGCTGTTGCAAAAGCCAAACCGCCGATAGCGTTTGTAATAGTCTGAGTAGCGGTATCAAGATCTGTACCTGTAGCAATACCGGAGAGTGCCGTGTCTAATGCTGTTGTTACGTCAGAAAGACTTAGACCTTCTGGCAGTGCGCCTACGATCTGCTCTAATTGTGCGTCGGTAAATCCGTAGTTAGCTAGGATACTTCTAATGTCATCTGGGCTAGCTATACTAAGACCACTGATAGCATCAGTAATTGTAGTTACTGCCGCGTTTAAATCGTCACCTACTACAACGCCTGCCAACGCATCCGTCAAATCAGAAGTGTTTAACCCTTCTGGCAAAGCGTTAATAATTTGGTTTAGTTGATCTTCACTAAAATTAAACTCTGATAAGGCTGTTCTTACGTCCTCTGCTGTAGCAAACGAAAGCCCACTAATAGCATCGGTAATGGTTGTAACTGCGGTGTCTAAGTCTGCGCCTACTACTATTCCTTCTAAGGCAGTATCTAAGTCCGAAAGACTAAGACCTTCAGGAAGCGCACCTACGATTTGCTGTAGTTGTTCTTCGGTAAAGCCAAACTCTGCTAAAGCTGTCCTTACATCTTCTGCGGTAGCAAAGTTTAGGCCACTAATAGCATCGGTAATGGTTGTAGTGACAGTATCAAGATTTTCGCCTGTAGCAATGCCAGCTAGCGCATCGTTTAATGCGGTGTTTAGTTGGTCAGTTGTTAAGCCTTCAGGCAATGCACCGGCAATTTGTTGTAGTTGTGCGTCAGTAAAACCAAAGGCTTCTAGAGCATCACGGACATCTTGCGGTGTTGCAAGACCTGCGGCAGAAATAGCGTCAATAACGTCTTGCGGTGTTGCTAAACCTGCGGCATCAAATGCATCAGCAAGGTCTTGAGGCGTGGCTAAACCTGCATTAGTTATTGCAGTGGCTATGTCTTCTGGGGTAGCAAAACCTGTTTCAGATAGTGCTCTAACCAGATCTTCTGGTGTTGCATACCCTGCATTAGAAAGCGCTGTAGCTAGATCTTCAGGTGTAGCAAAGCCAGCGACTGACAAGGCATCTGCAATGTCTTGCGGTGTAGCAAAACCAGCGTTAGCTAGTGCAGTACCAATATCTTCGGGTGTAGCAAAACCGGCGGCGGCTAGTGTTATTGCTAGATTTTCTGGTGTTAGTAAGCCCGCTTCATTAATAGCATTAACTATGTCTTCTGGAGTAGCAAGGCCAAGATCTACAATTCCTTGAAGAATATTAATTTCAGTTTCTGCAAGAATATCTGAAAAAATTGCTTCTGTAATGGGCGCATCTTCATCATCATCGTTTATCGTTGTGTTTTCATCCTCATCACCTGTTGTATCTTCATCCTCATCACCCGTTGTTGTGTCTTCGTCATCATCTTCATTGGGATCAGGGTCAGGGTCATCGTTTCTGATAGGAGCTTGTTTAATAGGAGTAGGATTAAAGAACTCATTTATAAAGAAATCGTACTGAGACTCGTCATCCATTAAGTCAAAGTCTCCGGGAATTATTCCCCCTTCCTCTTCAAACCGTCTTGCTAGCTCTTTAATAGGATACTGGTATATGTCTTCTGTAAGCGCATAAAAAGAGTAGTCATCAAGTAGTGACTGATACGTACCAGACTCTAACGTTTCTAATCCTGTCTCTTCTAGATCTGCCCTTGAGTAAAGTCCATCTATGTCAAACTCTAACTCTGGATCTTCTTCTAGTTGAAAGTACTCGTTTGATTCGCTGTTAACAAAGTAGTTATCACCCCTGTGAGTAAACATAAGAGCCGGGTCTTGTTCTACTTCTTCCTCTGTAAAAGGAAGTGTAATTCCCATTTCTGATAGCACTCTTTGTACTGTAGAAATAACGGGGCTACCGGGCGTAAAGACAGTTGTTAAAACTCCCGGCAACCAACTAGGAAGACTTGTGCCAAGAACAGAAGTGGCTACACCACTAACTATTGTGCCTATTGTTGAGCTATCAGCAGTACCTTCTAATACGCCTTTAATAGCATCAAAAATACTGCCGACTGCATTTTCAATAATGCCTTCTTCGCCTTCTTCCTCGTCATAGACAACAGCGTCAAATACTTCGCCAATAACGCCGCCTATAGCATCAAGCACGCTTTGAACATCTTCCTCGCCTTCAAGAGCACCGCTTACTGAGTCAATGACTCCGCCTATTGCTTCATCAACTTGACGTATCTTGTCTTGAAGATCAGGAATAAAAATGACGCCAGCACTTGGTAACCAGCTAGGAAGACTAATGCCGGGGATATAACCTTTTAGTTTGTCAAATATAGTTTCAAGATTTATGTCACTAATTGACCCAAGCTCTTCAAAGTCAATTGTTACACCAGCACCTCCGGGCAAAACAATTCCTTGAGGCGTTGTTGATACAGGAGATGCTCCGGGAGGGCCAAGAAAACCAAGAGCACTAGATTCTAAAATCCCAGTGACTAAAGCCCCCGGATCTTCCATCTCAGAAAGGGCGCCTGGATCTTCAAAAAGAGTATTAGCAATATCTTGCGCTTCAGTAGTGGCGTTTTCTAAAGCGGCAATCATTTGACTTAAAGCATTTACATTAACGTTTGTTGCTTGCTCAATATCAAACGGAGCTTCAGGATTCATTCTTACAGTGTTAGCATCCAGAATTTCCTGCATAGTAGGATCAGCCCAGATAGCTCCTAACTCAGACTGACCAATACCACCAAGCAAAGCAAGAAGACGGCCCATAAGGCCTTCCCTGTCTTCAATCTCCTCAAAAGGAGGGATTTCTGGAATACCTGTATTTTCGCCTCTAACAGCCATAATTATTTTCCTTACTTAGATCCAGACTTGCTAGCGCCAAAGTAAAAGCTAACTACAGAAGACACGATGCCACCAAGGTATCCGAGAACAAGATTGACTACATTCAAGTCATTATCATCGGCAGGTTGAAGCGTTACGAGAAACACATATCCGCCAAACAGCAATATGGACAGAATAGCGATAGATCTTGCCGTCCAATCCTCTGAAAAAGATTCCCTGGCATGTTGTATATCCTTCGTTTCTAACGCGAATACATCAACTTCAAGCTCTTTCATTCTGACTTCAAAGTCAAGTTCAGCCTTTTTGATTTCTGCTAGCTGTTCTGGAGTAGCCTGTGAGAGCGCCTTATTTAGCTTCTGAGGCGTTGGATCGCAACCCAGTAC
>Ga0098049_1001089_pt1 | contig 10525 bp, 12 predicted proteins | sample 13BtaG_FD_92582 | JGI IMG/M metagenome (GOLD analysis project Ga0098049, IMG submission 92582) | Marine viral communities from the Subarctic Pacific Ocean - 13B_ETSP_OMZ_AT15268_CsCl metaG | ecosystem: Environmental > Aquatic > Marine > Oceanic | place: Subarctic Pacific Ocean | collected...
GCCAGAGGAGGTGCATCGGCAAGAGTAGCAAGATTAGAATCCGATTCTTATGTAATAAAGTACGATCATAACGAACAAAACCCTGATCCTTCTACAATAAATTTGACTATTAACGAGCAAGGTTTTAAAGATCCGCAGTACGAATGGGAAATAAATGGTGTGCCTCACGATACTTTGAGTAAAACTTTAAGTATTAGTAGTAATGACACTGTTTGGTTTAATTTTTCAAAATCACCTAACCTTATTAAAGTGAAGGTAACAGAAGGAGATGATTCCTCAATTAGCGCAACTGATAGTATAACAATTGTGACCCTTAAGGATGGAATCCAAGGTACTGTCGGAAGGACGCCAACCTATAGAGGGGAATGGAGTGAGGTCAAGACATATTATGCTGTAGGAGGCGCTGAAGATCAAGCTGTTAGAGGAGATGTGGTAAAGTACGCAGAGAACAATAATACAGAATCAAAATACTTTATATGCGTCAAAACCCATAATACTCAAAAAAGTAAAGCTTATTCCAAGAAGCCGGTTTTTGGTACTGGTTATACAACACTAAACTCTACTTATTGGGCAGAATTTGGCGCAGAATTTGAAAGTGTGGCCACTTCTCTATTGCTTGCCGAGGATGCTTCAGTGACTAATGCTTTGATTGTTGGAGATGGAGAGAAAACAGGCACTATAGTTTCTAATATAGATGGTGACACAGGCGTCTTCCAGGGAGGATTCGATAATAATGGGGATGAGGTTGCTCATGATAACGGTTATGAGGAGCCTGGATTTAAGATAGAAAGGGGTCAGGATAATAACGGAGATGGTTTTGTTGTGTTTGATGTGGGCGGAGCGAGAAATGGAGAAGTTGAGTTAACTTCTTATATTAGATATAGTTCTAAAGTAGGTAAGTTTCAAATTAGAGGCGCAAGCGTTAATAATACGAGTCGGGAAAATGTTGTAGCTAGCCTAAATGATAATGATACTAATTATTTACTTAATGGAGGTGAAGATATTGACGATACGTTGGCTACTTTTGTAGGAGGTGGGTACAATAATGATATTCTAGACCCTAATAATGAAAATAGCTACCAATCTCTTGCATCATGTATTATAGGCGGAGGTAGTAATAATATTGTTGGTAGATTTTCATTAATTGGTGCTGGTTTTGGGAATGTTTGCGAAGATAATTTCTCTGCAATTATAGCGGGCTACGGAAACCAAATGCCAGAAGGAACTGATGATAATCAAGGAGCTAATTTTATAGGCGCTGGGCAATATAATCGCATTCAGGGGGGGACAAATCAAACAATTTTAAATGGTCAAAGTAATGTAATTAGCAATGTATGATGATTATGATAATACCAATGTCTTAATACATCCTACTCCTACTGGAGGGGAGTTGATTGACGGTGAATTTAAAGAATCTAAGTTTAAATTAAATTCAAATGCATTTTATTATAAAAATAGGAGTGGTCGATATGTGGATGGCTCTTACAATTATCCATTATTATATGATTATAATTGGATGCTTAAAACGTGGTTTTTTTCTCACGACCAATATGAAAATAAAGAATTAGATTTTTGGCAAAATATAATAATATTCCCAAATAATTTCCCTATGAACACAATTAATTCAGGTTTTATGGGAAATCGGTGGTTTTATCATAATCAATTAGGTTGGGTTTATGTTGCAAGCATTAGCGCTAATGGCATTTGGGTGTTTATATCGAAAAATGTTTCATCAGTTAATAAGTCTTTAAATTACTGTTGGTTTGGTAGGAAGTTTATATTTTCAAAAGCAGGAACTTATTCGTGGCAAGGGCTGGTCGAGAATATGACTAGCTCTTCTGTTTCTTTAATGAGGAGCGATAAAGCTTCTTTTACTGAGGGTCAATGTGTTTTATTTTATTCTGTATTATATGGGGACTGGTGCTCGATGATAGTGAATAGTCTTAGTAGGATTTTTGTAGCTCCTATTTCTGGAGGGCTTTTAAATTACAAACTTTTAGTTTAATATGACTGATGTATTGAATCTACCCGAGGGGAACTTTCCTGCTGAATATGCTCCAAATTCATTACTAGAAGGATCTACTAGTGATTTTAATTTGATTGCTGGTAGCTCAGATGTTAATTTGATGAACTGCAAGGGATGTTCTTCTATCAATTCAAAAAATTTTACTATGTTCAATAGAAATGATGCTCATATAATAGGTAGCCCAATAGACTTAGGGTCATTGGATTGGGATCGTCAAAGATTTGGGGATACTATTTGGACGTTTAATGATTTCAATGATCTGAGCTCTGTGCCGTTTAATTTGGAAGACTATGACTCTTTTTTCCATATTGAAGGTCAAAGCTTTATAGAAATAGATGTTGATATAAATAGCAGTAAATATTTAAATTTTACATTTTCGTATGTAAATGATAGGGTTTTGGATAGCGATGCATCTGTAGTTTTCTATGGTATAGACGGCTTAGGTGCTAGTGACACTATCGAGGAAATAATAAAATTTAATATACCTAGTAGGCCTTCAGAAGACGATTATGGCTTTAAAACATTTAGCAGATGTTTAGGTTCTTCTTATCGTTTTATCAGGATACAAATCAATAGTTCTTCTTTGTCGTATTTTGGTAGCGGTTTGTATATTTATAAACAGTTTTTTGAGCTAACTTATTTAAAAAAGGACGTTAATCCAATTTATTCTAAATTTAACTCTGGGGGGGAAGAAGATTTTTATTACATCTCTGACCAATCCTGTTATTTTGTAGCTGATTCTGGACTTTTCGTAGAGGGGGATGTTAGTGCGTTTAGTTCGTCTGATATTAGATTAAAAAACAACGTTAAAGCTTTGTGTTTAAGTATAGAGGATATTAAGAAAATAAAACCAGTTAAATTCGAATGGAATAATAAACAAAAAACTTATAAAGGTATAGATATTGGGTTTTTGGCTCAAGACGTAGAAGGTATACTAAGTCAATTAGTCGTCTCCAGGAATGACGGATTTAAGGCTATAGATTACAAAAAATCTGTAGTTATTGGTGTCGAGGGTGTAAAACAAATCAATAAAACAATACAGAGAATTAGGAGTAAAATTAAAAATGTCAAATAATAATTCTATTTTAAATGGATACAATAATCAAATTGTTAGGAGTGATAATTGCATGGTTATTAACGGTAATAATAATATTGTTGCTGATAAAGAGTCTGTTACTATTATCGGAGATAATGTCTCCGCTGAACTAGATAATGCATTTTATGTTGGATGCTCTAATGGTTTGTATTGTAGTGGTGATGTGGTTGCTTTCTCTGCATCCGACTCTAGACTTAAGGATAATGTGAAGAAAATAGATAACTGCTTAAATAAGGTGTTGTCTCTACAAGCCATACAATTTGATTGGAATGTCGAACTGTCCGGCAAAAAAGGAAGAGATATAGGATTAATTGCTCAAGAGGTAGAAAAAATAGCCCCTGAAATAGTTGAGACTAGAGAAAATGGCTATAAGGCAATTAAATATGAAAAAATAACTACATTATTAGTTGGCGCGATTCAAGAGCAACAAGAAATTGTTTCTGCTCTCGAAAGGGAAGTTGATAATTTTATTAAGAGTTAATTAGTTTCATTAATATTCTTGAATCTGTAGGCTCTATATCTTCATAGCTGTTCCAGTTTTTTGCATTTTCATTTTGATATTTTCCGGACTTCCACCAATCTCTTAAAATTACTTTAAATTCTTCAAAGTTAGAACAATTTAGCTTTTCTTTTGCTAGAGACTCTACCATTGAATATGGAGTAAGTGATGGACATTGATTTACATTATTCTGAGGTAAATTATTAGACTTATCTATTTCGTCATCACCTACGATATGAACATTAAGAAAGTTTCTTACGCATCTGACGAAAGCTCTATTGCACGCAATTGTTTCTAGAAACTTGGTGGCAAAACTGCTTGTATTATTTAGTGTCGCATTTGCCATGTCTTGAAATGTAACCGCCTTGCTTCCTGTTTCGTAGTTAGGTAAGAAAGTTACCTTACAAATTACGGCAACATGATCTGGTTGACACTTTACAACTTCGTAGGAAACATCTGAGAAACCCCTTAGTTTTGCCAATTCCTTTATTCCTGATAATTTAATTAATAGTTGGTGATCTTTTAATCCGTCGATAGTTCTTGGCACATCTTTTTTTCGTAGATCAAACCATGATTTATTGGGGAATAAATGCTCGTCCTTAATCATAGATCTCCAATTAACCGAACCATCTTTATCAAATTCGTATGCTACTTCGTTTAATAATCCGAATTCATTTCTACAAAAACGACCTGGGCCGTTTAGGTATTTTTTTGGTATAGATTTTTTAATTGATTTATTTGATATACCGGATTCGTATGTAGTTGAATTATCTGCTGCTGTTGCTGTTTTTGGTGACATTTTATTTTTCGTTATAAAGTTTAAGATTAATTATTTCACCCCAGAAATCTGGGTCATCAATGATCTCGTCATGCCTTCCTGGGATATTATTTTTCCACGCAACCTTACTTGCGTATAATTGGTTATTAGAAGATATGATTTGAGAGCTTTTATAACGAGTATTATTGCATATTTTTTTATAGTTGTCAATGTCTTTTTTTGTTTTTTCTTCTATAAAATTAATATCCCAATCGAAGAATTTTAATTTAATTTCGTCTATAGTATTTTCGTCTTTACATATAAGTTTTAGTTTTATACCTAGTTTTTTTAAGTTTTTGAAGAAAGTTTCATTGTCGTCTGGTTTTACAAAATAATTGATTTGATGAATATTAGATTTTACTGTTTTGAGATATTCTATATTCATTGGCTGGTCTAGAAATATATTTACTTTTCTATTGTATGCCCACCTAGTTATATTTTGTTCGTCAAAATGTTCATGACCTAAAATATTTGCGGGCTGATTTGGTGCAAAATTATTTGGCATTACGTGATTGGGGATAACGGCTAAAGAGCCTGCGTGATAAGCTTGCCCGATATGTATTGTCTCTATATTGTTTAAATTATGTTCTATTCCCAACATATCTAATACTGCGCAGGCAATTTTTTCAGGCATGATTGAGTTTATTGTTTTGGGATTCTCTTGATCGGAAAAAGATGCTTTGTACTTATTTCTGTCGGGCTCAAATAATATACAGTCATTAGAGTCGCTCCAGTATGGCCCACAGCATTCTTTGTATAATACAGAATATAAGCTTACTATTTTTTTACCAAATCCAGATGCTACATGGGTACTAAATGAGTCTGTACCTAAGTGGAGTATGGAATTTTTTATTACGTACGCAGCTTGTTTTATAGTTGTTCTTCCTTGATAGTGTAAACAGTTGCTAATTTTAGGCTCTTCTTTGTTTCCTATTTGTACAACTTCAATACCGTTTTTTCTTAAAAATGGATATATGTAATCAATTACATCATTATAGTAATCATAGGTTTTTGACTGTATTCTGTGACTTGCGTGAAGAGTAATATATTTTTCAGCCTCAATCGGAAAGTAAGACGTCTCAATAAATGGTTTGTCTATTTTTACCCCACAGGATAGCGCGTATTGTTCTACTAAGTGCATAAATCAAATTGTATTTTATCTTTTCCGTTATGTGTAAAGTTTATTATTCTCTGTGTCCCTAGGAAAGGAATGAAGACAATGTCAAAGTAGCCTTTCATTTCTCCTTGCCCTTCCATTGCTGGTAGGTTAGCTAATGAATCATGGTGAGGTATACATTTATGAATGTACGGGTTTCCATCTAAGACTTCAAAATATTGTGGTTTTGTTGCGTAATAAATATTATGCTTTGGATATTGTTTTCTTATGTTTGGCAATAAGGATGTAGAAAGGTATACATCTCCTATTCTTTCAGGCATAACAATGAGTAATCTATTTTCCTCTCCTTCGTCATCAAGCAATTCGGATAGTTCTACTTTTTTGTTTTCTTGATTTTCTTTTTCTGCAACACTCTTGAAATATTTTAATACATCTTCTCTTGTTAAATCTGTATTTAATCTTTGCATCCAATGTTTGTGTCCATCTTCCAGTTCATTTGTTTCTACTTTTAAAATATTTTTATATAAATCAATTACCCAATCTGAGTCGTTATCTATATCTGGGGGGTTGTAGTTTGGGTCTCTTTCTTCTATTTTGAAATCAAAATCCCAATCTACTTTCGGCATATCGTCAATGATGCTTTCTAATTTCTTTCCTATTACTTCTGTGCTGTAATTATCTATAACAAACTTTCTGGCGTTTTTACCCATTAATTGCCTGTCTTTTTTAGACATATTTAAAACCTTAGTCAATTGACTTTCTATGCTTTTGGGGTCTGTACTAGCTTTAATGAAATGAGTTCCAGGTTCTCTGTATTCTGTCCAATCTAAAGGTAGACTGCTGGCTTGCTTGACGCAACAATCTTCTCCGCAACTATAGTTAGTTATTAATGTGATAAGTTCTGTGAGTTTGGCTTCTTGAATTGGAATCTCTTGCCCTCCGCTTGTAAATGGGTGGCAATACACATCCATTAAATTGTATATTTCATTTAATTGCTCTTCATCAACTCCAAATTTAGTGCTTGTTGTAGTCTGAGATTTTTCGCTACCGCAAAATGAACAATTTTGATTTTCTCCTTCGAATGGTTTGATTTCGTATTCACCGCAGTTTTTGCAAAAATAAGTTGTTAAAACTTTACTAGGTTCAATGTTTTTTTCTTTTATTAATCTTGTTATATCCCAGCCTTCTCCCCAGTGGGTATGAAGTAATAACTTTGCGTTTGTTTTTTGGTTTTTTTCGCAAAAAATCTTAAATCCCTCTAGCAAGTTTGGTACGCTCTTTCTTAATTGATTCCTGAAAACAAAACCTATAATGAAATCAGAGTCTTCAATAGAGAACTTCTCTCTTAGAGCTTTTCTCTTTTTATTTTTTAATTTAAAAAAATTAGACGTGTCTATCGCGCCTCTTAATGTTTTTACGTGACTCTGTCCAATTTCATTTAAAGATTTTTGCGCGAAACTTGCCCATGTGTAGTAATTTTTAATTTTTGGCGCAGCTTGAACGGCGTCAGGAAGTATTGGTAAACTATCTAATGTAGTCCACACCATACAGTTTATTTTATTCCACCATTTTTTTTCTGTATATCCGGTAAATGCCCATATATCTTCGATCCCTATATAGACATCAGGTTTTTCTGATTCAATTATTTTATCTATCATCTCTGCTCCGTACCCCGCGCTCCTTGCTAATTGAGGATCTTTATTTAACTTGGAAAGTAGCGCAGGGTTGTTTGGTAATGAACCTTCTGCTTTCCAGGGTAGAGATTTTAATGAGGGGTCTCCCCATCTTATACCATTAGAAAATTCAACTATTTCATACTTTTTTGTTTTTTGTAAATATATGAGTATGTTTTTTACATGCTTACCAAAACCTGTGAAAGCTTTGCAGTGATTGCTATGTATGAGAACTTTTTTCATTAAAATGGGGCATCTTCTGTGTCAGTATTTTTATTATTGTTATTTTTAGATTTGTACTTCTCTAGTTTAATCGCTTCTTCCTTTTTTCTGTGATCATAAAGACAGCTTAGATAATACTTGAAGAACTCTAGTAAGTTCTCTACTTCGCCAGGCTCTAATGGAATTCGGAATGTTTGGGATCCATTTCTTGTGAAAGTAATTCCAAAGGCTGGCAAAGTAACCCATTCCTCTTTGTCTCCATTTTTAATTTTAGTTTTTTTATCCCAAGGGACACACTTGATTGAAGTTTTATTTTCCTCAAAACTATGGTACGCAGAGAATTCATTTCTGTTTTTGAATGCGCTCATGATTCCACCGATTTCAAATTCTGTAAATTTTAAGTTAATTTTTTTATCTGGATCTCCAGAGTTTCCTGAGAAATTTGCTGTTTTAGACGAATCATTCCAGCTAAATTGCTGAATAGCATTAACGTATACTACAGGTTCTTTATTTTTATTATTTCCTATTGAAAAATTAAAAGCGCAGCCTGTATTCTTACTGTTTGGTTTATATAGAGATATTGACATAACTGAATGATTATATGTAAATTACCTTAAACTTCAAAATAAATTAGGTCTTTCCTCTTATCATTAATTGTCCTTTAGGTAAAACTAGAGTTCTTAGTATTGTAGCTGTATTATTGCAAGTTTTTATTCTTTGTACGTGCCCTGCTTTGTTGAGACGTGATAAGCTTGCGGATATCTTGCCGTAAGACATGCCTCCTAAATCTTGACCTATTTTCTTGTTCGATAAATATATAGCCTTTCCATGTGAGCCCTTGGACACAAGGTAATTATAGACAAGGAGGTCATTGCTAATCAATTTTCCATTTATTATGTCTAAATGAATCTCGAATGGAATCTGCGTAAATTTATTCAATACCATAGATTACCATAAGTGATTATTAAGGTCAAGCACATTCAAAAAATTGAACGTCGGACATTCGAAAAATTGAACGTTGTTAATATATAAGATATTCATATATAATTTATTAATAATATATAAATATAAGAATTGACATTTGCTTTAAAAGATGGTATAGTTTGAATTATGAAGTTTTTAGACTTAAGTGAAGGTAGGTTTTATTTAGTCAGATGCTCTGATTGGGCTAATGTAATCCAAGCAGAAGACGAAACACAGGCCTGCGTCGAGTCTCTAGTAGAAATGCTGGAGAGAAAAGGTAGGGATTTAAAGTTGTCATCCGTAATGATAACTCAAAGATTAGGGAGTGATATTATGAGCGAAGATTATGATGAAGAGGTGTGCTACCATTCAGTTTCAACTATGTTAGCAAATGCAGGTCAACACGAATTATCCTCCAACCTGAAATCTATTTTCGGAGCATGAGTGGAAAACTTATAGGGCTTTGCGGCTTAGCTAGGTGCGGAAAAGACAGTTTCTTCGAAGTATCCAAAAGTATTTTAAGCAAACAAGGTATAGACGTTAAGAGGTATGCATTTGCAGACTCCCTAAAGCAAGAGTGTGATGAATTATTAAATAAATATGTAGGTATCTCAGCATTCACAGAAAAATCTTCAGAAAAAGAAATAATACGACCTTTGCTAGTTACGTACGGAACACACGTAAGGAGAAAACTAAACCAAAACTGCTGGATAGATAAAATAAATAATGATGTATTAGAAGGTATATCTAACAATAAAATTGTTTTTGTTACGGACGTAAGGTTTGAGAATGAAATTAACTGGATACATAGCCTGAAAGGCGAAAGTATACATATAACTAGGGAAGGTAATTTAGCACCCAATGAAGAAGAATTAAAAAATGACCCGATCCTTAAGGAAAAATCAACACAGAACATATACTGGAAAAACTTTGATTCAATAAAATCAAAAGATATATCGAATATAGTCAATAATATCTTACTATCTATTTTATGATCACTGAATATACAGACTTAGAATTAATAAGTAACCTAAAGAATAATGTAGATGAGCAGAATAGCCTGAAGGCATTAGTCGATAGGCATAGTGGAATATACTTAGATATGGTAAACTCATATTCGAGTCCAGATAACCCCTATATAGACTATCATGAGTTAATACGAGATAAGGAATATAAAATATATGATGCTGCATTAAAATTCGACGAAACAAGGGGAGCCAAATTCAGCACCTACTTAGGTAATGAAACAAAATGGATGTGCCTAAATACATACAATAGAAACAAAAGAAGACCTATGTTTAACAGCGAATACATAGAAAATATGAAAAAAGATAACGATATAGAAATAGAATGCGACACAATTTCAGAAAGTATACGTAACGATTTATTCGGGAAAGTTTTAAGTGCCATAGAGAAGCATCCAGACGAAAGGGTTGAAAAAATATTTAAAATGAGATATATAGTCGGAAGAAAAAATAAAGTAATGCCCTGGAAGCAAATCGGGGACAGTATGAATTTAAGCATACAAGGATGCATAAATATACATAATTCAGCGATAGAAACATTTAAAAACGAATTAAAACAAGATATATGAATAAATTTATCGGACTAGGCAATTTAACCAAAGACCCAAACTTTAAAAACTTAAACAACGGAAACAATGTTTGTGAGTTCTCGGTAGCAATAAACAACAAAGCAAATAATTCAGTTTTTTTTATTGATGTAGAATCTTGGGGTAATGTAGCAGAAAACTGCAAGCGCTTCCTATCAAAAGGAAGAAAAGTTTTAATAGAAGGAAGATTGATGTCCAGCAATTGGACGTCAAAATCAGGAGAAAAAAGAACAAAAACTTTCTGTAGGGCAGATCTAGTTACATTCCTCGATAACTCCCAACAAGAATCTCAAGAAAAAAGTATTGAAGAAAAAGCAAAACAAATAATAGAAGACGATCAATTCGCAGATATACCATTTTAATATGAATAAAATAATTTACAAAGCCCCACTAAATTCACTATCTTTCGGTAACGTTTCATTCAATCTATTAAAAGAAATGTATAAAAGAAAAATGGAAGTATCTATGTTTCCTATAGGTAACGTAGATGTTAGTTCTTA
>Ga0098049_1001090_pt1 | contig 10524 bp, 10 predicted proteins | sample 13BtaG_FD_92582 | JGI IMG/M metagenome (GOLD analysis project Ga0098049, IMG submission 92582) | Marine viral communities from the Subarctic Pacific Ocean - 13B_ETSP_OMZ_AT15268_CsCl metaG | ecosystem: Environmental > Aquatic > Marine > Oceanic | place: Subarctic Pacific Ocean | collected...
AAACGATGATATAACCCATGATGCTACGATAGCATCAGCCTCCTTTGGAATAACAGCAAAGGGCACATCTTATACCCAAGTCATGACAATGTTTTGTCATGCGAAGAAAGGAGAGCTAAATCACTCCAATAATCCAACAAGTTACGACTCATCTTCTGCCGGAGGTACAATGCAAGTGTTTAACACCTCAAGTTATTCATACTCAGAACCACGTATACCTATTAAGAATATTGTATCTTCATCCTATTCTGGATATGATGAGAACTTTTCGAAAACAACTTATATCTCAAAGGTTGGCATTTATGACGAAGATGGCAACTTAATAATGATAGCATCGTTGGCTACTCCGAAAAGAAAGCGACTTAATGACGAATTTTCAATTAAATTAACTTATGATATGTAAGAAATAATTTGACAAACCCTTAACCATATGTTATAATATAATCATGATCTTAGGAATAGACATTAGTACAAGCAAAATTGGAATATCTATAATTGATTATGATGGAAGTTTAATTCTATCTGAGCTTTTAAAAATGAAACCATCAGAAACTCTTGAAGCAAGAGCTGAGATCTTTAATAATAAAATGATTCAAATAAGGGGGAACCATGACATCAAACACGTATTCGTCGAACAGCCGTTCATCGCATTCTCGGGAGGCAAAACGACAGCAGTTACTATGGCAAAGTTGCAGCGCTTTAATGGTATGTGTTGCTATGCCATCTATGATTTATATGGCTTTCCTGCATCGCTCATACAAGCTAATAAAGCAAGAGGCCTCGTCGAACTCAAAATTAAAAGAGGTGACAACACGAAGCTCAAGGTTATTGAGTGGGTTAGCGAAAGATATCCAAAAGATTTTATAGTTGAATACACAAGACATGGCAATCCAAAGCCCGGAACCGATGACAAAGCCGATGCAATCGTCATAGCAAATGCTGGATTAAAAAGTTTAAATTAGTTCTTGACAGATTTGTCTTACCGTGTTATAGTATATTTATCGGAGGATAATATGGAAGAGAAACGAAAGATCGTTTCCGATATACTTGGAGGGTATAGTCGGAGAGGAGACGAACACCTATATTCGTGTCCCTATTGCAATCATCACAAGAGAAAGATGTCTGTAAACTTTGTACAGAATGTTTTCAAATGTTGGGTTTGTGACACAAGAGGAAAGAATATATATAGGATCGTGCGAAAGCATGGCAATTACAACCAAAGACAAAAGTGGCTTGAACTTGATGGTCGTTTAGACCTCACAGAGTTTGACAAACTTTTTAATGAAATAAATGAGGTAGAAGTCGAACAAGTAATCGACCTACCGGAAGAGATGATCTCGCTTTGCAATAAGCACCTACCAAGAACATCACACAGACCTTTAGAGTATTTGCGAGACCGAGGAATATCCATGGAGCAGATAAAGCTTTGGAAAATAGGCTACTGCACAGAGGGAAGATACGGAGGCCGTATTATTATCCCATCGTTCAATATGAACGGAGACGTCAATTATTTTATTGCACGTTCGTATGTGGGACACAAGAGAAAATATCTCAACCCTCTGGCATCTAAGGATATCATATTCAATGAACTTATCATTGATTGGGACGAACCGGTTGTTCTAGTTGAGGGTGTCTTCGACGCTCTCGTTGCAGGAACACAAGCCGTCCCTATCCTCGGCTCCACTTTAAGGACAAACTCTCGCCTGTTTCAAGCGTTGTCTATCAACGACACACCAGTATATCTTGGACTTGATGCAGACGCCGAGAAAAAGGCATCTTGGATGATTAAAAGCATGTTAGAGTATGACATGGAGATCTATAGGATAGACACATCAGCAGTTGAAGATATTGGCTCAATGTCCGAAAGGCAATTTTATAACGCCTTCCAAGATGCGGAACCAATAGAGTCTGACTTTTATTTCTTTGAGAGAATGATTAGCAGGATATAAAAAAATAATTTGACAGATCTTCCGTAATGTGTTATAATGAACACATAAGTAATCACGGAGGATATATGACTTATAAGATCGCGCATTTTGCGGATACACATATTCGTAATCTTAAATATCACGAAGAGTACCGTTTTGTTTTTAAACAAATGTACAAGAAGCTTCGAGAGCAGAAAGTTGATATGATTGTTCATTGCGGTGACCTCGCTCACACAAAGACTCAACTATCACCAGAATACTTTGCTATGGCAGCAGAGTTTCTAAAGAACTTGGCGGACATCGCGCCAACCTATATTATATTAGGAAATCACGATGGGAACCTTAGAAACTCTGGAAGAGAGGATGCTGTAACACCAATAGCGGAAGCTTTGGCTCATCCTAACTTGCACCTTCTAAAAGACTCAGGCAACTATCGAGTTGACTCTGGGTTATCGTTCAACGTGTTGTCTATCTTTGACAGAGAACATTGGGAAGATCCTGATACAAGTGGTATCAATATTGCCTTGTATCATGGTGCTGTTATGGGTTCAACAACAGGAACCGGTTGGGCTATGGAACATGGAGACGATGATGTCTCTGTATTCAAGGGTCATGACTTTGCTATGCTTGGAGACATACATAAACCACAAATATTAGATCCCGAAGGTCGTGTACAATACGCCGGCTCGACAATCCAACAGAACTTTTCAGAAGGATCTCGTAAGGGTTACAAACTATGGCATATTGACTCGAAAGATAAGTTCAATGTACAACATGTCACATTTGTCTCTCCTCGTCCATTCATGACTGTCGACTTGGATAAAGCCGGTGGTATACCGGAACATTACCATATCCCACGAGGAGCAAGACTCCGACTCATCTCGCGTACCAATTTGCCATCAACCAAGATACGTCAGGTTACTGATTTAGCTCGTTCTAAATATAATCCGACCTCTGTTACCTTTGTTGACAAAAGCACGTCAGAATTCACATCCTCGCTTGGAGAAACACAAAGGATGGAGAACTTACGAGAGATCTCCGTTCAAGAAAGGTGGATTAGGGAATATTTGAAAGAATATGAGCTGGAAGAGCAAATAATGCAGGAAGTACTCGATCTAAACTCTAAGTATAATAAGGAAGCAGAAAAGAATGAAGAAGTCAGAAGGAACGTCACATGGAATATTAAAGAGATGCGGTTTGAAAATCTATTCAATTATGGACAAGATAATCACGTTGATTTTACAAAACTCTCTGGAATTGTTGGCATTTTTGGCAAGAACTACAGTGGCAAATCTTCTGTTATTGATTCTGCTTTGTATGGTCTTTTTAATACAACCTCCAAAGGAGAGAGGAAAAACGTTCACCTCGTCAATCAAAACAAAAGCAAGGCAAGCATACAAATGGTTGTTGAAGCAGATGGACAGCAGTATCAAATATCTCGCAATCTTAATAAATCTAGTAAGACCGTCAAAGGAAAGTCCGTCATTAGCGCCTCTGGTGATCTTGATTTCCACAATCTCACTACCGATAGTTCTTGCAATGGTGATTCTGTAAAGGATAGCGACAAGAATATTAGACGTGTATTTGGTTCTATTGAAGACTTCATGGTAACTTCTATGGCTTCTCAAATGGATTCCTTGGCGTTTATCAAAGAAGGTTCCACAAAGAGAAAAGAAATACTTGCAAAGTTCCTTGATCTCGAGATCTTTGATCAAAAATTCAAACTGGCAAAGAAAGATTCGGCTGAGATAAGCGCTCTGATCAAGAGGTTTAAGAACAGAAATCTATCATCACAACTGATGATTAAGCAGGAAACTATTGAAGAGATCAAGGATGACATAGATAAGCAAACGGATCTTTGTAAGAAGCATACCACTCGATATGAAGAGCTTCGTGATGAACTATCAAAGATAGAGCAGGATATCGCTTCTATTCCAACAGAGATAGTGGATATACACGAGATTGAAGATGTTATAGCTCAAAGACATAACGACGTTCTAAACGCAATGGATATGATAACTACATATAAAATTGATATTGATAAGAACAGAGAGATAGCTTCTGAGTTAGTAACATACATATCTTCTCTATCTGTTGAGCGTTTAAACGATTTACAGGAGACTTGGAAAGGCTACAGGCAACAGCATCGAGAAACAGTGCAAAAACTGAACACTGTGTCTGTTAAACAAAAGAACACTGTCAAGAAAATAAGAATGTTAGACAATCACGAGTATGATCCAGAATGTAGTTTTTGCTGTGATAACAAGTTCGTCAAAGATGCTAATAAGGCAAAAGAAACTTTGCCTTCTATTCAAGCTGACTTGGACGGCTTATCTGAAAGCATCTCAGTGTTCGAAGAGAAGATGGAGTTTTTAGATATTGATTCTATACGCTCAGACTTAGAAAAATATGATAGCTTGAAGACTAGAAAAGATAAACTTATTTCTGATGCTAAGAACATGGAGATAAAGGTAGATTCATTAGAATCGAGAGTATCTTTATATAAAAACGAACTGGTGTCTTTAGAACAGAAGAGGGAAGAGTATGAGAGCAACAAACATGCTATCGAAAACCTTTCCTCGCTCACAAGAGAAAAGCACGCTGTGAAAGTTAAGATGCTTGAGGCAAAGGCAAGAAAAGAAAAATGTGATAAGAAGATACAAGACTGTTTAGTTGAGATGGGCTCTGTTAAACATTCTATGAAAGTAATACGATCAGAGAAAGCAGAGCAAGATGCGCTAGAAGCCGAATGGATTGCTTACGACTTGTTTATGAGATGTATGCACACCAATGGTATCGCTTATGAAGTTATCAAGCAAAAACTTCCCATCATCAATGAAGAAATACAGAAATGTCTCTCAACCATTGTAGACTTCGAAATTATATTTGAAGAAGATGGAAGGAACCTTAATATAAGCATAAGACATCCTAAATATGAGTCCCGTCCAATCTCTATGGGCTCAGGTGCCGAGAAGACAATAGCAGCGATGGCTATACGTCTAGCGCTAATTTCTATTACGAATTTGCCAAAGAGTACACTATTTATTATGGATGAACCGGCCACTGCTCTTGACCAAGAACACATGGAAGGTTTTATTAGGCTTTTGGAGATGATCAAAACAAAATTTAAAACTATTCTTTTAATATCACATTTAGATGTTCTCAAAGATTGCGTTGATAAAACAATCGATATCCAAAAGCACAATGGTTATGCCAAGGTAAATGTTTAGGAGGATAAGATGTGGAGATTGAAGAGTTATTACAAAAGGTGGAACAACATATGATAGATAGAAAAAAAATGATGGAAAATGTAAAAGAAGAAGTACAAGAGAAGGTTGAGAAGATTGATCTTCAAAAAGTTCTTCATTTAGATAATCCGAAGAAAGGTGTCCTTGATGCTCTTCAAGAAAAGATGATTTCAAGAAAACTTCTTGTTTTCGTCTGTGCCACAGCGCTCCTTGCATCTGCACAGTTAGACCCTGAAACTTGGGGAATGATTGCTATGATGTATATCGGTGGACAAACCGCTGTTGACTTTGCAAAAATGTGGAGGCATGGTGGTTAGTTTGTTAAAACTCAAAGCATGGATGAAAGCTCACTGGGACTGGTTAGTTCTAGTGGGCTTATTCTGTTTGGCTTACTTGTTAGGTAAAAAAGACTCAGGTACTTTGTTGGCTCAAGCAAAAATTGCAAAGAATCAATACAAAGATGACAATGATAGCCTTGAAAGGTTGCGAGAAGAAAAGAAAGTTAGAGATAACAAGATAGAAGAGATAACTGAAAAGGTAGAAAGACAACTCGAAGAGAAACGAAAAGAGAAGCTTGAGGAACTAAAAAAACAAACCACATCACCTGATGATGTGTTTCAAGACATAGGAATAACTAAAAAATGATTTTAATATTATTAACCAGCTTGGCTTACGGAGTAAGCCCAGAATACACTTATATCTCAGCAGGAGAACCAGCACCTTTCTCTGGACGACTATTCAACGATGAAGCAGCTCAGTTACTTTCTGACAAAGTCTCAAAGGCTGAAGGCATGTGTCGGATTGAGCTTGATTATCAAGTCGGAATGGTTCTCGCAAAGAAAAATGAAGAAATCAAAGAAATAAGATCAGAACACCTCTATCAAAAGAAAGTGTTAGTATCCAAGATTGAATCCCAACAGAAGCGGATAGAGAGCCTAGAGAAGCTAAAAACTCCTCCAAAAAAGCAACTTTGGTTCACTTTAGGACTAATTACTGGTGTAGGAACTACGATAGCAATAGCAAAGGCGGTTGAATGAAAAAGAAAGATCCAAACTATATTGTAAAGGTTGAAAAAGAGATAGCAAAAAAGTATGGAGATAAGACAGTCCAACATCCTAAGAGTCAATGGACTGATGAAAAAGAGAAAGAATATGTTAAACAATTGAAAGACCTTTACAAAAGAAGAAACGAAGAAGAACAAGAACACGTTGAAGTAAATGGAGTTTTTGTTTCAAATAAACTATTTACAAAAGAAACCAAGCGTTCTTGTCCCGTTTGTAATACATACTCCTTCAAATCTAACGATGATGTTTATATGTCAAAGTTTCAATGTTGCGAAAAATGTTATATCCAATGGGTTGAAGACCGTGAAGAACGGTGGCTAAAAGGATGGAGACCCAATAATGAGTAGCACAACATTAGAAATTATACAAGGACTTGCCCAAGCGGCAGCGAATGGATACGATGGAGCACACGATGAGCGTTACGTTCGTCCTGATGAGACCAAAAGCATGGGACTGAAGCGAGAAAACGGATGCCCTCTAAACGACTCAAGAGTTATTGACGGCTTTTCTGTTAAGTTTTATGGAAACAGGCTATGCCTTTCCTACCAATCAGATGTTCTTCTTAAAGATATTTATGCAAATAACTTTGCTGGAGACATCGACCGTCAGATGAATGAGATCAAGAAGTTTCTTCAAAAGGAATATAGAAAGATAACAGGAAATTCTGTGACGCTTACAAAAGACGGTGATGCAGATGTTCTTGTACAATCAACCTCTAGAGTACGTTCTTTTGTAAATGCAAAACAACATTACAAGATATCAGGACTTAAGGAGTTACCACAACTTGAACCAGCCATCGAAGACTCAAGAAAGATTACACGAAAGTTTTTAGATCAGTTCTCAGATAAACGTCCAAGCAATGATACACGCAAAAAAGGAGCGAACCAAAAATGAAAATATCAAAAGAAAGATTGAAGCAAATTATAAAAGAAGAAATAGAAGTAGTTACAAACGAAGGTTATGATATTGGACCAATGGGCGCTGTTGAGCCTCATAATGATTTACCGTCAGTCGCACCAGAAGAGATTGATGTTGATGCATCTATGCCTGAGTTTGAACAAGCAGTTGCGAATCTATCGCAAAAGTATCCTAGCTTAGGAGAAGAAATGATCAGAGCTATGGTAGCAGATATGTTTGCTATGATCGGCGCAGAAGGTTATTAGACAATAGGAGCATATGACCCTCAAGTTATCAAAGAAAGAGATTATAAAAGAGATCGTAAAGTCCGGAAAAGATCCTGTATATTTTATCAACAACTATTGCAGAATCTCGCACCCACTTCGTGGACTCATTCCGTTTAACACGTATCCATATCAGGATAACCTAGTTAATGATTTCAATGATTATCGCTTCACAGTTATACTGAAAGCAAGACAGTTAGGTATCTCCACGATATCAGCTGCTTATGCTGTTTGGTTCATGCTGTTTCACAAAGAAAAGAACATTCTTGTAATGGCGACAAAGTTCACAACAGCTGCCAACTTGGTCAAAAAGGTAAAGCAAGTGATGAAGAACCTTCCACCTTGGATGCAAGTGGCTAAGATCACAATCGATAACCGAAACTCGTTTGAGCTCTCGAACGGTTCGACCATCAAAGCCGTCGGAACATCAGCAGATGCTGGTCGTTCGGAAGCACTGTCTTTACTCATTATTGACGAAGCAGCACACGTTGAGGGACTCGAAGAGCTTTGGGCGGGTCTTTATCCTACTCTATCAACTGGTGGACGCTGTATCGCTTTATCGACGCCTATGGGTGTTGGGAACTGGTTTCATAGAACTTATGTAGACTCAGAGAATGGTGATAATGAATTCCACCCTGTTTCATTGCCATGGGACGTTCACCCCGAACGAGACCAAGCTTGGTTCGAGAAAGAAACCAAGAACATGTCGAGAAGACAAATAGCACAAGAACTTGAATGCAATTTCAATACATCGGGTGAGACAGTGATTCACCCTGATGATATCTCTTGGATACAACAACAAGTTTGTGAACCAGAGTATAGAACCGGTTGGGATCGCAATATGTGGATATGGGAGAGATACCAAGAGGGTGTGCCTTACCTTTTAGTGGCAGACGTTGCTAGAGGTGACGGTGCAGATAGTTCCGTATTTCATGTTATGAGAACAGACACAATGGAAGCCGTTGCTGAATATCAAGGTAAGCCAACGTTAGATCACTTCGCCCGCATCCTAAACGACGCAGGAAAAGAATATGGCGGATGCCTTTTGGTTGTGGAAAATATTGGTATTGGAATTTCTGTTTGCGAAAAATTGCGAGACTTAGAATACCCTAACCTATACTATTCAATTAAAGGAACACATGAGTATGTGGACGCTTTGACGGGAGAATATAGTTCAAATGCTGTTATGGGTTTTACAACATCAACTAAAACAAGGCCACTGATTGTAGCAAAACTCGAAGAATATATTAGAAACAAACTTGTAAAACCAAAGTCTCAACGTTTATTCTCAGAAACAAAAACATTTATTTGGAATAATGGAAAACCACAAGCGATGAGAAGTTACCATGACGACCTGATAATGTCTTTGGCAATTGCTTGCTGGGTAAGGGACACCGCGCTCGAAGTATCAGAGAAAGAAGTTTTATATAAGAAAGCTATGGTCAATGCTATGTACTCAACAGGAAAAACCATAAACACAGCAATTCCGGGTATGAAAGAGTATAGTGCAGAATTTGAAAAGAAATACGAAAAAGAGATAAAGGTTGCAACAGAATTTGCTTGGATTTTCAAGGGATGAGTTGACAAACCCCTTACTTTATGGTATAATATAACTATTTACTACAAAAAGGTTAATGTATGGCAAAATATAATAAAAAGTCTCCTTATAATCCACAATCGGATCTATTCAGAGCGCTAACAAGACTTTTCTCTGGTCCTATAACTCAACGAAGAACGCAAACCGGTCGACAACTAAAGCGACGTGACTTGGATATGTATGCAAAAAGATTTCGTTCTGCGTCTGGTCAACAGTTTAAAAAGTGGGAGTATAACCCAATAAACAATCTTACCCTCAATATGGTCTCAAACCGTAACCGAGCGGAAAGATACGTGGACTTTGACGAAATGGAATACGTTCCGGAAATCGCTTCGTCACTAGATATCTATGCTGATGAGATGACGACCCACACAGACATACGTCCAATGATGAGAATCAAGTGTGCAAATGAAGAAATCAAACATATTTTACAAAATTTATACCACAATGTTTTAAACATCGAACATAATTTGTTTGGATGGTGTCGGACAATGTGCAAATACGGAGACTTCTTTCTTTATTTAGATATTGAAGAACAAATGGGTATCCGAGCTGCTATTGGACTTCCCCCGAGAGAAATTGAAAGACTTGAGGGAGAAGACGAAACCAACCCTAACTATGTACAATATCAATGGAATTCAGCTGCTTTAACTCTTGAGAATTGGCAAGTTGCTCACTTTCGCGTATTGGGTAATGATAAACATGCTCCATATGGAACATCTGTTCTAGAACCAGCCCGACGTATCTACAGGCAGCTTATTCTATTAGAGGATGCTATGATGGCTTATCGTATTGTACGAGCCCCCGAGCGTCGTGTGTTTAAGATAGATGTTGGAGGTATTCCTCCTCAAGAGGTTGAGCAATACATGCAAAAAGTTATGACCCAGATGAAACGTCATCAGGTGGTTGACCCAAAAACAGGTCGAGTAGATCTTCGTTATAATCCAATGTCGATTGAGGAAGACTATTATATTCCAATACGTGGAGGAACATCTAGTACAGACATATCATCCCTCCCTGGTGCCCAATTTAACGGTGGTATTGACGATGTTAAATACCTTAGAGATAAGCTATTCTCAGCTCTTAAAATACCACAGTCGTATCTTACGATGGGAGAAGGAGCAACAGAGGACAAGACGACTCTTGCACAGAAAGACATACGTTTCGCAAGAACCATCCAGAGACTACAAAGAGTAGCCATCTCTGAGCTTGAAAAGATAGGCATCATACACTTATACACAATGGGTTACAGAGAAGATGATTTATTATCTTTTAAACTACATCTTAATAATCCTTCGAAGATTGCGGAACTACAAGAGCTTGAACATTGGAAACAAAAGTTTGATATTGCAGCTGCTGCGACTGAAGGGTATTTTTCAAAGCGTTGGATTTCCGAGAATCTTCTCGGAATGTCTGAGGATGAATTTCTTAGAAACCAACGAGAAATGTTCTTCGATAAAAAGTATTCTGCTAAACTGGAAGCTGCCACCGCAGGTGGAGAAGCAG
>Ga0098049_1001092_pt1 | contig 10505 bp, 18 predicted proteins | sample 13BtaG_FD_92582 | JGI IMG/M metagenome (GOLD analysis project Ga0098049, IMG submission 92582) | Marine viral communities from the Subarctic Pacific Ocean - 13B_ETSP_OMZ_AT15268_CsCl metaG | ecosystem: Environmental > Aquatic > Marine > Oceanic | place: Subarctic Pacific Ocean | collected...
GAGACAGATAGTCCTAGAATAACTGCTAGAGATATTAAGATAAATATTCATAAGCATTTACCTAAATCAGATTTTTGGTTATGGTTAGATGCTAATATGGAAATAAAAGTAGATCCTAATACTTTAATAGAAAAGTATATGAAGAACCATTCGGTATGTCTTATGCCACATCCCGAAAGACACCACTGGTTAGAAGAAGCTCAATTCCTAGTTGCAAGAGACCAATCTTTAACACAGCCCCTGCAAAAATTAATTAACTACTTATATGAAGAAGGATTTACATCAAATACTTTATTTGAAACCGGAGTACTATTAAGAAAAAATAATGCTGATATATTAAAGTTAAATGAATACTGGTGGGATATGGTATCAAATATTTGTATTAGAGATCAGGTTAGCTTCCCCTATGCAGCATGGAATGCGGGAGTAGCTGTAAATACTTTTCCTGGTACAAATAGTATCAATCCTTTACGTTATCAATTGAAAAAATATCTCCCCCAATGGGAAGAAATAATAAGAGCTTGGAATTAATAATAAAAAGTGTTTAAAAAATAAATTAATTAAAAAATTACTATGAAAAAAACAGTATTAATTACGGGAGTAGCGGGACTATTAGGAAGTAGATTAGCAGATTGGATTATTAAAAACAAACCGGAATATAAAGTAGTAGGTATTGATGATTTGAGTGGTGGATTTAAAGAAAACATTAATCCAAAAGTAGATTTTTGGCAAATGAATCTTACAGAACACCCTATTGGAAATTGCTTTGAAGTAAATAATTTTGATTATGTATTTCATTTTGCTGCTTATGCTGCTGAAGGCTTATCCCCATTTATTCGTTGCTACAATTATGATAATAATTTAAAATCTACAGCTCACATAGTTAATGAGTGTATAAAATACGATGTTAAAAGACTAGTATTTACGTCAACTCTTGCAGTATATGGGCGTGGTGATGGTGGAATATTTGATGAAGATCAACAACAATCCCCAATTGACCCTTATGGAGTAGCTAAATATGGTTGTGAGATGGACATTCAGATTGCTGGTGAGCAGCATGGTTTAGATTGGTGTATTATTAGACCCCATAATGTTTATGGTGTAAAACAAAATATTTGGGATAAATACAGAAATGTATTAGGTATTTGGATGTATCAACATTTAAATGGAATGGATATGACTATTTTTGGTGATGGTGAACAAACAAGAGCATTTAGTTTTATTGATGATTCATTAGAACCATTATGGAATGCTGCTATTAGACCTCAAGCTAGTAAAGAAATTATCAATTTAGGGGGTATTGAGGAAATATCTGTAAAAGAAGCTTCTACTGTTTTAAGAGAAATAATTGGAGAAGGAAATGTAGTTCATTTAGAACCAAGGCATGAAGTTAAACATTCAATCCCAACTTACCAAAAATCAATTGATCTATTAGGATTTGAATATAAAACCGACATGAAATCAGGTTTAACACAAATGTGGGAATGGGCTAAAGAACAACCTATGAGAGATAGATTTGTATGGCCTAGTTATGAATTAGAAAAAGGAATATATAGTTTTTGGAAAAGTGAACCCAAAAAAGTTAATAAATAAATGAAAATAATATATAGAATATCAGACGCAGGTTATAATAAAATTAAACCTAGTTATATAGATAATGAAAAGTGTTTAGCTAATGCTATTAATGTGTTTAAGGATGCTGATTGGTCTATCATAGCAGATAATATATCTGAAGAAACAAATAATATGATTCAAAAATATAAATCTAGAGATCATATAAATTATGTTTCAGTAGGTCACGGTGCTGGCACTTTTAACTTAGCTTTAGATGAAGCTTTAACTTATAATGATGATGAAATTATTTACTTTATAGAAAATGATTATTTACATAAACTAGAATCCCAAAAAATATTTAAAGAAGGATTTACATTGGGAGCATCTTTTATATCATTATATGATCACCCAGACAAATATCTTACTCCAGAAAAAGGAGGTAACCCTTATTGTCAAGGTGGAGCTGAGGATACAAGAGTACACTTAACAAATTCATGTCATTGGAAAATCACTAATAGTACAACAATGACTTTTGCAGCTAAAGTACAAACTTTAAAACGTACCGAAGAAATTCTTCGTAAGCATACGAATACTACTCACCCAAATGATTTTAGTATGTTTTTAGAATTAAGAGAAAAAAATGAATTATTAATTACACCGATACCGGGTTATTCAACTCATGGTGAAACAGCTTGGTTATCGCCTCTAACAAATTGGAATGGAATATGATTAGTTTAATAATCCCAACATATAGAAACCCCGAGTATTTAGATATATGCTTAAAATCAGCTATAGAACAACAATCAAATAAAAACGAAATTATAGTTGCTGTAGATGGGTTTATTGAAGAAAGTCAAAAGATATTAAATAAATATAAAGATAATATTAACATACTTGACTTAGGCGAAAATCAAGGCATGCAGCATGCTCTTAATTTAGCCGTTATTAATGCTACTAATGAAATTATTTTTGTAGTAAATGATGATAATGTCTTTTGTAAGGAATGGGATAAAGTTATACTAGAAAATTTAACAAATGAAGAAAAAAAGGTATTAACTTTAAATCAAATAGAACCTATAGGTCCTGGAATATTTAATTTCCCCGTTAAAGATTTAGGAAAAAATCCAAATAAATTTAGGTATGATGAATTTATTAAATACGAAGTATCTATTAAAAAAGATAAAACAACACCAAATGGGGGTATATTTCCTTTTGCTATGTATAAAAAATATTATATGGCAGTTGGTGGATTCGATACGTTATATCAATCTCCTTTTATATGTGATTGGGATTTCTTTTTAAAATTAGATTTAATAGGATTGAATTTTATAAGAACCCACAAAGCCCATCTTTACCATTTTGGTAGCACAGCAACTAAAAATGGGAAGGAAGGAAATAAATTTAAAGCAACTGAAGGGCCAGCAGCCCAAATATTTATGTATAAATGGGGCATGTCCCCTCAATTATTGAAAAATAATTCACATAGACCCGTAGGAAATAATATTAAAGGAATTAAATTTTAAAAATAAAGTTATGAAAAAAATAGGAATTATAGGAAATGGATTTGTTGGTAACTCAATAGCATTTGGGTTTAGTCCAACTCATGAAATAAGAATACATGATAAAAATCCTAAAAGAAATTTAAATACAATAGAAGAAGTATTAGAATGTGATTTTATATTTGTAGCTGTACCTACACCTATGAATGAAGATGGTTCTATTAGTTTAAAAATAGTAGAAAAAGCACTACAAGAAGTATCAGAAAAAAATACTAAGAATAATATTATTATCTTAAAATCAACAATGGTTCCTGGATCAACTAATAATTTTATTAAACAATTCCCAAAATTAAACATAGTATTTAATCCAGAATTTTTAACTGAACGTACTGCTAAGTTAGATTTTTTAACTCAAGCAAGGATTATTTTAGGTGGTACTAAAAGTTTAACAAAAAGAGTTGCAAAAACATTTGAAGAAAGATTTATGCATACCTATATAATAGAAACAGATACAATTACAGCCGAAATGATAAAATATATGAATAATATATTTTTTGCAAGTAAAATATCAATAATGAATGAAATGAAATTAATGTGTGATGCTATAGGAGCTGATTGGAAACAAGCATTAGCCGGATTTGCAGCAGACCAACGAATTGGTGACTCACATTTAAATGTACCTGGCCCTGATGGTAAAATGGGATTTGGTGGTTCTTGTTTTCCTAAAGATATAAATGCATTTATAAGTTATGCTAATGAATTAGGTGTTAAAATACCCACAATTAAAGGGGCTTGGGAGACTAATTTAGAAGTAAGACCCGAACGTGATTGGGAAGAGCTAAAAGGCCGCGCAATAATAAACCAATAAACAAAAATAAATGGATAAGTACATTTACAGAGCAAAGCTCGACAGAGTAGTAGACGGCGACACAGTAGACGCCCTAATAGATGTTGGATTCGACATCTGGTTTAAGAAACGAATTAGATTTATGGGATTAGATACCTGGGAATCTAGAACACGAGATCTAGAAGAAAAAAAGTTAGGTAAACTAGCTAAAGAACGTACACGTCAATTGTTAGAAGACGTAAGTAGCAAGTCAGGTTACTTTAGACTTAAATCACATGGTTTAGGAAAGTATGGTAGAGTATTAGGCGAGCTTTTTATTATGGATGTAGACGGCAAACAATGGAATGTTAATGAAACATTAATAGCTGAAGGTCATGCTTACGTTTATGATGGAGGAAAGAAAAAAGTATTCACTTCGTAGATTTTTTCCATATGTATAACAAAATAAAAAATATGTGGGGAATTTTCAAAGACGATAATGAATGGAACGAAAAAAACGTAGTTGGTTTTATTGCGTTCTTAGTTATGGTTGCTTTTGCATTAGCAGACCTAATAACAGGCTATATAGGTAAAGATTTAGTTATCAATGAATTTGTTTATGATTCATTTACTTGGGTAGTATTAGGATGTTTTGGTATTGCAGGTTTAGAAAAATTTTCAGGCAGTAAAAAATAAAAAATGAAAAAAACACTACTTACAGAACGATTTCAACAATTAGCAGGTCTTAGACCTTTATATGAAATCCAAAAAGGACTATCCCCCGAATCAAATGAATGGTTAAAAGACCAAATTAATATGTATTTTGATGGAGGAGATGAATTAGGAACACCAGGAGAACAAGGAAAGTTTGAGATAACTAGAATAGAACAAGGTAATCCTGAAAAATATCAGGATGCTCAATCAGCCCAAAAATTCTTAGATGAATTAAAAATGCTAGGAAAAGTAGTTGTTCGTTTTGATGATTATATAGGTGATATTACAGTAATGTCAGATAGAGAGGGTGATGCAATTGTATCATGGACAAACCCTGTAAATGAAGCCGCAAATACTAATCTTGAATTAAAATCAGCAGCTAGACAATTATTCCAAAAATTTAAAAAAGCAGGAGCTAGAGTTGAACTTATTACTCAACGACTTGGTAAAGAAATAGGTGATGATGGAAGTGATCAAGATAATGTTGATGTAAAAATATATGTTGCTGATCGAGAAAATACAATAAATGTATATCTTATAGGAGACAAAGCAATTAGTTTTGAAGACAAAATAAAACAATCATTCCCACAATTTGAAATTGTACCTGGAGGTTGGGGTGGAAAAACTTGGGGTGGTAAAACTGTTATGCATTTAATGATGATGAATAAAGGTGAAAGAAAAGGCCAAGACTAACAAACTACAGAATAATATGAATTGGAAAGATATAAAAGGATTAATTAGAGAAGAGCTCAACGAAGAAACCAACGTTACCGCTGACAACACAACATTTATCATGCTTATGGGGGTAAATAAGAATCCTACTAAATTAGGTCTTAAAATTCAATTTACACCCAAAGGTAATGCTTTAGACAATGAAACAAAAGCGAAACTAAGAACATTATTACAATCTAAATTAAATGATGGTCTTAGAGAACATAAATTACAAGTAAGTATCGATACAGATGTACCAAACCCAAATGTAATAGGTTTTATGATAGATTTAGCATCTATAAAAGATATGGTAGTTAGATCTATTGGGGGGTCAAAATCAACACCAGAACCTGAAGTACCTTCAGAACCTGAAATAGGAGATGAATTTTAAATTTGGTTAACTAAAGTAGTTTTCGTATATTAAAATAAAAACAAGTTATGGCAAAATTTGGGTTATATACTAATCAAGGAGAAAAAATCACAACATCATATCATAAAGATCTTAAAACAGCTTTACAATACCATGCTAAGGTAAAACAACTACCCTTAGATGTATTTGTATCTATGTTTGTAGTAAAAGAAGAAAAAAATGAAACTAGAAATATTAAGAATTAGTTCTGAATCTGATTCATCATCAGGTTTAGTATTTGACATTACAGACGGAAGAAAATTCCTATGTTATTCGTTAGAAGACGAATATCGAAACGACAAAGTAATGCATGAAACACGCGTTCCAGCAGGCACATATCAAATTCAATTAAGAAAAGTAGGTGGTTTTAATGCTAGATACGCTAAAAAATATGGTGATTTCCATAAAGGAATGTTACATGTTCAAGATGTACCTGGATTTGAATACATTTTAATCCACACAGGTAATACAGATGAACACACAAGTGGTTGTTTAATTGTAGGTGATTCACAAGAAAATAACCAATTACTTAAAAATGGTTTTATTGGCAAATCAGTTCAAGCATATAAGAGAATATATACTCCAATAGCTACAGCTCTAGAAAATGGAGAAGAAGTAACCATTACATATGTTGACTATGACACTGTATAATGGCTGGACGAAAAGAACTTTTATTAACTAAGGATTTAATTCTTAGAGCACAATCACACACAAAATCAAATATGGCAGCCGCTCGTTATTGCGGCTGTTCTTATCCTCATTATAAAAAATATGCTAAATTATATAAAAATGAAGATGGTACATCATTATTTGACAGCCACTTAAATCGAGCAGGTAAAGGTATATCTAAACATTTATATAAGAAAAAAGATATAACACCAATAATGGACATTTTAGAAGGTCGAGTTGACGTTTCTAATTATGAACCAAAAGAAATAAAAGATCGCCTTATACATGAATCATTAATTGCTGAAGAATGTAGCAAATGTGGATTTCATGAACGTAGAGTGGTTGATTATAAAGTGCCCTTAATATTAAATTTCCAAGATGCAAACAAACGTAATTGGGTACTTTCAAACCTAGAATTGTTATGTTATAATTGTTACTTTTTAAACATTGGTAACGTGTGGAGTGATAATCAATTACATCAGATGGAAGATTTTACCACTGAAAATAAATATAACAATGATGACACTCCAGATTGGGAAATGGATACTGCACACATCGATCATCTTAAAGAATTAGGTTTATGGGATGAAGAAGAAGATGGAGAAGAATATGTAACTAATCGTTAAAAAATTTGGAGTCCCCATTTCTTTTTTGTATATTTAAGTGTATGAAAAAGAAAATCTTAACATTAGCACTTTGCGTACCCATGATAGCGGCTAAATGTCCTTCATTAAAAACACATTACGCAGTAAATTTACCTATGATTAAGGTAAATTCTATTACAGAAGACAAATTAATACAAGCTTTGATTAATGTTGAAAGTTCCAACAATGACGATGCTTACCGCTCTGGAGAAGATGCTGCTGGATGTTTACAAATACGACGCACAATGGTACGAGATGTTAATCGAATACTTAGACGCCAAAAGTCCCAAATACGATTTGACTTTGAAGACAGATGGGACAGACAAAAATCAATAGAAATATTTAAAATTTATTGTAATCATTACAATTTAACAACACCTGAAGAAAAGGCACGTTGTTGGAATGGAGGTCCTAGAGGTTTACAAAAATTAACTACAAAAAGATATTGGGAAAAAGTCAAAAAACATTTGGCTATTAAAAATTAATTTTATATATTAAACAAAAATACACTATGGGTAGAATGAAAGAAAAGTTCTTAGAAGAACAACAACAAGCTAATTTCGACTTACAAGATCGAATGATAGATGATGAATATTGCTGCGAACAACAATGTTGTCATGAAGAAAATGAAGCTAATGCTAATGCTGCTAGTTATGATGCATGGTGGGATAGTTTAACTGATGATCAAAAAGAACAATTATTTGAAGATCGGGATGCTAGTGAAAGGGATATAATGGATAATGATTTTTTTGGACCTAATAAAACAGCAGGGGTATAATGAATGTAACTAACATATCTAAAGAACGCTTTTTAGAAGCTAAGAAAAAAATCACACGTAAGTACCCTAATGCTAGAACTATAATGGACAGTGAGGGTAAATATTATGTTGCAACCGAAAATGGTCGTGACATATGTAATTTACAAATTGGTAATTCAATAAATGGTTTTAAATTTGATCAAACAGAACACTATGAAAATGGTTTTGAGATAGACAGACTTAACAGTCAACTTAATAAAATATCTATGATACCACACAGTGATTCAGTTAAAGAAGCATGGCTTAAAACGGAGATAGCTATAAAATCATACCACGTAGTAGAACGTAATAGTAATAAATTTAACGACGAGAAAGTTATGCAAAAAATGGCGAAATATGAGTAAAGCGTTGTTATTATGTTTAGCCTATTTTTTAGGAGCCCATCTATTAACTTACTTTCAAATAAACGGACAATTTATATGGTCTTGGTTTAAAGATCATCCTTTAACCTTATGTTTATTTGGTCTACCCATAAGTTATTTGTTTATCACAGCTACTAAATATTCATTTATAGCATTTGATGGGTTACTTTGGCCTGGAAGATTTGTAGGTTTTGCAATAGGAATAATTTCGTTCACAGCATTTACAAGTATATTTTTAGGAGAAGGAATTAATAATAAAACAATAGTAAGTTTACTTTTAGCATCTGCTTTAGTTTGTATTCAGGTTTTCTGGAAGTAATTATATGTATATCAAATTGACTGATTTATCGTAAGAAAATCAATAGTTTATAAACGCTACCCAAGGGAGCAAAAATTAAATAAAAAATGACACATTTACAATTAGCACACACCCCGTTTGACATTCTAGTCAAAAATTTCTTCGAACAAGATTCCCAATTCGACAAAGTAAACCACAGAGCAGTAAATCACCCAGTAGACATTTGGGAAAACGATGAAGGCCTATGTTTAGAAGTTGCATGCGTTGGTTTAAGTAAAACAGACGTTGAAGTAGACATCGAAGATGATATATTAAAAGTATTTTACAACAAAAAAGAAGGTTCTAACGAATCCGCTCATTATCATTATAGAGGAGTTAAAAAAAGCAGTTTTGACTTAGGTTGGAAAATCGCTAGACGATTTGATTTAACCAAAGCTAAAGCAGAAATGGAAAATGGATTACTTAAGATTTTAGTACCAATTTCCAAAGCTGCAAAACCAAAATCACTTAAAATCCAATAATTAATAACTGTCAGTCAATTCTATCCTCATTTTTTAATTAGGTTACGTTCATGTTTAGAGAGGGATTAGTTGAGGAGCTAATTCCTTTCTATATTTATTACAAAACAATTTATGTTCACATTAGGAATACCCCTTAAACAAAAAAGAAGAACATTAGGTTATTTATCTAATGAATATTTCCCTGGTGGGATGAAAAAGTTAGGACAGCAAGTCCCATACGAAATACTTTCATCTGATGAGGGATTTTTTGAATTAGGCTTTCCCAACATGGATGAAGATGAATTTAGAAGTATAACATTTCAATTAAAACAACAAGGAGTTACGGTCATAGGAGCTGACTCTCAATTAACAGAAAAAACTATGAAATTAGTAAATTTAGTACCATTAAAAGAATCTTTACAAGTAACTACAAATGACGGAAAAGTAGCTATAATTTCAGACCCTGAAGACATAAAAACCTTTTATAGAGGTGGTACTGTATTTGGGGATGATAGTGATGGTGAGTCAATAGAACTTAGTAAAGAAACTTCATCAGATTTTCAATCATTGGGTTTTCGTCATTACCAAGAAGGTTCCAATTCAAGTAAAGGTACTCAAGTAACAGATTACATGTGGAGAAGAATGTCAGATGACGAAAAAATAGACGCCTTGTATTCAGTTGTTAAAGATCCAGATGAAGCCCAAAGATATTTTGAATTAGATTGGGAAGAATTACCAAGTGGTTTTGAACGAGATATGAGAATATATGAGGGCTCATGTGGTTATGCTCCTGAAGGTGAAGACCCCAATGAAGCAGATCAACCTGCTGGACCACATCTATTAAGAAAAAAGATTAGAGAAATAATAGAAACCTACGTTGACGATCCTAATGTACCTGGCACTTCAGGAATGGAAGATGCTGTAAATGATTCAAATGCTAAAGCAGAAAAAATATTAATGCAATTAGCAAAAGTATTTCCAGATGTACCTTTATCAAAAATTGTAAATGATAATACTTATAAACGTCAAGCAGTTACTCAGATATTGTTTGGAATGATGAATTAATATGGGTGTTAATTTAAAAGACATAATACGAGAAATAATTCGAGAAAACCTACGTAATTGGTTTAAAAAAGAAAAGTGGAAACGAATTGACACTCAAGGTAATATAGCAGGTGATTGTGGTACAATGCCTAAAGGTAAAAAAACCCAACGTTGTTTACCCGCAGCTAAAGCTAAATCACTTACTAAAAAACAAAGAGCGGCTACTTCTAGAAAAAAAACAGCAAGTAACAAACAATTTGTTAAAAACACAAAGGCAGCAAAAGTAAAACTTAAAAAATGAGAGATTTAAAAGAACTTACAAACATGGTTGAAAAACTATGTAAAAAAGGCCAAGCATACAGAGCTAAACGAATGAGAGCAGGTGAAAAATCATCCGCATATTTGTCTGGTAGAGCAGTTAAAGTATGTAAAGGTCAGATGCAAGGTGAACATGCGGA
>Ga0098049_1001093_pt1 | contig 10503 bp, 12 predicted proteins | sample 13BtaG_FD_92582 | JGI IMG/M metagenome (GOLD analysis project Ga0098049, IMG submission 92582) | Marine viral communities from the Subarctic Pacific Ocean - 13B_ETSP_OMZ_AT15268_CsCl metaG | ecosystem: Environmental > Aquatic > Marine > Oceanic | place: Subarctic Pacific Ocean | collected...
CATATTTTTTGCGAGCGGAGCGAGCCTTGCGCCTTGCGCCCTGCGGCCCGAACGCCAAAGGCCCAGGCGCTGCGCACCTGGGCCCGAAGGAAAGAGGCTCATTCACCCAAGAGCCAGGGGATTGGTTTAACGCTCGAGGATCCAAGCGCCGATGCACGCAGCGATAATGAACCCGCATAAGAATACTAGAATAGCCATTACTCTTCCTCTAGTTTTTTGATCAGCTGCCTGACCGCCCAGGTAACAGATAATGCGCCTCCGATCTCGGCGTGTAGCCAAGGATCGCCTTCACATTCTTTGAGTAATTCTTTTAGATCGGTCATAAATTGTTCGTTTGTCATATCGGTTCCTTCCTTATAGAAAAGCCCCTGGCGCGTAGACTCCAGATATCGGAGCAGCCAGGGGCGGGGTTCAGTTTATAACGCTGGGATGTTCTCTTGTGGCGCACCATACTCGTCGCACCATTCTGGATCCGCGTCGATTAGAAAGCCTCTGTACAACCGAGTAATATCTCGAGCGTAGGTATCACCAAGCTCGTAGCTACCGTTGGGCATCATGTCCGATGTCGCGGCTACAAACCAGCGAGCGTAGGGATCTTTCTGTTCCGCAGCGGAGTGCTTGTACGTTTTTAGAACCTTCCACACCATGCCGTGATCGTTTGCATATGTAGCGTAAGGTGTATCCGCTGGGCGGGTTTTTCCAAATGAAGTTCTTGGCATTGTTCTTTCCTTTCCTAATTGAACAAGTAGAGTGTAGCCCAGATGATACTGGGCTACAAGTTTTTTATGCAAGCTTGTCGAACTCTTCGATCAGCTGATCATACATCTTCGCAGCTTCGTCGCGTCGATCAGACATAAGCATCATCATCATGAACTCGAGCTTGAACTTGAGACGGTTGCCTGTTGATTGCTTGTCTGTTTGTGTTTCGTTTTCCATCGTTCTTTCCTTTGTTGAATGTGGGGGACCGTGGTCCCCCTGTTGAATTATACCAGTGTGAACTTCTTAACTGATGTTTCCTTAGCGTATTTCTTCCACACTGTTGGGCGGTTCTCTTTCCACCATGCCAGCGATGGTGCGCTCATCCGAACCGTGTATGACCATGTAGCCCATCCATTGGCTACTGATGCGACGCGCAGCGCGTCACGTTCTTTGGTGGCCGTTTTGATCTGAGCTTCGAGCTCCGCGATCCGTCCGAGTGTTTCGATCTTGTCCATCTTTCTTTCCTTTATTGACTGTAGCGTCCTTGCTACATCTATAGATGTAGAGCATGGATATCAGATAGTCAACACCTAAAACGCAATTAATTACAAGTTTTATCAATTAATTTCATCCATCCGGCGCCATCTTTGGGGGTTACTCCGCCCGCCCGCGCCCGCCCGCGTCGCGGGCGCCGACCCCCGCACCCCCCTTTTTGGGGGGTACTGCTGCTATATGCGACTTATATACATGGTTTTGTAAAATCATTCGGGGGTAATTTCATTGGACTTGTATCCAGTGCACAAGTGCCGAGAAAAATCGCCCCTATATTTTCATTTGGGTTTGTTATAAACTGCATCCAACAACCGAGGAGCGAGGATCATGTCTTTTGCACAGATAAACCAGATGGGTGGTTTGATGGCTGCGCCGCAGCGTCCTGCGAATCCGTTTGCGGACAATGCTGATTACATGGCTTTACAGGAGTATCAGAAGAGTTTGGGTCCTACTGAGGATGAGTTAGCGCGTCTTCGCGAATTGCAGACTGCGTTTACGTCTAGTGATGCGTATCAGAGTCATCAGCAGGAGCAGCAGCAACGTCAGCAGATGATGCAGATGATGCGTCAGCAGCAGCGTGGGATCATGGGTCAGGCACCTATGCAGATGCAGCGGCAGGTTCCGATGATGCGTCATCCTATGCAGCAGGGTGGTTATGGTGGTGGTTTTGGTCATCAGCAGATGGGGAACAACACGATGCAGATGTTGGTTGCTTTGTTATCGCAGGCTTTTGCTGGTGGTGGCGGCGGTATGCAGCAGATGGGAGGTGGTTATGGTTCTCAGCAGGCTTATGGTCAGATGCCTCAGAGGCAGTTGGGAGTGATGCCGAGTGCGGGTCAGATTACTTTTGAGGGTCCGACGGCGAATCGTGCTCAACCTCAGAACATGCAGCAGCAGGCATATGCTCAACCGCAGCAGGCTAGTCCGTTTGGTGGGGCGGCTCGTGGGTATTACGCTTGACCGAGTACCGGGAAGCGCGGCCCGAGGATCTTGAGGCTATATTGGAGTTGTGTTGGGAGATGCACTCTGAGACTGAGTATTCGAAGTTTGAGTTGGATCGGGGTCGTGCGGCGGAGTTTGTGGGTCGTATGATGGATGATGGTTATGCTGGTATTGCGGTTGATGATGGAGATGTTGTTGGGATTTTTTTGGGTGGTGTGATGCCATTTTGGTTTTCTGAGCAGTTACAGGGTTGTGAGTTGTTGTTTTATGTTCGGGAATCTGCGCGAGGTGGATTTGTTGGAAAACGTATGGTAGAAGGGTTTAAGTCTTGGTGTGAGTCACGAGGTGCGGTACGCACTGTTTTGGCTATATCGAGTGGAGGCGACATAGATCGGAAGGGTAGATTTTTGGAGCGGATTGGGTTTGAGCCTATTGGTGGCTTATATGCGAGGGATTTGGTTTAATGGGTTTACCTGCGTTTTTAGTTGCTGCGACAGCGATTCTTAGTAGCGGCGGTGGCGGTGGCGGTGGCGGCGGCGGTGGCGAAGAAGAAGTCAAAGTTGCAACCGTTGAGCCGGACTCTTGGGAAACGTGGTCTGCGGACAACACTGAGGGTTCTTTTGGCGACAGGTTCAACCAGTATAAGAAGTATGTTGCCGACCACAAGGGCATGACGTTAGACGAATTGGACTCTACGGAAACTAAGGGTGGCAACAGTCTTTGGTCGAATTATGCACCGGATCATGTTGTTTCTGATTACACGAACAGGATGCATGCTACTGAAGCGGACATGAAGAACGATGATCGTTCGTTTTACGACCAGCGTCTTCGTGAGGGTACGACGGATTTTGACAGTTGGTTGTCTAATCAGAACGCTGATGTAAAGAACTCTGGTTACGGGGCTCAGTACCAGAGGTACAAGAGCCAGACGAATGCGATATTGAATCAGCGGCCTGCTTGGATGGGTGAGGATGATTCTTCATATACGACGTTTAGTTCGTATGATCCAGGTTTGTTTGTTGCTGGTGAGGATTATGGGGACTTTGCTGGTTCGTATCGGAATCAGGGCGAGGCGGATAGTAAATTTCGGAATTACTATGCGGAGCAGATTGGGAACTTTGGTTATGGTAATCTGATCCAAGACGATATGGACAATGCGGGTTATTTGTCTGCGTATAACGAGGCGAAGGCTCGAAATAACTATGGTTCGTTGATCACGGGTCTTGGTTATGGGTCCACTTATGATTCGAGCATGACTTCTGGTCAGTTGGAGACGTTATGGGCCGAGGTTCAGGAGCGTGATCGTTATAAAAATCTGTTGGATGAGATGGGTTATGATTACGATGCGTCGGATGATTCGACAAGTTTGGGTTACAACTACAATCAGGCTGTAGCGATTGAGGACACGAAGGCGAAGTTGAAGGCTGCGCAGGACGCGTATAGTGTTTTAGAGGGGACGTACAACTCCACTGTGGGTGAAATGGGCGAGTTGCAGGGCGAGTTTGATACTTTGTTCGGGGATTACGGTTCGTTGACCACGGATTACGGTACGTTGCAGGGCACTTATGACACGTTGAGCGGTCAATATGGAACTCTTGAGGAGTTACAGGGCACGACCAAGAAGGATTTGGACGCGAAGGCTGGTGAGTATGACACGTTAAGTGGGTTGTATGATACGCTTACGTCTAATTACGGAACGATGTCCACGGACTATAACACTGCGCTTGGTGATTTGGATACGTTACAGACGAACTATGGTACGTTGTCCACGGATTATGACACGTTGAGCGATGATTTTGATGCGTTGACGGGTGTTCAGACGAAGACGTTGGCTGATTTGGAGGCTGAACGTGGTGTTGCGGAGGGTTTACGTCGGGATGCTCGAGGTGTTCAGTCTCGTGCGTTCTTGGCAGATAACGCAGCGGACCGTGAGAAGCGGATTTCGTCTGGATTGGGCTCTATACAGGCGCCTACGCAGCCCGCTTATACGCAGGCGATGGATGCTTTGAGTGACACGGCCCTTGATCCTGGGCAGTATAGCTTGAAGCCTATAGATTTTACGGGTGGATTTGATCCGAATGTTTTCCAGCCTACTCCGATGGGTGGTCAGATGGGCCCTGATGCGTATGGTACGACGGATTACACTGATATATTTGCGGGTCCTCAGATGGGGATGTCACAGGGTGGATTTGACTTAAATCAGTCATTTAACCCCTATTTTGATGCTTTAAACACGGAATATGGGGTAGAAATACCCTCTGCCAGCTACGGACTTCCGGCCATAGGGGGGATAAAATAATGAGTTTATACGACGATATAACCATGGGCCTTGGGCTTAGGGAAAAGGACGACGCGTACCACGAGCGTACAGCTAGTACGATTGCGAATAATCAAGGGCAGGCCGCAGCGGATAGGTATACGGCGAACAATCCGCCATCGGATTCTGGGACCAAGATGAAAGCGCAGCCTGTTTCGGAAAATTCAGCAAGAGCAAATGCATATAAGCAGTACGCGGACAGCATGACGCAAGCGGGTTTAAGGAACCTTGCTGGTTCGCCGTCTTTGGGGATGAACGACAGAGATTCTTCTGGCAACAAACCTGTTGTCGGACAAGGTTATGATCCGATTACGAAGACTGGGTATACAGATACTGCGGGGGAAATTCTTCTCAACGAGGGCCCTAACATAGTGCAGCGCACTATCAGAGACAGCATGATTGGCAGAGGTGCTGCTGCGATTGCTGGGGTTGATCGAGAGAACGACAAGATTGTTAATACTGTTGGTGGCAAGCCTATTTACCAAAAGGCTGACGGAACGTATTACTCTATTAATTCGCTGGGCTTGCCCTATGACGTTGCTGGAATCGACACGTTGGACGAGGATCCAATGCAGGTTCAGAAGCGCGAGTCGATTATGGCTGGTATGGGTAGTGGTGATGATGATTCTCCGGCCCCGATTCAGGATGCGGGGCCCGCGGATCCATGTCCTGATGGGTATGTGTACGACGAGGATCAGATGATGTGTGTGATTGATCCTGATACTGGGTTACTTCCTGATTCTCCTTCGGCTCCGACGTATGAGTTACCTGATCCGATGAACGTGACGCCGGGTGGAAACCCTGGGTACACACAACCTATAGGCAATTTTATACCAACTCCATTACAACCCATGGCACCTAATCCGATTCAGCAGCAGTTAACGCAGATGAATCAGATGATGCGCGGCCCACAGCAGCAACCGCAGCGGTCTGGCTTGGCTGGAGCTAATACAGGGATTATGCAGGTACGTCGATGAATCTACAGGCTTTACCGGAAGACGCGTTAAAAGAGATACTGGCGTTAACGGAAGCCAAAAAGACGCTGGATTTACGCGAGGAAGCGTCTGAACGGTTTATGCCGTTTGCGCATCATGTGTATGAAAACTTCATTGAGGGTCGGCATCACCGGATTATTGCGGAAAAACTTGAACGTGTTGCACGAGGGGAGCTCAAGCGATTAATTATTAACATGCCTCCTCGGCATTCGAAGTCGGAGTTTGCAAGCTACTTGATGCCTGCTTGGTTTCTAGGTAGAAACCCGAAATTAAAAATCATTCAGGCCACGCATAATACTGAGTTGGCGGTACGGTTTGGTAGAAAAGTAAGGGATTTGATTGATGATCCAGCGTATAAAGAGGTTTTTCCAGAGACTAACCTCAAGGAAGATAACAAGGGCGCGGGTAAGTGGGGCACTGACAAGGGTGCTGAATACTTTGCGGCGGGTGTTGGAGCGGCCATTACGGGCCGTGGTGCGGATTTACTCATCATTGATGACCCGCATTCGGAACAGGATGCGTTAAGCGAGAGCGCGTTCGACAACGCGTATGAGTGGTACACATCTGGTCCACGGCAGCGTTTGCAGCCGGGGGGTTCTATTATTCTGGTTATGACTCGCTGGGGTAAGAAGGATCTTACTGGTCGTTTATTGCAGGCTCAGACTGGCGATAAGATGGCGGATCAGTGGGAGGTCGTGGAGTTTCCTGCGATTATGCCCAGCGACAAGCCGTTATGGCCGGAGTTCTGGGACAAAGATACGTTGTTGTCGATCAAGGCGTCTTTGCCTGTGGGCAAATGGAACGCGCAGTGGCAGCAGCAGCCTACTGCATCTGAGAGTGCGATTATCAAGAGAGAGTGGTGGCAGGACTGGGACAAGGAGAAGATTCCTCGTTTGGATTATGTTTTGCAGGCTTATGACACGGCGTTCTCTAAGAAGGAAACAGCGGATTACAGTGCGATCACGACTTGGGGGGTATTCAAGCCCGAGGATGGTGGTCCTGATCATATCATACTTATGGACGCCCGCAGGGGTCGTTGGAACTTTCCTGAACTAAAGGAGATTGCCTATGAGGAGCACGAATATTGGGAGCCGGATATGGTGTTGGTCGAAGCGAAAGCGACGGGAACGCCACTTATTGACGAGTTGCGGCTTCGTGGTATTCCAGCCTTGGGCTTCTCACCGGGCAAAGGTAGTGATAAGGTAACGAGAATGCACATGGTTGCGCCTCTGTTTGAAGCAGAAATGGTGTGGGCCCCTATGCACGAAAAGTTTGCTGACGAGGTCGTTGAGGAAGTAGTTTCATTTCCTAATGGCGATCATGATGACTTTTGTGATAGTATGACCCTAGCACTGATGCGTTTTCGTCAAGGCGGATTTATTTCGCTGCATGGTGAGGACGAGGGCAGCTTAGAATGGAGGCCCCGTAAGAGGGAGTATTATTAATGGCTTTACCACCTAACATGGTCGCACCGGGGCTTGACCTCGATGACACAGCGGGACTTCCAGACGTAGAGATTCCGGTAGATGAGCCGATGCAGTTCCCCGGGGGTGCAGAGGTTATTGACGACGGTCAGGGCGGCGCGATTATTCAAGCGTTGTCTGAGGCGGGGCAGTTGCCCACTCAGGAGGAGTTGATTCCGTTTGACGCAAACCTTGCTGATTTCTTGGATGACGGGACTCTGGGAGAGTTGTCGAGTGACTTGAGGGCTTTGTACGAAGAGGATTTGGATTCCAGATCTGAGTGGGAAGATACTTATGTCAAAGGCCTTGATCTACTTGGTTTGAAGACTGAGGAGCGGACGACTCCGTTTGAGGGCGCGAGTGGTATTACGCATCCGATGGTTGCTGAGAGTGTTACGCAGTTTCAGGCGCAGGCGTATAAAGAGTTACTGCCTTCTGGTGGTCCGGTTCGCACAGGTGTGCTTGGAGCCAAGACTCCCGAGCGTGAGCAGCAGGCTACGCGTGTTAAAGATTTTATGAACTACCAGATTACTGAGGTGATGGAAGAGTATGATCCGGATATGGATCAACTGCTGTATTATCTCCCGTTGAGTGGTTCTACTTTTAAGAAGGTTTACTTTGATCCGACCAGACAGCGGGCGGTATCTAAGTTTATTCCGGCGCAGGATTTGGTTGTACCGTATTCGGCGTCTGATTTGATGACGGCGACTCGTGTGACGCATGTTTTACGCATGGACGAGAATGATGTTCGTAAGATGCAGGTTGCGGGGATGTACCGTGATGTGGACTTGCAGGGTTCTTCGGACATGGAAGAAGATTCGGTTCGTCAGAAGGTCAACGAGCTTGAGGGTTTGTCTAAAAACTACAGCGATGATGTTCTGACAATTCTGGAGATGCATGCTGATCTGGACATTGAGGGGTTTGAAGATACGGATCCCATGACAGGTGAGCCTACTGGTATTAAGCTTCCGTATATTGTTACGATAGACGATACGTCTGGAGAGATCTTGGCGATCCGCCGCAACTATGCGATGGAAGACTTAGTCAAGCGCAAGCGCCAATACTTTGTTCACTACAAATTTACTCCGGGTCTGGGCTTTTACGGCTTTGGTTTGGTGCATATGATTGGTGGATTGGGCCGCGCAGCTACGAGTTTGCTGCGTCAGTTGATCGACGCTGGTACGTTAGCCAACCTTCCCGCTGGGTTTAAAGCCCGTGGAGTGCGTGTACGCAACGATGATGAGCCGTTACAGCCCGGAGAGTTTAGGGACATTGATGCGCCAGGTGGGAGCATCAGAGACGCTATTGTGCCTCTGCCCTACAAGGAGCCGTCAGCGACGTTGGCACAAATGCTTGGTGGATTGGTTAGTGATGGACGTAGGTTTGTTGCGTTAGCTGATCAGCAGATGTCGGACATGAATCAGGAAACGCCTGTGGGAACTACGGTTGCCATGCTGGAGCGTGGAATGAAGGTTATGTCGGCCATTCACAAACGGCTGCACTACGCGCAGAAGGCAGAATTTAGACTGCTGGCGCGTATCTTCGCGGAAAACCTGCCTCCGGAGTACCCCTACGAGGTGGCGGGTGCACCTTCTCAGGTTAAGGCGCAAGACTTTGACGCTCGGATAGATGTCCTCCCAGTCTCAGATCCGAATATATTCTCAATGTCGCAACGGGTTACGCTGGCTCAGACCCAACTTCAGTTGGCGCAATCCAATCCGCAGATGCACAATCTGCATGCGGCGTACCGCAGAATGTATCAAGCGTTAGAGGTGCAGAACATAGACGAGATTCTGCCTCCACCTCCACCTCCTCCGCAGCCCGCGGATCCGGCGGTAGAGAACGGGTTGATAATCAATGGTCAGAAACCACAGCCGTTTCCGCAACAGGATCATGACGCGCATATTCAGTCACACTTGGCTTTGCTTGAGTTATCTGTTTTACAGAACGCTCCGCCTGTGTTGGCATCGTTGTTTGCGCATATCTTGCAGCATGTGAGTATGAAGGCTCGTGAGATGGTTGATGCGGAGATAGCGGCTCTGAACGAGGAGCAGGGTATGAACCAGCAGTCCCAGCAGGAGCAGATGCAACAGATTCAGTTGTTAGTCCAGACGGGGGCGTTAGATCCTGCGTCGGCGCAGCAAATGATGATGCAGGCACAACAACAGGCTCCGGCCCAGTTGCAGACGCAGTTTGAACCGGATCAGGTTGAGGCACGAGTTGCTCAGGTTGAGGCTGAGTTGATCAAGGAAATAACGCCGTTGATGACGTACAAGGGCGCGGATGAAGGCAACGAAGATCCTTTAGTGGATATTCGCATGAAGGAGCTTTCGATCAAGGAGATGGAAGCCAATCACAAGGCGGCGATTGATCAAGCCAAATTGGAACTGGAAGGAATGAAGGTTGAGCAGCGGGCGGTAACGGACGCGGCTCGATTAGAGTTGCAGGAGCAGATTGCGGATGATCGGACTGATGTGAACCGCGAGCGCATAGATGTGCAACGTCAAGCTGTGGAGCAAAGAAATGCCTCTCAAGGAGGGTAAATCACAGGGTGTTATCAGCCAGAACATCAAGACAGAAATGGCTGCTGGAAAACCGCAAGATCAAGCGGTTGCTATTGCGTTGAGCAAAGCGGGTAAAAGTAAATATTCTTCTGGCGGTATGGTTAACAAGCGGTTCAGTCCGATAGCCCGACCACAGATGTTTGTCGGAGAGTTCTAGTGCTGTGCGCTCTCACCGCAGTGTTGGTGGGAATGTCGGGCGGAGACATGCACAAGGCGTGTGTGTACCGTTGTCCAAGGGAACTCTCTCATTTTTACTATCATTACCCGTACATTGTGCGGATACCGTATGACTATCGGTGTCCTTCTGTAGCCAGAGTGGGTAAAGTCACATGATAGAAGTTTTAGCATTGGCTGGGGCTGTCACTAAGATAGCTGGCGGTATTAGTAGTGCCGTGCAGGCAGGCAAGGATATGAATTCTATTCTGCCGCATTTTGGGAAGTTGGCAAAATTAGAAGCCGACATAGCTGTTGCAGAATCGGGCAAGCACAAGGGGCCACTCGGAAGACTTACTTCTAGTGAAGAGGAAGGCTTTGCTATAGCGCAAGCTAAGATGGCGCACAAAGAAGCTATGGAGACGCTTCGCAGCCATTGCCGTTTATATGGTCCCCCAGGCATGTGGGACTTGGTTGTGCGTGAGCAGGCAGAAGCAAGGAAGCGCCAGAAACAAGCCTTAGAAGCCCAAGCCGCTGCTAGGGATAGATTGTTTTGGGGTATTTCATTAGCGATAGGAGTTACACTTTTCTTGGGGGGAACCGCGGCAATGATCTGGGGCGTGGATAAACTGGCTAATGGCTGACGGTGTATCTGGAACAGGCAACGCGCCGTTTAACGTAGGCAGCGACATACACGCCCAAACAAGGGCGCGTGAGCGCATAGAAACGCATTTGGTAGAGCAACGTGTAGAAAAAGAGCACAGGGCCAATCACAGCCATTTAGAGGCTCTTGTAAAGCAAAGATTGGACTTACAGGA
>Ga0098049_1001096_pt1 | contig 10478 bp, 11 predicted proteins | sample 13BtaG_FD_92582 | JGI IMG/M metagenome (GOLD analysis project Ga0098049, IMG submission 92582) | Marine viral communities from the Subarctic Pacific Ocean - 13B_ETSP_OMZ_AT15268_CsCl metaG | ecosystem: Environmental > Aquatic > Marine > Oceanic | place: Subarctic Pacific Ocean | collected...
AGCAAAACCGCTGGCAGACATACTATTGAAAGCAGTCAAACCAGCGGTTAAGAAAGTTATGAAAAAGATTGCTACCTTACGTGGTAAGAAACCTCCTATTTTGTCTGCAGGGGAGCGCCGAGCTGAGCAGCGTCAGATGAATGAGGCAGTACGGGTATTGCGCTCTGTTTTTCCTCGGAAGAAGAAGAAACTTTAGGAATATTATGATAGTGTGGATGTCTATGTCCTGGTGGATTGTTTACTAAGACATCTGCACATACAGAATAGTATGGTGACTTAGGATGAAATTGAATTCCTTTCAACTTCAACTCGCCACAATTCTTAAGTCTTGCAATCTCAAAGTCCAATCTTTTATTGGCAGTTATTTGTTGCATCATCTCAATATTAGAAGCAGCTGCTTCCTTACAAAGATCTTGTAATTTCTTATCTGTAGGTGTACTCCATGTCATAGAGAACCCTAGACCTAAACTATAATTATCTTTCTGTCCAGTTCTAGTTCTTTTAGTGAACAAAACATCGCCAGGATTATCTAATATTCCATCACCAATAGGTTTCCCATCATCATCAAAGTCTCCAAAGTTATCGCCTACATCATATACTGGATCATCATAATAACCTTGAAATGGTTTAGCAGCAGAGACACTACCTGTTACATATGGAGTGAAATTGCGAGTGGGACCTTGACATTGTATACCACCTCCATAGGTGTTCGTAATGTAAGGTCCCTGCAATACTTGAATAGCTTGGTTTGTAACTGAACCAGAACTATTTGCTACTGGTGAGGCGGTTGCACTCACACCCCCTACAGTCTCTGCATTTACAGGGGCAGTTACAAGAACACTTAGAGCAGATAGACATAATACTTTTATTGGCTGAAGATTGAAGTTGTGTCGGTTACGCTTGTGACCTCTGTCACTCTTTGAATAATTGTATGATTTTGGAGCCCTGGTCCAGAATAAGTTTCTGTGAATTGAAACGCTGCTCCTGGTGATGCTTGTGTGAATTGCGGTTTGCTTGTTACTCCAGTCCATGATGAAGTCACTCCATTTATAGTTACATTTTTAGCACCTGTTCCTGGGGAGAGGTTTCCAGATGCATTTATACCTCTACCAGTAGCGGAATACTGGTAACCTGTCGAGTAATCCATCGAGTTGATGGTCTCCGTTACTGTTTGAGTCGTCTCTGTATGACTCGTCATTGATCCTTGGGTGAAGTTTGGGATGACTGGAACCGCCATTACTGGAGTTCCAGTCAAAAACATCACGAGAAATAATTTCTTCATGACTATTTACTCAATCTATTTAACGTATATTTCAGTTACGAACTGGCCCGTAGCAGATGTACCAGCACCACCAGCAGTTATTGACATAACCCCAGCAGAATCGATGCTACCAGCGAGAGAACCAGCCACGCCACCAGCAGTGGTTGTGACACTTCCAAACGCGGGCAGGGAGGGAGCGACACCACTAGTAATGGTTGTATTACCTGGGATTGCGTCTCCTGAATTAAATGATTCTGTGAATGAGAATGCAGATCCGTCTGTTGTTTGTGTATAAGATCCGGCGGACATCGCTGCTGCGGCAGTTGAGCTGGCAGGTACGGATAATCCACCCAAAGTAGATGCTGAGACATTGCTACCAGATGCTGAATATGTAGACCCTAGTCTTGTTGATTGAGAAGCAGCGGCATCAACAGTCAGTTGAACACTAGTAGTCATTTGAGAAGTAAGATCGGCATGTGCGGGTGCCGTCATCAATAACATTCCTATAAGCACTAACGTTTTCTTCATGAAGACTTCATTAGACTTAAGGCTATTTATTCGAGGGGCCCCTATTCATGAGCCTTGACAGAAAGTTGGGTTTGTTGTTATACTAAATTTGGCTACAGATAAATATCTATACATAGGGATTTGGAATAATAGTGGCAATCAGAAAACCATCAGAATACTTTGTTAGAGAAAAAGTATCCGTTGAAAATGCGATTCAGGAGAGTGTTGAAACTCCTGAACGGAGTACTTTTTCTGATGCCTATGATGTATTCAAAAGAAATTTAAGTAAGGTTGATGTTTTAACTGATTTCTCTGAAACATTAGGGAACTATCAATCTAATATAGAAAAGGTAAATCATCTCTCTGAAAAGATTGATGAGATAGATGGAGATATTAAGAATCTTCTTACGAAAGAAGATTTGGACAAGGCATTAGTATCTCAACTTTTGTTTCTTGAGGAATGTATTCGTGATGTTCAGGAAAAAGTTAAAGGTATAAATCAAAAAAGCCTGACTCAAGTTAAACTAGATGTTTCTAGTTTGACGGAAACCGTCAATACTTTTATTGATGATGAATTTCCGAGATATGAAAGATTAGTTTCTGAAACTGAAATTAAACTTACTGATAGGTGTGAAGTATTAGAAGAAGAACTGAAAGAAACTTTAGATAATATAAAAGATGTTGTTGATGAAAAATGTTTTGATACTTTAAATTCTAAAGTTAGTGAAGCCAATCAGATGCATGATCTGATGCTTGAGGACATTGAAAAGAGTGAAACTACTAGAGATGAAATAGATAAAAAAGTTGTAGATTTAAAAATTGAGATTCTTAGAAATGAAGCTCATATTAAAAATCAAAATAAAAGTATTGAAACCATTCATGAAGATGTTAAATCTGCGATTGGTAAGTTAAATATTGAAGAAATACAAAAAAATAACTCAAGACTTGCAAGTAGAGTAAAATATATTGAAGAAGTATTTGAGAAATTTAATGAGAAAGAAATTCTTAATGAGACCATTATTACAGAACCTAGTTCTACAAAGAATAGTGATCCATTAACACCATTAGATCAAAATTTTGTAACTTTGGATCAACTCCAGAGCCACTATAAATTATTTCTAAGTCGTATTCAACAACAACTCTCAACATTAGGTGGTGGTGGTGAGACGAGATTAAAGTATCTTGATGATGTTGTTGGTATTGCTACTAATGCTTCTGTTTATGATGGCAAATTTTTAAAGTATGATCATAGTATTGAAAAATTTGAATTTGTAACTGTTAGTGTTGGTGGTGGAGGAGGTAGTACTGGAGTTACCATTGAAAATAATGGATCATCTGTTGGTACAGGAATTACTACTATCAACTTTGGAACTAATGTAACAGCAACTGCAAGTGGTAGTATTGCTACAATAACTTCTTCTGGTGGAGGAGGTGGAGGTTCTCAAACATTAGATCAAACTTTAGAATTAGGAGATACTTCTACCAGAGGAATGAGTGTTGGTGTTGTTACTTCTACCAAGCTTCATATAGATCCTGTTGGTTCAGGTGTTACTTTTAGTGAAAATTTAGTTGTTATTGGTGATGCAAGAGTTACTGGAATTTTAAGTATAGGTACTTCTACAATTATATTAGATCCTAATGCTGGAATTATTACGGCATTAGCTTTTAGTGGTTCTGGAGAAAATCTAACAGACATTCCAAATACATCATTAGATAATTCTAGTATTGCTGTTGGTGGTGTAACACTTAACTTAGGTGATACTGATGCTACTCCAGCATTTGACTTGAGTGATGCTACTAATTATCCGACTAGTAGTCTTACAGGAACCATTTCGGCTGCTCAACTTGATAATACATCTGTCTCTGCTGGATCCTACACAAGTGCAGACATAACTATCGATGCTCAGGGTCGTATTACTTCAGCATCAAATGGCTCTGGTGGCGGTGGCGGTGGTGGCGGTATCTCTAGTCTTGCAGCAGATACAACACCTCAACTTGGAGGAAACTTAGATGTTAATGGTAATGATATCACTGGAACTGGTGATATCAATCTTACTGGAGTTGTAACTGCTACCTCATTTAGTGGTAGTTTAGCGACATCATCTCTAACCGGAACTATTACCAATACTCAGTTGGCCGGTTCTATTGCAAACTCCAAGTTAGTTAATGATAGTGTCTCATTTGGTGGTGTATCTGTTGATTTAGGTGCTTCAGATGCAACTCCAGCATTTGATTTAAGTGATGCAACTAACTATCCAACATCATCTTTGAGTGGTACTATTACCAATTCTCAGTTAGCAGGATCTATTGAGAATAGTAAGTTAGATAATTCTAGTATTGCTATTGGTGGTGTAACACTTAACTTAGGTGATACTGACGCAACACCAGCATTTGACCTTTCTGATGCTACTGCATATCCGACTAGTAGTCTTAGTGGAACTATTACGAATGCTCAACTTGCTGGTTCTATTGCCGATGGTAAGTTGGCAAGCACATTCCTTAAGAATGTAGTTGAAGATACTACACCACAACTTGGTGGTAATTTAGACCTCAATAGTAAATTAATAACAGGCACTGGTGGTATTAATGTCACTGGAGTTGTAACTGCAACAACATTTAGTGGTAATCTACCGACAACAGATCTAACGGGAAGCATTACTAATTCACAACTTGCAGGTTCTATTGCTAACTCTAAGTTAGTTAATGATAGTGTTTCCTTTGGTGGAGTATCTGTTGACTTAGGTTCTTCTGACGCAACACCAGCATTTGACTTGAGTGACGCAACCAACTATCCAACATCATCTCTATCAGGTACAATTTCAGCTGCTCAACTTGCTAATACAACTGTTACTGCTGGATCTTATACAAGTACAAACATAACTGTTGATGCTCAGGGTCGTATTACTTCAGCATCAAATGGATCTAGTGATATAAGTCCAGTAATGATGGGAATGATATTCTAAAACGACAATACCGATGATATAAATATATCAGAATCAACTCCAGATATAAGTCTAATAATGATGGGAATGATATTCTAAAATGGCAGCACCTAACTTAAAAAATCCAACAACAATTACGGGAAAGACGGCCCGTTATGCGGTAACCAATTCAATTGCTGCTGCACTGGCCAATGCTGCAAGCAGTAATAAAGTTTTAAAAGTAAACTCAATCTTTTGTGCTAATGTTGACGGGACAAATTCGGCAGACATTAGTGTAAGTATTTACGATGGATCAACAGATCGTTATATTGCCAAAACTATCGCTGTTCCTGCTGACGCAACTCAACTACTGAGCACAAAAGATACTTATTTTTACTTAGAGGAAGGAGATAGTTTACGTGCATTGGCAAGTGCATCTAGTGACCTTGAGTTAGTAATTGGATACGAAGAAATTTCATAATGCTTGGATTTAATGGCGGAAGAATAGGAAACAAAAATGAAGTAACTGCGACTGTTGCTGATGGACTTTGGACACCTTCCGATCATATCAAACAAATTCGTAATGAAGTGTGGCCTGGATTTATATCATCAATTGTCACCAGTGGTCTTGTATTGAACTTGGATGCTGGAGATATCAATTCTTATTCTGGTTCTGGTACTACTTGGGTTGATTTAAGTGGTCAGGGTAATACTGGAACTTTAGTTAATGGAGCTACTTACAATTCTGCTGATGGGGGGTATATTCAATTTGATGGAACTGATGATTATGTAACCACTAACAACACTCTTTCAGATGCTGATAGTTTATTTGCAGACAGTGGCAATAGTTGGTCAACAGGTTGTTGGTTTAATACTTCAGGCAATGGAGCTATTAATATAAGGGGTGGTGGATTTGGTAGTAGTACGACGTATGCCGTTTATAGGCAGTCAGGTATTCTTAGAGTGAGATTACGGGGAGGAACTGTTAATAATATCGACAGTAATTTTAGCAATGGTGTTTGGAATAACATCGTTGTGACTTGGGACGGGACTACATCAAAATCTTATTTAAATGGATCGTTTGTGCAAAATAATGTTGTTGGTACTGTAGCATCGCAGGCTAGTCAATTCACGTTAGGAGCGGCAGGTAATGGTAGTAATAACCGTCTTAATGGTAAAATATCACAGATGTTAGTTTATAACAGAGCACTCACAGCATCAGAAATCACACAAAACTTTGATGCTATCAAAGGTAGATATGGTCTTTAAGGAGTTATAAAAATGCCATTGTATAACGGAGGAAGAATTGGTTCTAATAATGACTTGACATCATCAACATCAGGTCTTTGGACTTTGGAAGAGAATATTCGTGACGCATCGAGAGTTAATGTTACAGAAACTTTCTATGAAATAAGTAATCGTTTTATTGAATCTGATACTTATATGGGAGGTAGTAGTGATTATGATGGGCCTTATGATGTTGGTGAAGTTCAAGTTCCTCTCAACATGTCTGGAAGTAAGAGAGTTTATATTGGAGTAAAAATCACATCAGGTAATGTTATCTTTAGTGACATTGCAATTGCAGGAGTTCAACTTGTAAGTGCAGCTGGCACTTCTCTCTTAGCATCTTGGATCTTTAATAGAGAAGGTGGAGGTAGTGGTTCTGGATGGCAGACCACTACCTCAGAAATTCCAGGAAGTTCTACACAAGGATTTCCTGTGACTCCTGCAACAGCATCTGGTTATGTGTATTCAGACTTCATTCAAAATACTCTGAATCATACTATGTTTAGTTTCACTGGTGGCAGTTCCACTAACTTCACTGGTGCTGACAATGGTATAGGTGATACATACAAATTAACCGCAGGTGGGGGATCTAGTACTCTCGCAACCGTGGGAGATGCACAGATTGCACAAACATCGGGCAAATATTATGCAATGCGTGAAAGCAGTGGATCAACACAATATTCAGGAGCAGTAATGAGAAGTCCTACCTACACTTTTAGTGGTGGTGAATATATAAGAGTGATTCATGCTCTTGCTGGACGTTCAACGGATCCAATGGATCCTGATGACTCATTGTTTGTTGCCGTTTACTAACAAAATTTAAAATGCTTTATTCATATAAAAATCAATATCCAAAATCATTACCAAATCGTATTCGTCTTCCAAACGGATTCACAAGAACTGATGCTTCCACTTTTACAGAAGAAGAAATAGTTAGTGCGGGATATAGTGGCCCTTATACATATCCGTCATACAATCCCACAGTAGAAAAAATGGAATGGAATGAAACAGAGTTTACTGTAAGACCATACAACGATCAAGAGATTGCGAATCAATGGACTGTAATTCGCAAGCAAAGAGATACTTTCTTAATAGAAAGTGATTATACACAAGTAGGTGATTATGATTTTGGGGCTACAAATGTAGAAGAATGGAAAACATACCGACAAGAACTGAGAAATATTACATCACAATCAAATCCTTTTGACATTACCTGGCCCATAAATCCTTCAGATGAAGACGCCGTAAACGGTCTTTCTTGAACTCAGACCCTTGACGGGTCTTTTTTTATGCCCTATAATACCAAGGTACTCGGGACACCACCTCAAAACACTCTCAATACGGGGGTTGACAAGGATGGCATATCGTAGTATACTAAATAAATCAGCAAGTTAAGGAACCAACACATTTCTTAACTGTTCGTAACACCCCTCAAACCAAGACCTCTAGGGTGTATAAAAACGTCTTTCATATCTCTGCCTAGGGCGCAGAGAAATAGTAACTCCACCATTTCCCGATGGTCTTACTTTTTATTCAGTACAATGGCTAACGCTACACTTCAACAACAACAATCACAATCCGCATGGAATAACTTCTGTGACTGGGTTACGTCCACAAACAATCGTCTCTATGTCGGTTGGTTCGGTGTCCTAATGATTCCAACATTGCTTGCAGCAACTGTCTGCTTCATTGTTGCATTCATCGCAGCACCACCCGTCGATATTGACGGCATCCGCGAACCAGTTGCTGGTTCACTCATGTATGGTAACAACATCATCTCTGGTGCTGTCGTACCATCTTCAAACGCAATTGGTCTACACTTTTACCCCATTTGGGAAGCAGCATCACTTGATGAATGGCTTTACAATGGTGGTCCTTTCCAACTTGTAGTATTCCACTTCCTGATCGGCATCTATGCCTATATGGGACGTGAGTGGGAACTTTCTTACCGTCTAGGTATGCGTCCATGGATCTGTGTTGCATACTCTGCACCAGTAGCTGCTGCGAGTGCAGTATTCCTCGTCTATCCTTTCGGTCAAGGTTCTTTCTCTGATGCGATGCCCTTGGGTATCAGTGGTACATTTAACTACATGCTTGTCTTCCAAGCAGAGCACAACATTCTTATGCACCCCTTCCACATGCTCGGCGTAGCAGGTGTCTTCGGTGGTTCATTGTTCAGTGCAATGCATGGTTCACTTGTCACCTCTTCACTTGTCCGTGAGACAACTGAAACTGAGTCACAGAACTATGGTTACAAGTTTGGACAAGAGGAAGAGACCTACAACATCGTTGCTGCCCATGGTTACTTCGGTCGTTTGATCTTCCAATACGCATCATTCAACAACTCACGTTCACTCCACTTCTTCCTTGCCGCATGGCCTGTAGTCGGAATCTGGTTCACTGCACTTGGTGTCTCCACCATGGCATTCAACCTCAACGGTTTCAACTTCAACCAGTCCGTCATTGACGGTCAGGGTCGTGTCCTTAACACCTGGGCCGATGTGCTCAACCGTGCAGGACTCGGAATGGAAGTCATGCATGAGCGTAACGCACACAACTTCCCCTTGGATCTTGCTGCTGCTGAGTCAACTCCTGTTGCTCTGATTGCTCCATCTATCGGTTGATATGCAACCTGGTAGTTTTCTCCCCATCACAGTTTATGTGGTGGGGTTTTTTATAGGTATTTTAACTGTTGCAATTCCTCTAATCTGTGTGGTACTATTATGATTGGTAAACTTGATCCAGAAGAACGCATTATGAATGACATTCTTGACGAACCCTACTCTAGATTTCTAGAGTTGTCTCAGATCGATGAAATCAAACAACTCATTGACAAGTACGGCTGGGAAGCATCTGACGATATTGTAATTGAAATGGCAGGAACTCAAGTCTCTGGTATCGATGTTGGAGAAGAGTACAATAAGAAGTGGCAATCACCTATTGGTACTCGTAAGTGCAATAAAGAAGCATTTATTGTTATCAAAAATCTCTCCAGAGATCCATGGATTCCCTCTCAACCTATGGATAGAGAACACAAACCTCAACATCCTTATTCATCATGAATCTGATAACAAAAGACAGTCCTCAGTATTTTGAACTATCATCTGAAGAATCTTATGATCGTCATGATTATAAAGTAGTCATGAAAGATGGTAGAACATTCGTCACTGGTGATTGGCAAAATGCACAACTCATCTGGTTTCAAAATCCATCACAGTTAATATCACACATAGAGGTTTTAGATAAACCCAACACAACCAAAAAATCAAACGGAGGATTTTAATAATCATGGTTGCATCAACATTATCTCAGCAATTATCAAGGAGGGGATGGTTTGACATCTTGGATGACTGGCTTAAACGCGATCGTTTTGTCTTTGTGGGTTGGTCTGGACTATTACTTCTTCCCACTGCTTATCTGGCCATTGGCGGTTGGCTTACTGGCACGACTTTTGTTACGAGTTGGTACACCCACGGTCTTGCTAGTTCCTATCTTGAGGGTGCTAACTTTCTCACGGCAGCTGTCTCAACGCCTGCTGACGCTATGGGTCATTCTCTTCTTCTACTTTGGGGTCCTGAGTCTCAAGGAAACTTTCAGAGGTGGCTCCAACTTGGAGGGCTTTGGTCCTTTGTTGCTCTCCACGGTGCATTTGCCCTTATAGGTTTCATGCTCCGACAGTTTGAACTATCACGTCTTATCGGTATTCGTCCCTACAATGCTATTGCTTTCTCTGGTCCTATCGCTGTATTTGTCAGCGTATTTCTTATCTATCCTCTTGGACAGTCCTCATGGTTCTTTGCGCCCAGTTTTGGTGTCGCAGCGATCTTCAGATTCCTACTCTTCTTACAAGGGTTCCACAACTGGACGTTGAATCCCTTCCACATGATGGGTGTCGCAGGTATCCTAGGGGGAGCACTACTTAGTGCTATCCATGGTGTCACAGTAGAAAACACACTGTATGAAGATGGAGAACAATCAAACACATTTAAAGCATTTGATTCCACACAAGAAGAAGAGACCTATTCTATGGTCACTGCGAACCGTTTTTGGTCGCAGATCTTCGGGATTGCGTTTAGCAATAAGCGTTGGTTGCACTTCTTTATGTTGTTTGTTCCTGTCATGGGTCTTTGGACATCTTCTATTGGCATCATTGGGCTTGCTTTTAATCTTCGTGCTTATGATTTTGTGAGTCAAGAACTTAGAGCAGCAGAAGATCCTGAGTTTGAAACGTTCTACACTAAGAACATTCTACTCAATGAAGGACTCCGTGCATGGTTGGCACCAGTAGACCAGCCTCACGAATCATTCGTTTTTCCAGAGGAAGTATTACCTCGTGGAAATGCACTTTGAATACGTTTTAGCATGGGTTGCACTCATCATTATCTACTTTGTTACTCAAAATCCTGACGATGATGATGATCAAGATGGTGGTATGATGGTCCCATCGTATTCTAATTAAAACTTAGACTCTAAACTTAAATAGTGAAGCGATTAATTAAAGG
>Ga0098049_1001106_pt1 | contig 10443 bp, 16 predicted proteins | sample 13BtaG_FD_92582 | JGI IMG/M metagenome (GOLD analysis project Ga0098049, IMG submission 92582) | Marine viral communities from the Subarctic Pacific Ocean - 13B_ETSP_OMZ_AT15268_CsCl metaG | ecosystem: Environmental > Aquatic > Marine > Oceanic | place: Subarctic Pacific Ocean | collected...
TAGCACTTCTTAAATCTTGGGGTTTACCAAATGAATATATAAAAAATTGTTTATTAAAAACTAATTATATCAAAGGCGTAAGATTATTAACAAACAATCATCTAAATACACTTATACAAAGATCTTTAGAACAAATAAAGAAAGGATATAAATTAAAATATAAATATAAATAACAGAGGAGAAATAGAAATGGTAGCAAACAATGTAGACACGATGAGTTTGGAGACACTAAGACAGAAACAATAGATGAGTATGGCGACAAAGTAAGTTAGCCAGAATATCGAATCTCCTCCGAGAGAAGAAAAGACTCTTAATTGAGTCTTTTTTTTTGCCCATAGGTTAATATCTTTGACTAACTACCCACACAAAATAAAAAGAATGCACGAGAGAGCGAATCTAAAACACTAAGTTTAGCCAAATTAGAAAAAAAACTAACTTAATAATCTCAAAACAAAAACCATTATCCAGAAATCCTACCTTAGCCAAATATAAAAAAAACATTAATAAAACATACTTAAAAAGCTTGTATCTATACAGAAATTTTAATTTTTTTTCTTTTATATAGTATAAATTTTTTATTTCATTTTCTTTTTAAATAATGCTATGGTTAAAGAACATTAAATATCTTGGAGGATATCAAAAATGAAAAATTATGAACTATTTGATTACTTTTTAGGTGATAGGGCTTGTATGTCTATGGCATCCATTAAAAGATGTGAAGATTTTATGAAACCTATTATTAAAAAACAAAACAAGAACACTCTTACAAAAAAACAAGCTTTAAGGGGTCTAAAATGAATATATTCAAACAAATGATTTTTTTACAAAAAGAAATCAAAAGACAACAAAAGGATAATAATCATGATGCGGTTAAATTGCAAAGTGATATAAGACTTTTAAAACACTATCAAAAAATTTCAGTATCGAGGGTGCATTAAATGATAAAAGAAATTAAATACATAAAAGATGCAAATAAAATAACTGGCGGATTGACTAAAACAAGCAAAATGCCATGTGATTCTTTTAATTTATCCGCTTTAGATTGTAAAGTAGGCTCTAGATTGAGAGATATAGAAGGCTCAGTTTGTGATAATTGTTATGCATTGAGTGGGAATTATAAAAGATTCCACAAAACAATATTCAAAGCTATGACAAAAAGAAAAAAAGCATTAAAAAGTAAACTATGGGTTCAAGCTATGGTTAAACTAATTAACGCACAAGCACAAAGAAACGGAAACTATTTTAGATGGCATGATAGCGGAGACATTCAAAGCATTGAACATCTTAAAAAGATTATTAATGTTTGTGAGTTAACTCCAACAATATTACATTGGTTACCTACTAGAGAACTTAAAATAATTAAGGCTATAAAAAAAAGCAGCGTTCCAGGAAATTTAATCATAAGAGTTTCAGGGGCGATGGTTAATGGGAAACCGCCTAAAAATTATTCAAATACTTCTACAGTAATAACCAATAATTTATATGCTAGAAAATCAGATTTTATTTGCCCATCAAACTTGCAAGATAATCAATGCAAAAATTGTCGCGCTTGTTGGGATAGTAAAATAAAAAACATAACTTATATTAAACACTAAAGGAGACAATAAAAATGAGAACATTTGCAATTATAAAAAAACAAGTATGGAATGATGGATCAAGTTTTATCGATGTTCAAGGAAGAACTTCATATAATGATGTAAATCTAGCTAATTTGATAGCTAAAGATTTTGCAGAAAAAGAGAAAAACAAAAAGATATCATATACAGTTGTATTAATGCCATTTGCTGGAGAACCAAAACATGATAATTAAAGAAAGAGAAGTTAACATTATATTCATAATATTGACTTCGATATGCCTAGTAATTATCTATCTCGGATAACTACAAACAATAACAAAAAGAACCTCTATCATTCACTTGATAGGGGTTTTTTATTATAGATATCTAATTAAAAAATCCGCCTAAGAATTAAACATTAAATGGCTTATACACTAGGGGAGACAATAAGAACCTATGAATATAAAGCTTATAGCATAATTATATATATTGTATCTAATGATTAAGTAATGTTAAAAGAAGATAAGCCGTACCTTCTAACATGCTTATATAATTATTTATTATATTATTATCTAAGGGGCTATATGAATCTATAATGACTATCATATAAACATTATTAATTATTCTGGCTAGTGAAGATCATATAATTAATAATATCTTTATCATGAAGGCGTAAGGCTCTTAAAATATCATAAAAAATAGATACATCATGCCAAGATATCATGACCCCCAAAGCCCACGCATGTATATAGGTGTATACCCATTCATACTATGGAGGGAAATATTAAGTCTATTAGCCCCCACTAATATACCTAGCAAAGCCAAGTCATAAAAAAAACCATTAGATACAATCTGAATCTGGTTGCGAGTTTTTGTTGACAATTGTAAAAAAAATAATATAAAATTAGAGGTGGATAATAGCCTTTAAAATAAAATGAATTATAGTGTTGGGATTTACCACCATTAGTCCTCCAAGATTATGTAATAAATTTCAACACTTCCCATTATGCAAGATAACAAAAGAGTTGAGGAAATCCTCAATACCCTAAAGAAAAGGCAACAAGAGTATAAACTCAATTACTACGAGCCTTATCCTTTCCAGAAGAGATTTCATGAAGCTGGGTTAGATACTAACCAAAGGCTTCTAATGGCGGCTAACAGGGTCGGTAAGTCTTATGTGGGCGCTATGGAGATGGCAGCGCATTTGACTGGACTGTACCCAAAATGGTGGAAAGGGAGAAGATTTGAAGAGCCTATAAGGGCTTGGGTCTGTGGGGCTTCTAACGAGACCACACGAGATATCTGTCAAAAAGAACTATTTGGGCAACCTGACAATCCTAGAGATAAAGGGAAGGGAAGTATTCCCAGACATCTCATTGGCGAAACAACAAGAAAACCTGGTGTTCCTAACGCTCATTCATCGGTGCTTGTTAAACATAACTCTGGAGGATGGTCTAGGGTTGCCTTTAAAGCCTACGAACAAGGGGCAGAAAAATTTATGGGGGAGAGTATTGATCTAGTATGGCTAGATGAAGAGCCACCCAGAGAGATATATTCACAATGTATTACTCGTACTTTGGACAGGAGAGGACAGGTTTACCTGACTTTTACCCCTGAATCAGGCATGACTGAGGTAGTACAGAACTTTACATCGGATTTGAGACCAGGACAATCGCTTATAACAGCAGATTGGGAGGATGCAGAGCATTTAACTGAGGATATGAAAACTCAGATATTAGAAGCTTTGCCGCCCCATGAGCGTGACATGAGGTCAAAAGGAATTCCTATGATAGGTAGTGGACTTGTTTTCCCTATCTCAGAGGAGAGTCTAGCTTGTGATCCTTTTAGTATACCACAGCATTTCCCTAGAATTGCTGGGCTAGACTTTGGATATGACCACCCTACTGCCGTAGTATGGTTGGCTTGGGATGTTGATGAGGACATAGTCTATGTGTATGACTGCTATAGAATGAGCAAACAAACACCTGATTATCACGCATCACACATCAATCAAAGAGAAGGTAGCAACTATATCCCTGTTATATGGCCACACGATGGATATCAACACGATAAAGGCTCTGGTATAACCCTAGCAGAACAATACAGAACGGCTCATGTCAATATGACTCCTTTTCATTTTGAAAATCCTCCAGCTTTAGGAGAAAAAAAAGGCGGAAACTCTGTAGAAGCAGGGTTAATGGACATGTTAACACGCATGGAACATGGGAAATTTAAAGTATTTAACACAATGTATGATTGGTTTGAAGAATACAGGATGTATCATCGTAAAGATGGCAAATTAGTCAAACTTAAAGATGATTTAATGTCTGCAACACGATATGCAGCGTTAAGTCTAAGACATTCAACAGTAGAAACATCAAAATGGAACAGTAAGGGCAGATTAGGTCCTGATGTAGCCATTGTTTGAGGAAATAAATGGCAAAAACTAAAAAAATGACAAAAGAAGACCTTGTATCCAGGTTATCATCAGAAATTCAAGCATCTAGCGGACATATGAACAGCGAATTATCTCACCAAAGAGAAGATTCAATGAAATATTATCTAGGTGAGCCTTTCGGTAACGAAATAGATGGTCGATCAGAGATTGTTACTACCGATGTACGAGACACAGTCGAATACATAATGCCAAGTTTAATGCGTATCTTTACTACGCATAACAATGTTGCAGAATTTGAGCCAGAAGGTCCTGAAGATGTACAAATGGCACAACAAGCTACTGATTATGTTAATTATGTCTTTAACAAGCAAAATAACGGCTTTAAGGTGCTATATGATGCCTTTAAAGACGCTTTAATATCAAAAACAGGCATTATAAAGCATTATTGGGAAGAATCAGAAGAGGTCAGCACAGAAAATTATGCTAATTTAACGGATATTGAGTTCCAATCTATACTGGCAAACGATGAATTAGAGGTTTTAGAGCATACAGAGGTTGTTAAACAAGAATCTGTAGTACAAAACGGACAAATAGTGTCGCCTAGAATGGCAGAACACGATGTTAAAGTTAAAAGAACTAAAAAAAATGGTCAAGTTAAGGTCATTTCAGTACCTCCAGAAGAATTTTTAATCTCAAGAAGAGCAACAGACATAGAATCTGCTAGTTTTATCTGTCATAGAGTAAAAAAATCAGTATCCGATCTGATTTTAGAAGGATATTCTAAAAAAGATGTGGAAAACATACCTAGTTATTCACAAAACAACGCTGAATACAACGAAGAAAGACTCGCTAGGTTTAGTTATGATGATGATTCTATACCGCCAGACGAAGGAGAAGGCGCTAGTAGACAGGTTTGGATTGAAGAATGCTACATGAGAGTAGATTACGACAACGATGGGATAGCGGAGCTAAGAAAAATTACCAAAGGCGGTGATTACATTCTAGATAACGAGCCTATCGATTACTTGCCGTTTTCAACGATCTGCCCATTACCGATCCCACATAAGTTTTACGGCATGAGTATTGCCGACACAGTCAAAGACATACAATTGATCAAATCAACGATTATGCGTAATCTTTTAGACAATATGTATCTAACTAATAACGCAAGATACGCAGTATTAGCAGGACAAGTAGAGTTAGACGACTTATTAACATCAAGACCAGGTGGAATTGTAAGAATGAGAGCGCCAGGAGCGGTTACAGCTTTACCTACCCCACAAATACAACCTTATGCGTTCCAAATGGTACAGTATTTAGACGGCATAAGAGAAGAAAGATCAGGGGTATCTAAAATGACACAAGGATTAAACCCAGATGTGCTTACTTCTCATGTAACTTCAGGGGCAATATCAGCAGCAACTGAGTCTTCTATGCAAAGAATTGAGCTAATTGCTCGTATATTTGCCGAAACAGGCATAAAAGATGTGTTTAGATGCATCTATCAACTAGTCCAGAGATACGAAAACAGAGATAAAATGGCATATTTAAATGGTAAATTCGTGCCAATTGATGTTTCTCGTTGGAAAGAAAAGCTAAATTGTATTGTAAATGTAGGTGTTGGATCAGGTAGTCAGACTTCTAAAATGCAAACCATGTCTAGCATCATGAATATATTACAAACTTTAGTCCAACAAGGTGGCATGGGTACTTTGGTAAACCCACAAAACATCTATAACGCTGTCAGCGAGTATATAGCGCAATCTGGCTATAAAAACGCAGATACATTCATTACTGATCCTTCAACTGTTCCTCCGAAACAACAAGGGCCATCTATGGATGATCAACTAGCTATGCAAAAAGCTAAACTTGAAGTGCAAAAACTACAAGTACAAGCGCAAACAGCACAGGTTGATGCTAATTTGAAAGAACAAGAGTTGGATATGAAGAAAAAAACAGCTTCTATAGACTTTGCCATTAAACAACAAGATTTAGAACTTAAAAAACAACAATTAATTTTAAACGAAGCTGAGCTTAAACTTGAAGCTATACAAGGTAGACCAGTTGGAATAGGACCAAAATAATGAAAACAAAAGGCTACGGAAAAGCAGAAAGAAAAAAATTAGTTTCTAGAGAAATAAAATATTGTACTAACAAAGGCACAAAGCATAAAAAATGCGTAGCAATGGCGTTGAACATGTACCCTAAAAGAACTAAGTTGCCACTAGCATGAGAGATTTAAACGAATTAAATATAGAAATAGAGTTAATCAAGAAAGATATTAATGATATAAAAAACAATCACTTACAGCATATTGAAAGAGATATGAGAGATGTAAAGATTGAGGTTTTTAGATTTAAATATGTTATCTGGGGAGCTTTAGTTATATTTATATTAATGACAGATAAATTTACAGAACTATTGAGGTTATTATAATGTACGGCAAAAAAACAAAAAAAAACAAAAAGAAAGGCAAAGGCAAATGTTAACTAAAAGACAAAAGGATACTCTTGCAAAGCATAAAGTGCATCATACTGCAAAACATATGGCTTTTATGCGCAAGGAAATGAACAAGGGAAAGACTTTTACACAGGCACATAAATTAGCAATGAAAAAGGTAGGAAAATGAGTTTATACGAAAATATTAATAAAAGAAAAAAAGCAGGAACAAGTAGAAGTAAAAAGAAATCTACGATATCAGATAAAGCATATGCAAATATGAAAGCTGGTTTCCCTAAAAAAAGTACAAAAAAAAACAAAAGAAAGAGTAAAAAGAAGGCTTGATAGATAAATCAAAATTTACCAGAACAGAATTACAACAGTTAATGTTAAAATATCGCATTTCTGTAAACGAATTATCCTTGAAGACATCAATATCACACAACGATATTCGAGGATATTTAACAGGCAAACGACCTATACCCACTCATGTAGTGGACAGAGTTTGTCAAATTGGAGAAGAAAATGACAGATAAAGAAGCACAAATAAAAGAAGGAAGGGAAGCTAGAGCGTTGCTCGAAAACCCCATCTTAATAAGATCATACGAAGTTATACAAAACCAAGCTTTTCAAGACTGGCTCAGAACAGGTTTGACTGAAACCGACAAAAGAGAAGCAATATACCATTCCGTTGTTGGTACACTTAAATCACAACAGGTTCTCGTGAATACTGTAGAAAACGGAAAACTAATTGAAGACGAATTAAAAGGGGGTAAATAATCATGGCAAAAGAAGATATCCCTATAAAACAATCCGCTTTTGGCGGAACTCCTGTTACAGATGTACTGTCTGCACAGAGAGCAATAAAAGAATCTAGTATTCTGGGCGCTCAAAATGAGCCATCCCAAGAAGACGAAGAAAAAACAGAAACAACGGAAGAAGTTTCTGCACAGGACATGGAGTCCGAATCAGTTGAAACAGAAGCAGCTAACCCAGATGGGTTAACAGCAGAAGATATAAAAGAAGAAAATACTGAAGAAGAAGTTGAGGAACAGGAGCGATATACTGTCAAAGCGGCAGGGAAAGAGCATTCTGTGACCCTTGATGAGCTGAAAAAAGGTTTTCAATTTGGAGCTGATTACAGTAGAAAAAATGCCATGCTTGGCGAGGACAGACAAAAGTTAGAAGAAGAGAAAAGAATGCTCTCTCAACAACTTGAGACTACTCAACAAGAAAGGCAGCGTTACTTGTCACGCCTAGAGGACATTGATCAAATAGTAGATAATGATTTAAAAGCATTCGAGTCTACAGATTGGGCAAAACTCAAGGTGGAAGACCCTGTTCAATACTCTATAAAAAGAGATGAAGAAAGGCAATTACAAGAGAGCAGAAAACAAATAGCTGAAGAGAGAAAAAGTCAGCAATACGCAGCACAACTAGAAGCTGAGAAGAAAATTGAGGAAGTTAGAGTCGAACAAGCAAGAATTGTTGCAGATAAAATTCCTAATTGGTCTGATCCTGTAGAAGGACCTAAAGTTAAGAGCAGAATTAAAAACTTTGCTATTAAATCTGGGTTTACAGAAAACGACATATCTCAACTAATAGATGCTCGTAGCGTTGAAATTTTACACAAAGCTATGAAATATGATGACTTGGTCAATGCAAAGATAAAGAACAAAAAAGTTAACAATGTTCCTAAAGTGACTAGACCTGGTACGAAACAAACATCTGACGAAGTAAATACTGAAAAAAGAGCGCAACAAAAAGCAAGGCTTAGAAGAACAGGAAGTGTTAAAGACGCACAAGACCTGATTAAAAATCTTCTATAGTCTAATTAAACTTTATACAGAGGTAATCAAAAATGGCATTTACAACAAATGCGTATGAAACTTTTGACGCTAATGACAACAGAGAAGATTTGGCTAATGTTATCTATAACATTTCTCCAACTGACACTCCAATGATGTCATCTATCGGTACTGCAACTTGTACTTTTACTAAGCACGAGTGGCAAACTGATGCATTAGCGGCAGCAGCAGCAAACGCACAAATAGAGGGAGATGACGCTCCCAATGCTGCTTTATCAGCTACTTCTCGTGTTTTCAACTACACACAGATTTCTTATAAACCTGTGATCGTAACTGGCACACAAGAAGTTACTAAAAAAGCAGGTATGACAGACGAACTAGCTTACCAAGTGGCTAAAGCTGGTAAAGAACTAAAACGCGACATGGAGTTAGCAATGACTGGTAAAACAGCAGCCGTTGCAGGTACTGGAGATGGAGCTGCGGCAAGAGTTGCTCGTGGATGTGAATCATTTCTAACAACTAACGACTCTCATGGCAGTGGTGGTTCTACAAACAGCTCAACTGGTGCAGTTACTGATGGTACTCAAAGAGTGCTAACAGAATCTCTCCTAAAAGCAACAATGAAGTCATGTTACGATGCAGGTGGTGAGCCTGACTTGTTACTTGTTGGTTCGTTCAACAAACAAAAAATATCAGGTTTTACTGGTAATTCAACAAGAATGGATATGGCAGAAGATAGAAGCTTAGTCGCTACTATCGATGTTTATGTTTCAGACTTTGGTGAAGTCAGAGTAGAATCTAATAGACTACTAAGAAGTAGCGGTAGAACAGCACTATTGCTTCAAACAGATATGTGGGCAACAGGTTTCTTAAGACCTTTTGCTGTATCTGAACTAGCTAAAACTGGTGACGCAGAGAAGAGATTACTCTTAACTGAATGGACACTAGTTTCTAGAAACGAAGCAGCAAGTGGAAAAGTAGCCGATATAACTACTTCATAACTTAAACACTTTATAACCCCGTAAGGTTATTCATAGGGGTAGGCGTGGTTTCCTACCCCACCCAGATACATTTAATAATGACCTTGAAGAAGGTATCGCTTCGGAACGAGGGTTATTAATATTGGAGAAATTTAATGAGAACATTAAATGATTATTTTATAACAGCAGAAATAGAAGATATTTCTACTGCATCAAGCACTTTTGTAGCTGTGCCTGATGGCGGTAATATTGTAAAAATTATTACTGCACTACAAGGAGCTATAAGTGGTGGAAACGCTGCAATTAGTTTTGAAATTGGTGGTACTGCTGTAACAGGCGGTGGCATTACAGTTGCACACTCAGGCTCAGCAGCAGGTGATGTTGATTCAGCAGAACCAACAGCACTTAGCAGAGTCGAAGAAGATGGAACTATCGAAATGATTACAGATGGTGGTTCTACAGGTGCTAAAAAACTATTGGTAACATTCGTAATTAGGAGATAATAATGAGTAGCTGGAGTTTTGGACAAAGAGTCATAGTCAATCACACTAGAACAGTTAATCAGACAGGAACACAAAGAACAGACGCTTTTAGTGATGGAATAACTTATGTAAGAGTTACTTCTGACACTACTGGTGTTTTTGTTGCATTTGGCAAAACGCCAACAGCAGCCGTTTCTACTGGTATCCGTTTAGTAGCTAATGAACCTAAGACCTTCAAAGTAGACAATGCTGATAAACTTGCAGCTATCATTGCAAGTAGTACAGCTAATGTTTTTGTAGAGGAGCTTAGCGAGTAATGAAAAGAAAACTAGGAGATGGTCAAATTTTTCACTTCCACAACCCTACAGGTCAGGGAGTTATTGAGCATGTTCAAGATATTTCCAAAGTTATAGACTCGAATAAAAGATTACAACAGGAAGATCATAGTATAAAAGATGAATTTCGATTATCCGCTAGAATTCCTGTTGTAGTGTATTACGAATGGAAAAACAAATACGGAGTTGACCTTAGAAACAAGGATCACGCAAAAGCTGTTAAGAAGCTACTTAACAGTCCAGAATATAGATATCTAAAAACAACAAATAGAGTAATATAATGGCAATATCAACATATGCAGAATTAAAAACAGCAATAGCCAGTTGGCTAGACAGAGAAGATTTAACCGATGTTATTCCTGATTTTATCGCTCTAACAGAAACTAGACACAGAAGAGATTTTAAGATTAGAAGAATGGAGACTAGGGTTACCGCTAACACTATA
>Ga0098049_1001109_pt1 | contig 10440 bp, 17 predicted proteins | sample 13BtaG_FD_92582 | JGI IMG/M metagenome (GOLD analysis project Ga0098049, IMG submission 92582) | Marine viral communities from the Subarctic Pacific Ocean - 13B_ETSP_OMZ_AT15268_CsCl metaG | ecosystem: Environmental > Aquatic > Marine > Oceanic | place: Subarctic Pacific Ocean | collected...
ATCCATTGTTTACTCCTTACCCTCAGACATAGCGAGGATGATACCAACGTTAGCGATAGAGTAGGCCAGCCACATAACAGTGAAGCCGACCTCACCCTTATACAGATGATACAGGCCTTGTCCCGCATACATTGCGCCCACGAGGGCGGGGATCACATACCTCATCGGCGTGGTCCAATCCCTGGGCTGTACCAGTGTAGACTCTTAATGAAATTCCAGGTCTTTCTAAGAATTGTGTAGATCATTTACAGTTTTCCAAAACTTGAGAGACAGGTTAGTTGTACCTCGTGGGTATATGATGCTATTGCGTCTGATTACGCCCTTCGCCCGGATAGAGTGTAGCCTCTGCCACGGGCGTTGCGACAGAAATTCCTCAATTTCCTCTAAAAATTCTTCGGGTGTCTCGTCGATCCAGTAGCGTCGGTTCATGCTGATGGCTCCACTGTTTGGTTGGATAGCACTACTTCATATCGCACTCGGGGACATAGCTGGTCACATCGGTTGGCCTCCGTTGCTGCTTGCATGGCCTGCTCGGGTGTCTCAGCTTCTACCCATAGGTACGCCTTCCCTACTACTTTTTCCGAATAGTCCCATACAATTTTCCAGCGTTTCATTAGAGGTATTCCTTAGGTCGGCACCAGTTATCATACCGGTTCATGAGATCAGTGAAGTAATTAGGGTTACGCCTCATGCGACGAGACCACAATCGGATACGGTTCGGCCACCTCATCCGTTACCTTCCGGGCAGTCATCGCATCCATCGGCGGGACAGTTATCGCACGTAGGGTGTGCGGCTTCCCACTCGTCCAATAGTTCGATGAGTCCGTCTACTTCCTCGAAGAGAGCATCCCACGCTGCAGCATCATTCTCATACCACTGAGCGTCGGTCATCTCCTGGGGTAGGCAAGCGTCGGTCTCCTGGGGGCCGTTCATGTCGCAGTCGATATCGTCGTTGTACATTGTCAAGTTCCTTCCGCATAGATAGATGAGTCGGTGAAGATAACACGGGCCGACCGGATCACGTGCCGGTCGATAAGATCCGTGGGATCCTGGGTCGGATCCTTCACATAAAAGTTTACCAGGACATCCGCCCGGTCGGGGTAATCATACATGTTCACCTGGGTCCAGTCGCTAGGCAGTAGACCGGCCTCGTCGATGGCCTCGATACACTTATGATATCGCTGATCATCTCGGGTAAGTATCGGGGCAGACTTGCGGCTGGGTGGAGCCTCTACTCCCTCTGCGCTCTTCTTGATAGCCTTATCGGCTGGGGTGTCTTCGCTAGGCATTGTTATTTTCCTTATTAATTTTATCTCTCAGAATCTCCAGCCATGTGGGAAGATTCCTCATGAGCCGTTCGGTGATTTCTTGTCGAATGTTCTCATCGTCCATTGTTCAATTCCCGTTCCACTTTCTTCCAATACTTGACGGTCGCGGTCTTCCGATATCCATTCGGGCCACCGTTCCAGATCCGAGCCCGATCCTGGTCGGTCACTTCACGACCGATGCGAGCGACGGTAGCGTATCGCGCCACGTAAGACCGGAACACCCGCTTGGAATACTCCAGGCTTGCGCAATCTTCATACGTTCCGGGGATGCCGGAGTCGATCCAGCACGATCGATGGATCTGGAGAGGACCGAGGGCTCGACCGTCATCGCCCGTGATCGGCCCGAGTCGGCCGCTCGTCTCGACCTGGTGAATCGCATTGATAAGTTCCGGAGAAGAGTGAGTGTGAAAAGATCCCGCCCCACCGAGTACGATCCCGATGACAGCTGCACATATAATCCAGATAGCTAGACCGGTCCAATCGAATTGGTCACCCTTCATTGTCGAAGTCCTCCAGGATAGCTTCAATCCGCTTGCATTCGTTCGCCCATCGTGCGATCTCCTCGACGGAGCGATCGTACCATAGGGCATCATTGTACATCTGGTTAGCAGTCTTTAGGGCACCTACGTAGGTTTCTCGGGTTAGCATTGGTTCAGTCCTCTCGAATCATGTAAAGGGTTTCGCGTCGGGTGACAATGTCACCGTCTCCGCTAGAGTGCTCGTTGACGTACATTTCGTGGTATTGGCCGTCATAGTGCCCGACCAGGCTACCCACATCCATCATGAGATCACGGGCGAACATATCCCGGTCAAACTTGACGTAGTTGCACACGTAGCTATTGTCCTTCAGCTGGTGCTGGAAATCATATTCCGCCATCTCGATATGCGATTCGATCTCGCATTCGACTCGGGCGTTGAACTGCTCTTCCGTCATGACTACGAACGTCATACCGTCATAGTCGAATCGGAATTCGGTATCGTCCGCGTCGATGTCCTCATTCTCTTCACGAAGGCGGCGAATAACTGAAGCCATGGTAGACTCGTGATCCTTATCCTCGATGACGTCGCGGTAAAACTTACCGTAAACGCAATACGCCACCGGAACTTGCCGAGTTGGCTCTTGGCTGTCGCATGAGCTAATTTCATCAGCATAGTCCAGAGCCTGAGCAGCGATGCGGAGGAGATCATTCCGGCTAGCTCCAGCGAATCCGCTAGCGTTGGTAAATCGTCGGGTGTTCAGGGTGATATCGGACATGGTATTAGCTCCAGTTGATTGAATGATTCAGGAAAAGAGAACGGATTCCCATTCGTCGGCGATGGCAGCGAGAATGTCACGCCGCCCGATTCTACCTTCCGTAGCAGTGTAGTCAAGCATACGCACAACTCTATCGGCGGTTTCAAGAAACTGATGGAATTTTGAGACACTCCAGAGCGGAGACCCGCTAGTCCACACCCATCCGCCTCCAGCCTGATAAATACAATGCTCAACCTCGTACTTCTCTTCGGTGCGGACAGGCCGCGCCCGGATTACCTCGAATGGTGGGAATCCGTCCTCCAGATCCACCACGATCTCAGCCCAGTCGGATCCGCTATTCTGAAAATCTCCGGCGTTGTATCTCGTTTGGAGTCGCATGATTCTATCTTTTCATTCCAGGCTTTACGATTTGGAGCGAACGTCGCCCCACCTTACTCCTCCCATTTCGGCGTTGCCGCTTCCCCTTCGCCACATATTCCGCAAATTTTTCCCGCCGCTCTCGATCCTCCCGCGTCTCAGTGTCCAGCCTTTTCGCTTCCCGTTGCATAGCCCTTCGGGCGGCTAGGGTCTCCAGTGCGGGTTTGTTGACAGGCATATCGCCTCCCCCGCCCCCCGTGTTGATTACTCCGGCACCCACGACGGGGTTGGTTCGGCTACCCTTCGAACGCTTGCGTCTCCATGACATGCATATACTCCCTAGCAGAGACCGAAAAAGAACACGAACACCATTCGCCACTCAAGCTTCCGCATCGTCTTCATCCTCCACGATCTCCAGTGTATCGTTCAGATCCGTCCACAATTCCATAGATTCCACCCAGTCTGAATACTCGTGCTCGCTCATTGTTCGGACTCCTCGTAAAGGTTGCCAGCAACTAGCCACGAAACATATTCCCATACTTCATCGACTGCAATCTCATTCAAGTCTAGCCCATACTCCTCCAGCTCTCGCATCATGTCCGACGTAGGCACCTCGGCATTCAGTTCCCGGATGATCGGCCCGTAGTGGGCGGCCGCATCGTCGAATGGGCCGGGGCCGTACGATTCGGCCAGATCTCCCGGCACGAGCAGCTCATAGTTTCCGAACACAGCCCACACGGTGTCGTCATAATTCATTATCAGCATTCCTCCAGGAAAAGTCCATTGTCGTTCATGATCAGAAACATACCATCCCCGTTCCAGTATAGCGAGCATCCTTCCATGTCCAGAGCATCGGCCATGATCACAGCTTGCTGATACGTGAACGCTCCCGCTTCCTGCTCGATATTAGTCCAGTTCATTATCAGTCCTCCATGGATTCAAGGTGCGAGTCCTCGTGGATCGCTTGCATGGTGTTCTCATACTCTCGGAACCGTTCCCAGACCTGGCCCTGATTCCGGATGGCCCGCTTCCAGGCACGTCCCAGTCCCTTCACCTTGCGAGCACGTTCTGCTCGTCGCATGAACTCCTCACTAGCCTGGAACGGATCAAGGGTACCATCGGACACAGCGTCCAGGATATCGGTGGCCAGTAGTTGTTGAATATTCATCAGACGTTTCCTCTCGCGTTCATGTAGTCGAAGTCTCGCACGATGTCCGAGCGATCAAGCCACCCGGACTGCCCAGTGTACACCTTATTTCCGTTGCGTCCATAGTAGACTTGCCGGACATAGATATATTCTCCGCCATCTCGATACGTAGTCCAGTCCTCGCCGGTTCCAGGAATCCAATTCATATCAGACATCCTCGCAGAATGAGCCGCTAGCGTGGATGAAATCTCGCCACGTGTTGGCTGTGATCGTGTTCTCCTCGGACAGAACAAGCGACCTGGCAAGGTCCTCGCTCACGGTTTTAACAGAACAATCTCGAAAAATGAGAGAAAAGAAAAATTCCCGGTCGTCGTTCGCCATGACAGACAGGATGTTTCCATTGTCGAACGTGTAGGATTGCATGAATTCCATGAGTCTTCTCCAATTGTGAGAAAATAAACAGGTGACATTCAGAAAGCGACCACAGTAGCGTGTCGAGCGTGTCGAGCTCGATTCGATGTCTTCCCTACGTTGTGGTCGTGATTGGTTTCCGCATCCAATAGCGGGTTGGCGTGTTATTTGCGTGTTTAGATGTCGCTAGCAGTTTATCGTCATGCAAGCAGGACGGACTCTCTTGGGAATATGGTCGTCTGTAAACACCTGCCCCACGACACTGGGGCCACGTTTCCGGTTCTTCCTCTGGAATCGATCCCAACCGTCCGGGCCTGGTCGCAAGACGAACATCGTCATGCGGCTGGCGTTCATTCAGTCGGAAAAACATCGATCACAGTATCGGACCCACCATGGTACTAGTGGGGTGTTTACCTAACTTCATCGAGGATTTTAGTACCCTTCAAGCTACCTTATACTCGCGGGTTCTCGTCTGTCGCCTGGCCAGCTTGCGAGTCGGTGGATGTCCACGTCGTCGTTCGCTGGCCGGGGTCCAGTTCGTATCCCAGGAGCGGGAAAGGTAGCAGGCGTTCGCCTTACTTTCCTCGGAGTCCTACGCTACCCGCCCTGCTTAAGGGTCCAGTCAAGAGTAGGCGGACTCATTCGATTGTCATTGGCCGTATCTCCGGCCATCCTACCCCCCTGGGACAGGGATTCCCACCACCACCGGCCAAAGATTCCCAAAGGTGCGACCTGGTACGCGGTCCGATAAGCATATCCAGCCGTGTCCGATAAGCCGACGGGGGCCAGGGGGGCAAACGCGCGCGCGGGATGTTATATAACCCCTTGTGTATTCTCGACCCCTAGTCGATTTAGGTCTGCCAATGCGGCATGGGACACGCTTAGGGTCCCTATGCCTGCTATGCCCCCTATGTACCTAGTGTATATATTATAGAGTATATTATAAGGGTACCTGTGTCCCGCTATGGGGCTGTACCTGTCCATGGCATGCATAGGGGACACGCTAGGGGGTACCTATGCTGTCATAGGAGTACTTAGTACATGTATATACTAGGGTATCTTTTCTTCTTCTCTTCTATATAACTACCAACCTGGACAGGTAGTATCCATTAAACCGATATATGGATATACCATCCAGATCCTGGGTAGACCCTGAGTGGGTTAAGCAGCCCGTAAGGACTAGGGAAGAGACTATATCTATTATCTGTAAATCCTCTCTAAGCTCTTGAGAAGCCACGGATTTCCTCAGACTAGTGGAGACCCTCTGATGGCGTGGAACATACCGTGGAACGCAGCACAGAGGATTCTAGGGGCCTTGTGGCCTTCTCATTCGCTCTACCCCAACCCACCCAAGGCCCCCTCCGAAGAGGGGACCCTGAGTAGGTACCAAGGAGTCACTTATTGAATAGGTCTGCCAGGGAAGATCCAGCACTGCCTGGGCCAAAGGAAGACTTGGGGGTCTGGGCCTTTGGAGCGGGGGCAGGAGCGGGGGCCGGGGCTGCGGGGGCAGCTTCGGCTTCTCGCTGTTGTCGGATCACGGCCAGCTCATCCACTCGGGGAGTAGCGGGCGCAACCTGGGACGGACTTGATGGGCTGGAAGCCGCAGTAAAGGCCGACATGAAAGACTTATCATATGTTGGGTAGGAGGAGCTAGGGGCAAGAACCTTCTGCGCCTGCTCCTGACCTGTCAAAGCGGCAGCCATCTTTTCACTCAATGTCATCCCATATGTCTGTTCAGAATAAATACGGGGGATCATGGAGTTGAAGGGGGTGGCTGCATCGGACACGAAAGCAATACTCTTGGCGAGTCTTGACCAATCCTTATCCTGCATACCATCTCCAGCCAGAGCCTTAGCGGCCATGCCTGCTTGACCGACCGTCGCATTATAGGCCCTCGTGAGAGTGCCAATAGCTGGGCCACTGAATGGGCTATGCCTAAACAAGGTCTCGTCAGAATCCCCAAGCTTGAGAACCATGGGACCGAGCACGTCTCGGAAGTAGGGAGCCGCCTGCCCGAAGATCGGACTAGCGAGACCCTGGGTAGCCAAGACCTCAAGGAGTTGATTGGGATCATCAAAGCTAGTGAGATTCTCAATCGCCTCAGCTCTTTGCTCCTCATCACCCTCGACAATCTTTTGGAGATTTCGGTTAAGATATTCGGTGAATACTAGGGTGGTCATGAGGGCTGTTACAAATGCTGGACCACGGGCAACACCACCATTCTTGACCAGCCGGTTGTAGGCTGCAATGGGGTACGTGGTAATAGCAAATAGTAGTTCCTTGAGTGGATGGTCACCGGTCATTCGATCGGCACCTCTGAGCTCAGGGGAGAACTCTAGCATGTAGTGTTCAATAAACTGCTGAAGGGCGGGAACCATTTCTCGTTCCACGTCGATTACTTCCTGGAGACCCTCGGTAAACTCAGTACCAAGGAACCCAGAGCGAGCAGCCTTATCAGCAGCGTATGCCTTTTCAGAGAGATCATTGAGATCCACTACACGACCAGCCGAAGGCTTTCGGCCGACTTTCGTACCCGCAGGTAGGTACTTCTGGAAAGACTCAAGGAGCTTTCCGTTTCGAGAAAGAAGACCAGACTGAGCAGCATACATAACAACAGGCCGGGGAAGGCCGTGCTTTCGCCCAGCGGCAATAATAGCCTTTGTGGTCATGCCCTCAATACCAGCCTCATTCACTTCCTTAGCGACGGCGATGAGAGCAGGTAGATGCCGGAGAAGAAGAGTCTTGGCTTCGTTAGCCGCAACTGACTTAACCGAATCTACAACAGGAGCCATAAAGGATGCCATGGCGGTGAGCTCAGACATAGTGCCGGTAAACTCCTCGACACTGTCAAGGACATTTCCCTTCATGAGCTGCTGCCCTGCGGTCTTCAATCGACCAAAGGTTTTACGTGTTTTGTCACCGGTGGATAGAGACAGTATACCATTTGTTCCGTCTCCGTCGTCTGTTACAAACTTGCTCAAACGACTCCCAGTAACATTATCAAGATTATGAGAAAGATCCTCTAGGGTATATCTCATCATCTCTTCATTGAAACCAAACTTAGCCATGTACTTTTGCATGGGGCTATTTCCTAGCACTCCCTTATAGGCGTGCTTAGCGAGGTTGCCCCAGAAGATTCCAAGACTTTTGATCTTCTTAATTGGATCTAGACCACCTGCTCGAAGAGGAGCAATTAGTCCTTCACTATACAAGACACTAAGAGCAAACTTAGCACCCATGACTGAGTAGGCTAGGTTACGTGCAATACGACTGCCCTTTCCTAGAACCTGATTAGCATCGTCGGAACGAAGGCTTCCACCACGAGCTAGGATAAAGAGCTTTTGAAGTTGAGTCATATAGTCATCAATCTCTTTACTTACAGATTCATTACCAGCACCCAAAGACTTAGTAACTCCACCATTTTCTAGGTTTCGTTGAGCTTGGGTCGTCAGGGCAGATCTAACTCCATCAAACAAATCAACAATACTCATTCCTTCCATACCAGAAGAATCGTTAATTGTTTTCTGAATTCGGATAGCACCTAGGTTTCCCTTTGCCATCTGATTAGCCGCATCAGCACTTGCTGTATTTCGACTAAACAAATCGGCTAGCTGATCTCCGAATGCTTCGTTTCTAAAATCTTCATCCTTAAAGACACGAGTGATATTAGCACCAGCAAGCTGTTCAACCAGCTGAGATTGAGCACTGGTCTTATTGGTATTAGCATCAATGCCTACCTTCATACCACTTCTATTACGAGCAGTGTACTGTCGAGCAATATAGTCAAGAATACTTTCACCATCATTATAGATGGTCTGCTCTTTCATTGTATCCTTCCAGCTAGGGGAGATAAGAGTATTGTCTTCTCCTGTAACTGCTTTTTGGTAGATCTGCTTAAGAGAAAGACTCTTATCAGATTGCCAATAGTTCTTATTCATTGTCAGACGCTTACCCTTTTTAGGAGAGGCAATCTGTTCCCGAACAATCCTTTTGAAGGGATCTTCCTCGGGAGTAGCAGAGGCAGGAGCCTTGGGAGGTGCAGGTGGTTCTTCACCGCCAGCATCCTCAACACGGGCTGGAGCTTCTGCTTCAAGTTCCTTAGCACGGGCTGAAGCCTCTGCTTCAAGTTCCCTGGCTCTTCTTGCAAGTGCTTCTCTCGCTTCTCCTTCAAGCCGAGCTCCTTGGACCATCAGAGCAAGCTTTGCTTCCATTAGACTCGTCTCAAGATCATTAACGTCACGAGAGAGGATATCCTCTGGCTCTGGAACTTCTGGTTCTACCGTCCTTCTTACAGTCTGGTGGAACTCAGCAAGCTCTCCAAGGTATGCAACACCTGGTCCGTCAATCTCAGCTTGCTTTGTGAGATTAATAAATTCAAAAACATCCTCGGTCTCTTCTGCTAGCTTAGTTAGCTCATCGCTAGTAAACCTAGTGTAGCCAGGGAAAGGAGCATCAGTCTGTCCCACAGAGGTAGCAGCAATACTTTCCTGCACGGAGGGGAGAGACTGAACAGCTTCTTCCATTTCAATTTCAATATCCTCAGAAACACGAGTAGCCGAAGCCAAACGAGCTTCGTCAGTCACAGCACCCGAAACAATGTCGGACTGCTTACTGAGGTTCTGTGCGTTGAGGAGACCGTTCTTATAGTTATGCCGGAGGACCTTGCTCTTGCTCATGCCGATCTCTTCAGCAATGTCTGCTGCTTGCTCGTCAGTCAAGATGTAGGCACCTCGCTCGCCCTGCTGGAGACCACGGCGTTCAAAAGCCTGTGCCATTTTGACAGAGTCTTGGATCACCTTGGCAGCCCGGCGGGCATCAGCGGCAGAAGACCTAAGGCCAGCATCGACAAGAGTCAGTAGCTCTTCACGGGCAGAGTCCACCTGGAACTCTGGGTCAAGGCTATCGAACTCTAGGTCACGCTCGCCAGCAGACATGCTGCTAGCCTTCTTGCCCTTCTTGTCTCCACCTGGTCCTCGGCCCATAATGTTCCTCTTGACTGCGTTGAACTCTTTGCCCGTAGCAATCGCATAAAGAGCATCATCACTAAGAAGCTTACCCTTGTCGTCGGTAGGCCAGCCTTCTCTAAAGAGTCTGTCCATAAGAACATTGGTAAAGGATTCTAGGGCAATAGGCCCCTTGTTCTCAGCGAAGAACTTCTCTGCCAAACGGTTCTGGGCCTGTATGATATCTTCTGCGGTCACATCTTCCGAGGCCTTCATATCCTTGCGGCGAGAGTCGGCAATGCCGGTGGTCTCGTCACCAAAGTCATCGACCCGGACATCTTCCGTCTCAAGGTTAAACTTCTTACGGAGATTATCCGTGAGATTATCATCTTCTAGTGTATCAAAGATATTCTTAATACCCTTCTCAACAGCATCAAACTTACCAGGCATAATACTTTCGCCTAGTCGGGCTTCCTTCTGGAGGAAGATTCCCTTGCATAGGCTGATAAAGTATTCCTTCATCTTGGTAAGCATGGTTCGAGTCGTGGGGTTTTCAACCTTGATCTTATCGGAGATCAGCGAAATCTGAGCCAGGTAGGCTACAAACTCGTGAACATTCTCAAGAGCGCGGTCAACGGGAATATCATATGTACGGAAAAGATCAACGATATCATTGTCTCCAGACCTTGCTTGGTTAAACAAAGCCTGTAGAGTTTTCTGTAGTCGAGGAGATGCGGAGAGGAACGCAGCATGAGCAGTCTCATGTACGATTGTCTCGGCAACATCCTTCGATGTTCTATTAGTTACTTCATCAGAGACATCACCAATCTTGATGAGAGCCCCGGAAGGATCCAAGTCCTTACCGACGGCTACTTGTCCCTGTAGTCGCAGTCCTTGATTAATATCAAGACGAGTAAACGACATACCTGCAAGCTTGCTTGGATCTACATCGACAAAAGCTGCCATGACAATTCGCTTGGCATCCTCATCGATCATTCC
>Ga0098049_1001111_pt1 | contig 10438 bp, 21 predicted proteins | sample 13BtaG_FD_92582 | JGI IMG/M metagenome (GOLD analysis project Ga0098049, IMG submission 92582) | Marine viral communities from the Subarctic Pacific Ocean - 13B_ETSP_OMZ_AT15268_CsCl metaG | ecosystem: Environmental > Aquatic > Marine > Oceanic | place: Subarctic Pacific Ocean | collected...
AGCGGATGGTGTTGTGGTAACATCTTGTAGGCGTTGCGACCTTACTGTAGTGCTGAACATATGGGACAGTAACGATAAGATATTGATTGAGGATGACGGTGGAGATGAACGCTGTGGAAAGGTGAGTAAAGATGAGTGAAGAAGAGTTTGGACCTGAACTAAGAGTATGGATTCTGGAGCATTTCCAGACGATGGCCCCCGGTGCTATATGGCGACCGGAGGGAACGGGGCTACGCTACCGTAAGAAAGATGAGACGACACTCACTCTTCAGCATCGCATTGACCATCCCGATTCTCTACATCATCACGAGCGAATCAAACGTCTCTGTGATGTTGTGAAAATCGAAATTGAAGATGATGATGTCATGGTGACATCACCTGCACTATCTGCTGAGGAAGCATACATGATTGAGATGCAGGAGCGTCAACAGATTGCAGCAGGTTGGACAATTCCAGATGGCAAGGGTGGTGAAAAGCGGTTGGTTGACCTACCGCTTGACAAGGCATACCCGAAGTATCTTGGTGACCGAGAGATTCTACTTGATGATGGTAACACAACGACCATTGAAGATTGGGCAGTCGCTCTTCCGTATACAGCATTCAGAGACAGTGATGATACTGACGAGGAAGTGATGATGAATCCTGATGACTACAATCTCATGGCAGGTGATGCTTTGTTCATGAGGTATCTCAATGGTAGGGGTGACTGGGTGAAAGCCATGACTCGTGCTGAGATGTTAGAGACAGCAGAGGCAGGGGCCACCGGCATACTTGTCGGTAAGACATGCCCACTCACTCAGGTTAAGGTGCCCCCTTGGATGTGGGGAACCTACTGTGATATTATTCGTGGAGATGAGGAAGAATGAGTAAGTGCAATGAATGCGGTATTAAAGCAGCAGTGCATCCAACGCTAAGGCTGTGCTACAAGTGTTTCAACAACCCAATGGCAAGACCTGCTGGACATTCAGATAAGTGGTGGTTGCGATGACTGAGACAGGAGTATGGCGCTCTTCAAGTATGGAGGGTAAGTGGAAAGATGGCAAGGGTGATGTTGCTCTGCGTATCGTAGAATACTACGGAAACGTATGGCTTGACCTACGCATCATGAACACCACCGATGGTAAGAATCAACACACCAGACACGGTGTTAGGCTCACACTTGAGCAAGCGCGGGAGATGCTACCTCGCCTTGCAGAAGGCATTGAACGTGCTGAAGATATGCAAGAAAAGAAAAAGCGAGAATCAACTGACTAACTAAAAACAGTATTTAAATCAGCAGTAGATAGAAGTTTGATGTCGAGAGGAATCAAACCTACTGTAATTCACAGATGGGGTCCGGGTCCAACCGGACATCTTTGTGGTGCACCAAAGGAGCATTGGGCAGAGAAGTATGCAAGTGATGCATACGCTCAATCACTTCCACTCTGTGAGAAGTGTGCTGATTTCCAAACAGTGGGTGAGGCCCCTCCTAAACAGGTGCCGGTTGATATACCATCGAAGCAGATGACAACGAGGGAGAGAGAACTAATGCAAGCAAGAATGAGGTTGAAAGACATGACACGGAGGTTAATGGAATGACAGATGAATTAGAGATAGAACAAGTAAGAGAGGCCCAGTTCCATTGGGTGAACATATGTGATGATGATGGTGAGGAATTACTGACCATTGATTTCAAACAGAACTCTGAAGGAAAATGGGTCTTAGCAAGCATTAGACCCGGTGAGAGTTTCGCTCCGTCTTATCACTTCTCTAAGGTGGGTATGCATACTCGCCTTTCTATGGTGAAAGAGCACTGCAACATGATACCTCCTGATTTTAAGAGTGTGGACCCTGTTGGTATCACACCCACGTATTCCAATGAAGAGTTCCGTAGTATAGGTGTTCAACACTTTGAGAGCGATTATGCATGGCTTCAGAGTGTTGGTGACTGGATACCTCGGGCATTTATTTTGAAGGATGGTGAAGAAGAATGAGAATGACAGTGCGAGAACTACTCGAACGCTATGCATGGTTGGTTCTTACAATCAACAACCATACCCGCAATGGGCCGAATACGTCTATTGACGAGTGGGTTGATGAAATGCACCGTATCGAAACACGTTTCGTAGGAGCCTTGGGTGGCAAGGAGATGATATAATGAGTGAATATAGATTGAGAAAAGTGATTGAGTATTGGGTGTCCCAAGGGAGAGAGGATGGGTTGGAATCCGGTGAAGACCTCTACATCCTCGAAGGGAAGCACTGGAGACGAGCCAAGGCTCTGATTGGCAACCCTGATGTTCACTACATCGAAAGAGTCACAAGTTGGGTTAATGATTGTGATAGTGTTGAAGATAGAGAATACGAAGATGTATGGGTAAGAGGTGAAGAAGAATGACAGATGAATGTGAACATGAATGGGAAATGGGCGAGCCGACTGATTGGAGTTTCTACGGCCTCAATATGCCTCACGTTGTGGTGAGTATATATTGCACAATCTGTGGTGCTACTTCCTATACTGATGGCTCATGGGAGTTTAACCCTGATGATTTGGAGGTAGATGAAGAATGTCAATGAATATTAGACAGTGTGCAAAGTGTGGAGTGAACTTCGGTTTACGTTCAACCACAGATACGGAGAATAAGTGTCTCGATTGTCGTGGCCCAAGCGGACGCAATAAGTATGCAGCGATGGGAAAGAAACGTGACAACATGATGGAACGGTTCACTAAGATGGAAGACAAAATTACGTTTCTTGAAGAGAGTCAAGACATGGCAGTTCAAGCAGTTATTGATGAAATGAATGCGACTATTAGTGATAGGCTGGCTCAAGCAGTTGCATCTATACAAGAGCAAATAGATAAGAGAGTGGAAGAACTTACAAAACAAAAGATAGCACTCCTCAATACGAGGATTATTCGTTTAACAGAGATTGTAGAAGACCTGAGTCCACTCGTATCAAAGCAAATAAAAAAGTCATTAGAAACATTAGAGGTTACAGAAGTCCAAAGGTCACCAAGAAGGAAGCAATGGATGAAGGTCAGACAGGACGCAGTTCTTGAAGTGCTACGCTCCTCATCAGGCCCGTTGAAGAGAGCAAAAATACACAACCGACTTCCCGGTGCGCTTAGAGAGAAAATAACATTGACTAACCTGACTACTATACTCAGAGAACTCAGAGATAAGAACTTAATTATCTCTCTCGGTAGTAAACAGGGCACAATGTGGATGGTGGTGCCTGATGTCCAGTGAGGATTACGAGGAGAAGTTTGCATGTTTAAACTGCGAACGAGAGTTCGACTCATACTTGGACTTAGACCTTGACAACTTATGCAAGGAGTGTGCTGAGGAAGCACATTGGGCAAGAGAACTATGGGAGAGTGAACGAAGATGAACATGGAGAAGAATGTAGAATGGATATTGATGGTGACCGATGCAGCACGAAGGTTGGGTGTGAGATGAATATATTCGTATTAGATGAGAATCCAGTAGACGCAGCCAAAGCAATGGACTGTGTGAGGTTACCTAAGATGTGCGTAGAGTCAGCACAGATGATGGCATCAGCCCTGCGCCGACATGGTGCTACTGATGACCAGATGCCGTTGACCAAGAAGGGCACACCATACAAGGGCGGCTACCACCATCACCCATGCACAGTATGGGTTGGTGATAGTCGTGCTAACTTTGAGTGGTTGGCGGCTCATGCTGTTGCACTGTCTTGGGAATACTGGTTCCGTTTCAGTAAGAAGCATGCTTGTGCTGGACCCATCAAGAACATGGTGTTCTTGGGTAAATTGATTCCCGAAGGTGAACTCACACCATTCGCACTGGCTATGCCTGATGAGTATAGACCTACGGAACCATCAATATCGCTTCTGGACAATGACACGTTTGCTAAACAGGGTGTTGGATTCAACTCAGATAATGAGATGATTATCACACACGCAGACGGTGAAGAAGCAGTCAAGGCATACCGAGCCTACTACCACTCAAAGGTAGACAGCCCCGGCGGTGTTCACTACAGACACACTAATCCACCTGACTGGTGGGAGGTGACGACATGAATTGGTTGTTCGGTCCTGTGGAACCTCGTTGCGGGTATTGTTACGAATACGATACTGAGTTAATCTTCAAACATAAAGGCGGATTGACATGCGGGGTTTGCCTCGCTTCTTGGGAAGGATTGGAATACAATCATGCAACCAAGCGTTTTAGGAAGGTGAAAGAATGATTGACGAACAAACAATACGAGAGAGGGCTGCTGAACTTGAGCAGATGATGGCACGACTTGAGAGATTCAGAGAGACAGGTTACATACGTGAAACCTGCATCCCTCAAGAAAGCGAAGAGTGTCCATGGCAACGTGGAGAAGTTCAGTATGAAGATGGACAAACATCGTATATTCTCTTTACATGCACTCGATGTGGCTTAGAACAAACTCGTGAGTTTTGTTGGGTCGGTAGTTCCACTGAAGACCCGTGGGCTGACATGCGCCCCGACGGAGGTGAAGAGGAATGATGCTCACTAACGGACGATTCATCTCAAGCGGGGCTTGCCGATATTGCCGACGCGAGTTCATTGATGGTAGGCTCAGAACTACTTGCGTTGATTTCCGATGTAAGGAGTTGATTGAATGAGATTGAAAGTATGCGAATTATTCCCTGATATTCCCTCAGAATGCATTGAGCAATTCTCCATAAACACGGAGGGAGGGAGGTTCACCAGCCTGTTATTCTATGAAGAGACAGATTTTTTCGAGGAACACCCTTCAAGAAAATCTGGTCCCGTCTTCTTTCAACGTGATGCTTTGGGATATGTTTTCAACGAAGAGTTCGGTTTTTGGGAGTGTCGTCGAGGGAGGTGGGGAGCATGAGATTGAAATTGATATTAGGATTGAACAAGAGCATAACGCTACAACATCTTGAGGAGGAACTCTATCAGGTTGTAGAGGAGGAGCGATGTCATGTTGAGGCTAAGGTCGGAGACATGGTGATGAAGACAAACGTGGGTTGGGTTATCTACAGAGACAAAGATTGTGCTCTCCCACGCTATCGTATCCCATCACAGGCAGTGAAGGACATACAGTTCCTTGATGCGTATGCATTGACAGAGGTAGGTGAAGAGGAATGACTCTTAGATGTCCTGAGTGCGGAGAAAAGGCGCTTGAGTTGGTGGAGTTCGAGAAGAGGTCTGCCTTCAATCGTCGTGATAAAGCAATCTACGTTTGTTCCAGTTGTAAACACAGGGAGGTTATATCTTGACTGAAATTACAAAGGCAGATATTCTGCGTAAGATTTACTCAGCCCATGCTCAAGAGCGTAGGTCTGAGGAAATATGTAGAGCGTTGGAATTACCTCTTACTACATACATCAAAGCAGACATGATGACAACAAGAGTCATGAAGCATCCGAATTGGAGAAACCAACGTAGTCCACATGCTTTGATGATTGACTGCATCTGGATTGTGGCAATGAAGCGTGGAGAAAAGCGTAGCCAATCTCAGATGGTTAAGGCCACGAAAGAGGTCTTCGGTGTGGGCACCCAACCAAGACCTAACATTTGGTGGAAAGAGAACTGGGCGCAAGAATTGATTGAGGAAATCCTATGATGTTCTCAACGCTTGCAGACATCCACGAGAGGCTTCGCCTCAAGGGAGACAAGATGGAGCAGTTGGCTCGCCTTGAATCCAAAGAGGATGCTCTGTTAGCATACGAGTTCTTCTTTCCTGATAGACCTAAGATTACAGGAGCGAGAGTTAGAACGCTCATCAATGATGAGATAGGCTCATACTATGATGTTGTCAAGACATGTCTCGAATCTCCTGACCAACCACTGTGGCATCTTCTCGCATCTGAGAGTAGCGACACAGGGTCAAGGGGAATGTCGGCACAGGAAGTTCTCGACTTCCCTTATCAAGCAGCAGCGTTTACAGAGATTGCCTATCGTCATAATGAGATTGAGGCAAGGCTTCTGTGGCGTTATCTGACAAAGGCGAAACCTGTCATTAGTAAGCGAGCCTTCTTCGGTGGACTTGCTCGTATGAAGGCTCTGCCTCCGTATCTTGTTCATATCAACATGACTCGTGATACTCTCATGGCTATGTTCGATGACCAGCAAGCAGTGCTGTCTCTTCAGCATTGGTGGGAGCACCCAAACATGTTCCCTGCTCCAATGCGATGGAGGCCGTGGACTAAGTTACACCCACCTGAAGAAGAGACGATTGCTTTGATAGTGGAGAAAGAGCAGTTGATTCTCTATGCTTGGGGTGACGTTACCTACACTCGCTTGGGAAGGAAGGCATACCCGAGAGTTCCTGAAATGGCGAAGGGTGCGTTTGCTGAGTTTCCCGGTAATGGTTGCATTGATTGGGTTCACAAGGACAATCCAAATGCACCTATGAGTGAGCGGCTTTCTCACATTGACGTAGAGAACTACGACCTCACCGAACACGGTGCATGGGACAAAGTGATGCAAAGATTGCAGGATGAGGAAGTGAACAGTGTTCGCTTTGTCAGTCCGAATCAGGTCTTTACTCCTGATGGTGTAGGTGGTTATGTCATGCATCCATCCCGTAACAAGGTCTTCTTTCGATTACATGAGAAGAAGAATGAGAAGTATATCTTGTCTGCCTTAGATGGATTAGATGACTACATCCCTGTGGCTGAAGCCCCACTCTTTGATGAACCAAGAGTGGAAGGGGAGTGTATCGTTGTTGAAGCGATTGCACCAAGTGCTGTATCGAAAGCACCGATTACTAATCTGATGGGGATGAAGTTCAGACACGACTTGGGTATCAGTGACCTTACACAATACACTGACCTGATTGAGAGGGGGTTCTTCCTATGATGCAATCAACAGATGACCGTGAGTTCTGGATGGGTATTGGTTACATGACCGCTGGTATTCGATTCTCTGTGACTGTGTCGAAGGACAGGAAGTCACTAAATGGCTTCAAGGTTAGGAGGCGTGTCTATTGGGCAAAGCCTCTACCCACCATGAGTGCGATGGCATGTGTATCAAAAGTGCTTGACATTGCTGACATGACCTTCAAACGAGCGTGGTCATCTAATGATGAGGTGTCACGATTCATGCTGATGATGGAGCGACTAAGTGTGTTGTGTAACATCAAGGCAGCGTTCGCAGACCAATCAGGTATGCATGTATTCTCGTGGGTATTTGACAACCCACCGCCCAGTGACTACGAGACATTTGTAGAATGGGCAGGGCTGTTTGACTCAGAAGTTTCGGCATCAAAAATGCTTGACTTTTGAAAACAGTATTTAAATCAGTAGAAGGAGGAGAGTTGATGAATGAACCAGTAGTATTGGAAGACATTGCCGGACAAGCAATGTTTGTCAAAGATGCCATGGGCTGGCGAGAGTCAGGCGAATGGCCGTCTGCGATTCTTATACACGGGCCACCGGGCACAGGTAAGTCCACGGCGATGCGTGTCATCTTCCGTGAGATGCTTGGGGACTTCTATGACCCTGTGAATTACGTCATATTCAATGCCTCTGATGATAGAGGTCTTGACTATATTCGCAACCGACTCAAGACGATTAGTAGTGTCAAAGCATTGGGAGTGCAACGTAGAGGTATAGGTTCAGATGAGGCTGATGGTCTTACACCCGCTGCCCAAGATGCTCTAAGAGGTATCATGGAAGAGTTCGCGGATAACAATCTATACATCTTCACAGCCAATGACTTGAGTAAGATTCGTCCTGCTATTCGCAGTCGTTGTCTTGTATACGAGTTCAAACCTTTGAAGCCGAATGAAGGCGCTCAGAGGCTCATGCAATTGTTCAGTGGTGATGTTGAAACCTTTGAACAACTTATGTCTGCTACAGGTGGTGACCTGCGTTCGGCAATCGCTATTGCTGAGAACACGAATGATTTGAAAGAGTATCTCGCTAACGTAGAGGCCCCGTCTTCTGCTGCTCTTGCTGCTGTCAGTGGAGAGTGGATGGAGATGAGGCAGACCTTCTACAAGATGCTCGACCGGGGTATGACTCTCAACCAAGTCATACGCTCGTTTCATCAGAACATGACGGAGTTCTTCGACATGGATTCTGATACGACATTCAAGGTGATGAATGTCCTTGGTGAGATGGTGCCTACCATGTATGAGTGGCCCATCGGTTCCTACTCCTTTGTGGACTGCCTCGTTGCGAGGCTCAGGAAGGAGATTGAATGACAAACATGGAGAATGAAAATATGGAGAATGAAAACACAGAAAGTAAGAATGGGACGGGGCTGCCTGAAGCAGTTCACAAGCGACTGAGTAAGCACGCAGAGCGGACAAAGCAATCACTCGATGATGTGATGACTGAATACTTCACGTTCATCAAGGCATTCGGCTGCGATGAGTGGCGTGATGAAGACGCTGACCTACTGGAAGATTGGGCAGAGCAGATGCTCGTTGTCCTACGAACGTCCACTGGCTCCCGTGGTATGGATGGGGCAATCTCATTCGTCGGGTGCTTCGTTGGTGTGGACCAGAATCAACGTGACCGAAGAGAGTTCCTTGTGAGCCGTGGAAGGCGTGAGTTCACGCTTGATGCGAACGCTGCAATCGGTGGTGGTCAAGTTGGACACTACACTAAGGGTGAGACACATTGGGTTCTCACGACAAGTAATGGTGACTCTACTACTGACATACCAGTCAGTGAAGTGCCTGAGCATTCATTCCTGTCTGACGGAGAGCGTATCTGTCTACTCGCACGAAGTGGACGCCCCAAGGCTATGAGCATGATGGGTCGTCACTACTACTTCCTTGGTGCTGCTGAGGACGACTTCACTAAGGATGGAGCGATTCGCCTATGGCGTCTTGACTGTCAGGGTGAAGATGCAAACATGGAAGTGCCTGTGGGTAAGCCATGTCGGATTCAAGCACGCCCACCGGGTGAGAACACGAACGAAGCATACCGTGATGTTCTCAGTGTCTCCATGGGCCTACGGGAACAGATTGAGTGGACTGATGACTTCGTGCCTGAAGACATGAAGGCGCTTCTACACCCCTACAAGTATTGGCTCAACAACGAACTCCACGGCTTATCCGTTTCATTGGATATGCTCATGGAAGCATACGAGGCGAACAGTCGCACCTTCACTACGAACAGCGGTGAACAGGGACGGAGTGGGCCTATCGTGTTCGTGAAGGGCACAGTCAATCGCATGTCTACTGAGGGACGGGAGAGTGAGTATGACCAGACAGGTCGCTCCTACTCCCTGTCGCTTACATCCACTGCACTACAGAGTGGTGCAACCGGTGATGCAAGTGAAGTCATGTGTTGGGTTAGTGGTGCATGTCACGACCTGACAAATCCATTCGTAGCATACACAGGTGAAGAGACGGTTCCATATGCAGAGCGGTCAACCGTTCTCGTCTGTGGTCGTATCGGTATCCGACGGAAGGACGGAGATGAAATCCCTAACCTCAAGGTGATGGGTGTGTTCGCTGACTCGCGACGCATCCGTCGCCGCGAGGAAGGTGGGGATACTGGTCGAGGCCAGTTCCAGTGAGGTGATGAATAGTGGCAATAAGAATTGACCCTGATGGGACACTAACTAACATTGGAGAGAATCCTCCACTGGATGCTCTTCAAGAGGCCGTAGGTGGTTACATCGAGGCAGTAGATACAATTGGCCCTGATGGGAAACTTGACGGCGGCTACATCTATGTGAATGAGGAAGGTCGGTTACAGAATCTTGAACCTAATCTTAATGCGACCCTACTAACTGGACAAAGCATTGTTGGCCCAGCCGTTCACTTTAGTAAATCTGAGATGCAAATTGACCGAGATGAGCAGCCCCTTACAATTGATTTTGACTCTGACATTTCGGTAACAGTAGGCTCTGCCTCAGATATAATTAGAAGTTTAGAGGGCATCCTTGGAGTTTCTATAGATGATGATACTCAACCAATGGAGGAGGAATGAATATGGCAGGATTTGGACAAGCAAAGCAAGACAAAAAGAAAGAAGAAGAACAACAAGTGGTTGAAGACACACCGGCGCATCAGCGCACGGATGGAGATGCCTTCGCAACATTGCGGAAAGAATTGCGTTTGATGGACCACACTCCACAAACTCACATCTTCATGGGTGTCGTAGGACACGAGAACACTGGTAAGAGTGCTATCATAACTGATGCATTTGTGAATGACGGTGGTGCGAGAGAGCGAGGAGAGGAACTATGGATTCTCGACTTCGAGGGTGGTGGGGCTGCTAATAAGTCAGCATTCCATTCTGATGAAGACCGCATCAAGTGTTGGGAACCATGGGTTATGATGAAGGGTAATCGAACAGCATATGATTATCCAGCGACTCACGACCGTGTCATGAGTATCGTGCAATTCGCAGTGGACATCGCTACGAATCAACGTGACCCTGAGTATGAGGGGCCTCGTCTATGGGGTGTCCTTGTAACTGGTGTTGACTTATGGGATAGCGTGTGCGTCAA
>Ga0098049_1001116_pt1 | contig 10400 bp, 3 predicted proteins | sample 13BtaG_FD_92582 | JGI IMG/M metagenome (GOLD analysis project Ga0098049, IMG submission 92582) | Marine viral communities from the Subarctic Pacific Ocean - 13B_ETSP_OMZ_AT15268_CsCl metaG | ecosystem: Environmental > Aquatic > Marine > Oceanic | place: Subarctic Pacific Ocean | collected 2015-01-16
ACCCCTCTGCGAATGTTAAGCTTCAAGCGCAAGGTTTCAGGGATGGAGAAAAGCAGGCGCAGGAAAAGCGTGACGAAGGGTTAAAGCGCATGGTTGATAATGCAAGACAAAGAAATGCTCAGCGTCAAGCCTTTACGGATGTTAGAGATCCATTACAGTTTATACAAAATTACAGCAGCGATTATAACGAAAGGAAAGGGCAGCTCTGGAGAAATGTTGATAGCGCAAAAGAAAACTACGAAGCAAGAACTCGTGATAACGCTCCAGTTGGAACCCGAGAGGCAGCATTTATTTCTTATCAAGAAGCTTTAAAGAAAGAGCTTGAGCATCGCAAGATAGTAGAACCAAACTCAACGCTAAGCGATGTAGTTAAGAGGAGTAATTATTCCGACATTTTAAATACAGACTGGTCTCTAGGGGGAGGATATAAAGAATTCTTTGATCGTTATCATGAAGAAAAAATTATGATGAAGTCTCCAGAAGGTGTTGATGTTCCCGTTCAGAGTAAAGAAGAAGCTGGTCGCCACTTATTTAGATTAAGGAATCAAGAAATCGTTGGACCAATGAAGCAAAGAGGTTTGATGACTGAAGACGGACAGTTCGTTTCTAAGATTGGCGACCAACCTATATCTAAAGAAAAAATATATGAGTTAATTGCCGAGACTACTCCTGGAAGTAAATACGTTTATAAATCAGGAGATAAATTCTCAAGATTTCAAGAAATTTGGAGCAACAAATTTGGCGGCAATTTCACAAAAGGAGCTATGGGTCTTTTTGGAAACTCTTCTGCAAAATTTACTTTAAGTAGTTCTGGGTCTTTTTCCGACCTAGGAGACACTTCTTTTGCTGGAGAGCAAGGGGGAGCATTTGAAGTCCAGAGAGCAAGGCAGGACGCTGCGCCAGGCGCTGAGCCTCGAGCAGAACCAGAAGTTTTGGGCAGATATAATATTCTTGACCCAAATGAAAAGCTTATGATGGCTATACAGCAGAGCGCTAGAAATAATTTTAAAGGAGCAGAAGGGCCAACTGGTTTTAAAAGTATATATGAAGGAATGTCTTTAAGCGCTAGAGAAAGCTTTAAAAGAAAGTATAAAGATCAGATAGAACAAAAAGTCCCACCTTCTATAGTTAAACAGCTTAATCATTATATTTCAAAAGTAGATAAAACTGATTTATATGGGGTCGCTAAAGGAGATTTGGTTCCAAATTACCTCAAGAAAAAGATTGAGAATAGGTCTTCTTTAACAAGAGGGGAAAGAGATGAATTAAGAGAATACAAAAGAAGAGAAAGTGAAGCACAAAGAATTGTTCAAGAAAAAAGAAGGGCTTCTGGAATATCTAGAGCTGCTGGATATTTAATTGACCAACATAGTGTTGATGAGCCTTTAGCTAGATTTATATCCTCTTCTCCTGGCTATCAGTCTTTTAGGCAATTAAGTAATGCGGATAAATTAATTAAAGAAGTTCAAGCTGCCGATATTTCTGTGGTATCAAGAAAGATTGGTGGTTCAAGAATATCCTCAGAAAAAGACCGACGTAAAAAATTAGAAAGTTTGCAAAGACAAAGAACTGCTTATTATAATAACTTCAGAGCTAGCGTAGAAAGAGATCCTTCTTCAAGCAAGAATATCATTTTTGATTCTGTTCACCCTAGGGGATTTAGGGCTAACCCAGATATTGCTCAAATTTCAAATAATGTTATTCGTCGCCCAGTAATTTCTGAATTAAGCGATGCAGAAAAGAAAGCTGCTTTAAGATTAAATATTGATGTTGACGATGAGTTAATTAGAACTGACTCTAATGGCGTTCCAATATATAAGGAACAGAGTCGTAACGGAGTTCGTAGGTTTGAGGGTACTGGGCCTTTTGATATTATTACAAAAACAAATAAGTTAGAAGGAGTTCATGAAACTTTTGATTTAGATGTTGTTCAGAAAGCTGCAGCTAATGCAGCTCGAGAAATAAGAGCAAAGAAAGATATTGAAACAGAAAAAATTGAAAGCAATATTGAGTTTGATCCCGCTTACGATACCAACAATGACGGAAAATTAACTGGAGACGAGTTAAAGAGAAAAAGGACAATGGAAGAGATTGCAAAAAGAAACCAAGCTTCTAGTGTTAAGCCATCTGCGAAAGGATTTGCTCCACCCAAGAAATCAGCTCCGTTTAGGCCTAACGTAAAACCTAAGAATTTCTCCGCAAAAGCTTCGGTTCATCAAGCTTATTCAGAAATCAAACAGTCTGTTCTAGCTAACTATAAAAAACCCGTTACCCCTGATCAAGTTGGTATTGCTAACTTGAGGACTGGAACAGGTAGGCATGAAAAAAGAGTTGTTAACTCTCAAGAAAAAATGTTTAATTATGGAGGTTTGGATTTCGTTGCTCCACCTAAGAATTCAGGAGCTGCAAGAAAGTACGCTTCAGATGTGGAGTCTGATTTTGGAATCGATCCTTATGATAAAAATATTAAATATGCAGCAGAAGGGTTTATTCCAGATAGAGGTCAAGTAGCTAAAGCAGAAAAAAACCCAATTCCTGGAATTAATAAATTAAATATTGGTATTATAGGCCTAGCCAAAGTTCTTAATACTAAGATGTTCCAAACTAAAGAAGTTGAAACAAATAAACATGAATCTGATTCAAGTGAGCTCACTAAAGATAGTGGGTCAACCAGTTCTTTTGAAAGAAGCTCTGAAACAGCAAGTATAATTAAGGGGATTTCTTCTATTGGTCCTGCAGTAGGATTAAGTGTTAGTGCTGCTTTAATCTCTGGTTTAACTAAAATGAAGGCAGACCAAAAAATTGAATCTAGGTTAAACAATGAACTGGGTTTCGCGCCAAGCGAGAATAATGATGCTGCAAAGGAGGCGGTTTTTGATTTTGGCGCTGACTTTGATAAGCTCCACGACGGTTTTAGGACAATTAATAAGGCTCCAGTCGGACGTGGAATTGAAGCTGTCGTCACTGGACTAAGCTCGCTTCTTTCACAATTTTCAGTTGATAGCGACTCAACTCATCCTAACACTGAATCCGAAGCTATTAATGCACCTAAAGTTATACAAGATACCGTTACATCATCCTCTGTCTCCGAGTTAATGGAGAAAGTAGCAAAACAGTTCTTAACTAAGCAGAGCGACAGGTTTAATAATAAAGAAGATAATAAACCTACTGGGGAAATTATGGAAGCAACACTTAGCCCTTTAGTTGAGATCTGGAAAAAGGTTTCAACTTCAATCAAAGAGTCTATGGTTGAAAAGGAGAAAAAATCAAAGATAGAAGACGAAAGAAAATCAAAAGAAAGAGGAGACTTAAGAAAACAATCTAGCAAACTTGAATCAATGAATCAAGAAACTTCTAATTCTTCTACTGAAGATATTGATGGTTCCGACTCTTCTGAGATTGCTAAGGCATTTAAACCTTTTGATTCCTCTTTGCAAAAATTAATAGCTTTAACTAAGGCGTGTTGCAACGACAAGTCTTTGTTGAATTTAATTAAAGAGTCTAACACTCAGTTGGATTCAATAGAGCCTCCAGATCTAGATTCCGCCCTAAAGAAAATGATTGACTTCGATAAGTCTGGCGGATCTGTCGACGAATCTATGCCTGGTTTTAGTACAGGTATAATTGAAGCATTTCGAAAAGGTGTCAAATTACTTACTCCAACAGGAGGGGCTAAAGCGGGTATCGAAGCAGCAAGGGCAATTGAGTTTGTTGAACCTAAAATGCCTAAAATTGAGTCTGTAATAAATTCTATTGCTGGCGTGGCGACAACTTTAGGTATTCTTGATAGCTCTGAAAACAAAGAGTTGTCCGAGCAACTTTCTTCAGGCTCGTCTATTGATAGTTCTCAGAATATGGTTAAGGAGAATTATAAGGAATCGCAAAATACTAACCGTAGTAAAGAGACGTCTGAAGCTTTAGATATTAAAAGATTTTTTGATGGAGAGGCAATGAATAAAAATGAAACTGGCGAACCTGAACCAGTAAGAGAAGCTTTAGAACAGCCAGAAGTAAGTTCAGAAAATGATTCTCTGATTACAGGACTCATTTCAGCATTAGGTGATTTTATAAATAAACTTGCAGAAGTAAGTATAGAGCCTGAAGATCCTTCTATTGTGGCCAATGTAGAATCTGTTCCTCAAGTAGATATTAAACCTGATATAGATGTAGATAGAGAAGATTTTCAAAAAAGCACAGATTCTGCAAGAGAAATAGCTGACCAATACTCTGTCGATCAACAAGTCAAATCCACAGAACCTGTCGACAATCAACTAATGGATTCTCAAACCTTGAGTCCTAATCAACCAACAATAGAAAACCCAGGTCTTGTTAATAATTTATTTGATGGAAAGACTCAGGAGCTAGATAGCCAGTCTTCAGGGCTTGATTTAATTACTCAAATGCCAGAAGGAGTGGAAGAATTATTAACTATTAAACCTCCTGTAGAAACCCCTGATTTAAGTCTAGATCCTTCTCAATTAAATCTTTCAATAGACCGACTTCAAGAAGTATTAAGAAGCGCTGGCGAAATACAGATCTTACCTCCTGATAGCGAGTCTTTGAGATTGTCCATGCCAGAAAATTCAGAAGAATCAATGACATTAAAAATGCCGACCGACCAAGAGCGGATAATTTCTGTTGACGTAAAAGCTTTTAATGAAGCTATTGTCGCTCTAAATGAAGCTGTTGCGGGCGCAAGCAATATTACTCAAACTATCGAAACTAAGATAGATACTTCTGGAACAATTAATGTTAGCGCTGATTCTGCTGCTCTTGATAGCGCTATTCGACCTGCACTTTCTTCTTTCCAGCAAAATATTATGGATAATACTGGAACCTTAATGAGTTCAAAAATCGCGCAAGCTATGAATGCCATTATACAGTTAATAGGAAGGTCAAGCTAGCATGGAAGAAAATATTTTAGAGATGGGTTTTTCTGTTAGTCATGAACATGACGCAGGCAAGCTTGTAAAGACTTTTAAGAACATTAGCGTAAGAGCTTGGGTTGGAGAATCTGATACAGTTAATTTAGTATATCTCCCTGATATCAATGAAGGTTATCAAACAATAACAATATTAGGTAGGGAATATATTAATACAAAAATCATTGATAGACAATCCTCTATCGAGGACGGTCAATTGTATTATACATACGAACTTCAACAGCGTATAGATGACTTAGATTGCGAGGTTATATCTGGGTTAAAAATTTCAGAAGTTGAGTCTTTTAATCATTCTGTTTCGACTAGCCGCAATAACGAATCTGTTTCCTATACTCGAAGCTTTTCTATACAACTTGTTGATCAATCTAATTATATTTCTACTCCAGAATCTGCTAGTGGTTCGGCCTTGATAGATAAAGCAATTAGTGCAATTAATACAGCTCTACTTAATGTTCCTGAAGATTTCTCATCAATTGACGAAGATATTAATGACTTGATTGAGAATGCCGCTCAACCTTGTTCAGTAGATGAAGAGGGTCGTTATGAAAAAAATAGAAACGAACAAATTGATATAGTTAAATGTTCTGTAGAAATTAGCGAAACAACGTCAAAAAGAATTAGCGAAGATGACTGCTGTATTACTTCTGATACTGTTGGTTTAAGGTGGGATCAAAATGGATTAGTTGGCATAAATATTAATGGGTCAATAAGGGGTGCGTGTCAGAAATACAGCGGCTGCGGGGAAGAGAGGACGATCACGAAAACAAAATATGATTTTGCATTAGAATGTTTTGATGAAGCTGCTATTAGAGAAAAAATTGTAGAGCAGTACGAAAAACATCAACTCGAGACTTGCGAAACGGATGTATGCCTTGCGTTAAGAATCACATCAAAAAGTGTTACTCACTGCCATCAGGCTGGGACGATAAATTTTTCTTATAATGCTCAAGAGGAGGAGGTGTTAGATAAAGATAATGAAGCGATAGTTTTTATAGATGAAGATACAAGAAAGGATGGGTGTATTATTGACTTGACTATAAATTTTGATATATCTGCTCCGATTAACTTTTCTTTTGTAGAAAAAAATCCAGATTATCTTATTGGGGATTGCAGTCATACAGAAGCAATAAATACTCCAGAAGAGGCTATTAAAAAATCAAGAACGGCCTTCTCTAAAGCTGTACAAGACGGAAAATTTGATTCTCCAGAAGGTTTCTTTGGGCCTTTAACTTTTAGCATGAATGAGTGCCCCTCAAAAGGTACTATTGTAGGCTCTTTAAGATTCTCTAATGATTTAAAGTATGATGTAGAAACTAGCGATTCTTTAATCAAAAAAAGAGTTAGAGAAGAAACTGTTTGTGTGACAGAAGTTGCAGATAATAGATTTCAATCTCCTTGCGCTTGCCCAATAATACAAAAGCAGGTTGTTAAGCCTGGTTATACTGATCATAGCGTATCCGTAGAAGCTTTTCCTTGCGCAACTTTATCTGATTTAAAAAGCCAAATACAGATACCTTTAGAGGAGGATTATGTGTTAACCCAATCTTCTAGCTCTTTTAATATACAAGAAGGAGCTCTAAGTGCAAAAAGTAGGGCTGTATATCACACCCCAGAAGATTTAAACGAATGTAGGTAATATTATGAGTAAACATAACAACAAGAAATACGGACCTAATCACGAAAAAAAGGTTCTGCAAGATACATCTCCCGCGTTTTCTAATCATCCAAAAGGAAGCTTAGATTATGCGGTAAATTTTTCTAAACAAATGGGAGGTTCAATTAATTACAATCCTAGTGTTGGTTATTTCTCTCCTCCTGCTGAGGGTACTAACCCTAATCAGGTTGAGTTTTTCAAAGCAAGAAGTGATCATAACATAAATTGGGCATTCCGTTGTAATGGATTGCCAGGGAGCAGACCTTAATATGCCAAAAAAACCTGGAATAGATTATTTTTCTCCTGGAGCAGATAAAGACTTCGAGTATCCTCCTTGTGTAGATTTAAGTTTAATTCCAGATGCCAAACTTGTTTTTTATAACTCAATTCAGGTTGCTCCTGGCATGCCTCCGCCAAAGGTTCAAGTTCAACAAAGAATTAATAAAGGGAGTTGTTCGGGTAAGGATGGAGGTAAATACGGCTCGATAACTATAGAGGGTATTTTTGCTTGTTGCAGCCCAGAAGAAAAAATTTCTTCTAGAGAAGAGCTTCTTGATTTATTTTCTGTTGACTGTGGAACAATAAGGGTGGATAGCAATATATTTGAGCATGTTAGAGTCAGGCAGGTTAGCGTATCTTCTTCAAATTATTTAGGTAATGTTCCATATACTATATCACTCGATTGGGTTGATCAAGAATATGGTGTCGCATTTGAAGTAGAAAATTTAAGCAGTATAATAATTGCAGAAGAAGATGAGGAAAAGGTTACTGTTACTCACTCTGTATCCGCTCAGTCTTCTAGTAAGGGGGAATGCGCTGATTGTACTTGCGATATTTCTGCTGCAACAGCATGGGTATTAGAAGAAATATCCGAAACATGCCCAAACCCAACAACGATAAAGATTCCAAAAAACCCTTTATCTGAAACCTTAAATTGTCCGAATATAGAAGAAAATGTTGATTTATCTTCTTGCTCTCATTCGATTTCAAAAACTTGGTTTATATATAAGAACATAGTTAAGGAAGATGACTGGGATGATAATAATAGTGTGACCAGCACTTATTGCAAGACCATTTCTGAGGGAAAAAACCAAAGGCAAACTATTAATCATAGCGGAAACTTAACTTACAATCTTGTTCCTTCATGCCAAAATCCTCATGACCCAAAATATATGGAGGTTTTAGAAGAAATACTGGAGGGTGTTTTTGAGAAATATCAGGCGTATTCATCAAAGGTGGACGAAAGAAATATTACTAAATCTGAATCTCCTCCATCTATTCAATGGTCAATAACTTTTCTTCCAGATCCAGTTGAGGATGAAAGAGGAAAAACTATTGATGACTATTGTATGTCTGCATCTGTTAGTGGAGATGGCGTTGTTTCTATATCCGTAAATGGAGTTTTAAAAGCTAATGAAAATTACCCGTTTTCAACAGTTTCTAGAAACTGCAAGTGCGAGGCTGTTCAAGAGGCTTGGGATCCAACTAAATATTTTCCTTTAGCTGAAGAATTCTATACAAGATTTAAGTCTCAACTCGGAGAGAGTTTACTAAGGAGGTTGATGGGTCCTTGTTATGACCTTACTAAATTAAACCCAAATCCAGAACAGGAAAATGATAAAGAGGGTAAAGATGATTGTTCTAAATCATACAGTTTTGTTTTTACTGATAAACCTGAAATTTCTAGAGAATGGAATTATAGCGTTGACGTGACAGACCCTATAGAAAGAGTAACTGTTAACCCTTTATTGAATCTTGATCAAGATAATACTTATAAATTCTGCGTCGTGAAAACCAATGAATTTAGCGAAGGTAGGGTAACTGTAAACGGTCAACGAAGGCAAGATTGTCCAGACGACCCAGAGTGGGATAAAGACGCTGTAGCTTTAACTTTAGCTCAAAATATTCTTCCAGATGTAGATTTATTAGAGATTGACGACCATTGCAATACGAAAACTGTTTACGAGTATGGTAAAGAGCATCCTAGTAGTTTTCAGAAATCTTTTAGATTCGAGCACAAGGATGCTTGTCAAAGCGGAGCTAAAGATTTTGCAATAAGAAAGGGTAGTGTATTTGCTGTATCTAGGAATGAAGAGGTTGGAAGCACAAAAATAACAAAAGATAGTCATGCAAAGAAAAAAAAGAATTTAGAATAATATGAGTTATACAAATCCATCTGCATATACCGATACATATCTACAAGCTTTTTATGATTTTAGTAGTGGTCATTATTATAATAATGTTGCCAATTTTGATGTATCAGTTTGGAGTTCTTCTGACTTAGGTTCTGAGAATAGCTATATATCCGATAAGGCCGTTGTATGTGATTTCGAACAATCGAATAGTTCAATAGAATTAATCCAAGAGTACGGCATTGATGTCGAGCTTTCTTCTATTAACTCTGGAATGTTTATTGGAGATTATTCAAATGTGACTGGCCATTTTAATTCTGGTTATAGTAGTCTGGGAGCCAATTTTCAAGACTGCGCTTTATATATTAAGAACTCTAGAAATTTTAATCACGGTACATCCACTTTTATTTTTAGTTATACAAAAAAAGATACTAAGCCAGAAATTCTATTTAGTTCTATAAATAAAGATACTGACATTGGTTTTGAGATAGGAGTTAATTCAGCAAATAAATTATACTTGGAGTGGCCTGAAGAACATGGCACTCAGGTTATAACTTTAAATACAGTTAATTATAACAAAAATATTTATGTTATTGATATTGATATTGATATTAATAAATTAGTGTTAAGTAGGTGGGATGGTTTTGAGGAAGTTTTGTTAAGTAAGGTTGTAAATTTTGAGAATTGTGATTGCTTTAAAGGTAATAATTTAGATTGGGTTATTGGTTCTGGAGTGTATCGAGGGGACGAAGGAATTAATTATCAATCTGAACCTTATAAGTGTGAGAGTTATATAGATAAGTTTTTATATTTTAACGGTTTTCTTGCTCAGGATTCTAAAATAGATTTTATTAAAACTTTTTACGAAGAACTTAATTATGATCATAGGGTGTATGAAAATATAAACTCAGGCATTACAGGTTATGATAAAGTTTTAGATTATAGCGTGTCTGGTATAACTGGGTATGTAGATGTTATAACTGGATATAAAGAATATTCATCTAATTATACCTCTTTAATTTCTGCAGAGATTACTGGTAATGTTTCTATTGGTGAAACCTATTATGAGTTCGATTCTAATTATCAAGATAATTTAAATGAATTGGGCGGCCCTTCTACTAGCGGAATATATTTAGAAAAAATTGCGAACACTAATTTAACTGAAGTTATTACTGGTTTTTCAGATGTTGAGTATGATGTTAGGTATTCTTGGTCTGACGTTGGAGTTGAAAAAGAGCCTTTGTATTATCATTCTGGGGTATCTGGAAAATTGTATGATGTTTATAGGCATGAACCGATATACGGTGATCCACGAGAGCAGCTTAAAGAAAAAGGTTCGTATGTTATGTCTGGAGTTTTTCCTATTGAACATCCTTACGGAGAGATGGGTTATGGCGCAAATAAATATACATACTTAGGGGCAAGAAATAAAAGAACTGATTTCCTCGAACACTTTCAGGGTATTAATCAATTTTCTGTGGGAAATTTTGCAGATATAGATATATTTAATGGTTTTACTGTTCCTTTTTCAATTACTATGTCTAGTGATTTGGATTATGATTTTAATAAAATCGCTCTATATGTTAATGGCGTAAGTCAATCCTGGGGAGATCTTAAATTTGAAGATGATAAATGTAAGCCTAATCAAGATCTTTGGAGTTTACCTTCTGG
>Ga0098049_1001118_pt1 | contig 10396 bp, 30 predicted proteins | sample 13BtaG_FD_92582 | JGI IMG/M metagenome (GOLD analysis project Ga0098049, IMG submission 92582) | Marine viral communities from the Subarctic Pacific Ocean - 13B_ETSP_OMZ_AT15268_CsCl metaG | ecosystem: Environmental > Aquatic > Marine > Oceanic | place: Subarctic Pacific Ocean | collected...
CAAAGAGGCATCACAACAAACCGCAGATAATGCGGGTGATGGTACAACCACATCGACTGTGTTGGCACAACACATCTTCAATGAGGGTATGAAGTCGGTTGAGAGTGGTGCTAACCCAATCGAATTGTATAGAGGGATGCAGTTGGCTGTAAAAGAAATCGTTGACAATTTGGTGAATGGTGTATCAGTAAACATCAAAACCAATGAAGCGATTAAGAACATCGCAACCATCTCTGCAAATGGAGATGAGGAGATTGGTGGTATTATCGCAGAGGCAATCCACCAAGTGGGTAACGATGGTGTAGTCACTGTAGAAGAGGGTAACTCAAATGAAACTACATTGGAGATTGTAGAGGGGTTGGAGTTTGACAGAGGATACCTTTCTCACTTCTTTATGAACAACCAATCTAAGTTGGCATCTATTTTGGATGAACCACAGATTCTTTTGTATGATGGTTCAATCAACAATATGGATGACATCATTGGTATTTTGGAGAAGGCATCGATGAGTAACAAACCCATTGTAATCATTGCACATGATGTTCAAGGTGACGCATTAGCATCAATGGTGGTGAACTCAGCAAGAGGTACACTTAAATGTCTAGCGGTTAAAGCTCCTGGCTTCGGTGGAGAGAGAACTGAGATTCTAAAGGATATGGAGGCATTGACTGGTGCTACTCTTATTACATCTGAAATGGGTCTATCGTTGGAAGATGTGACTGAAGAACATTTGGGTAGTTGTGATAAGGTGGTATCAGACAAGGTTAAAACATCCATCATTGGTGGACATGGTGAGGTGGGTGATATTGAAAAACGAATCACTATCATCAAAACTGAAAAGGAAAAAACTGACTCTGACTTCGAAAAGGAAAAACTTCAAACTCGCCTATCGAAACTATCAGGTGGTGTAGCAGTCATTAAAGTGGGTGCAGAATCAGAGGTAGAGTTGAAAGAAAAGAAAGACAGAGTAGATGACGCAATCCTATCAACGAAAGCTGCCTTAGAAGAAGGTATCGTTCCTGGAGGTGGAGTTGCTTTAATCCACTCTAAGAATATGAGTGAAAGTAAACCACAACTATCAGAGGATAGAATGAGAGGATTCGAAATCGTAGAGTCAGCATGTGAAGCACCTTTTAGAGCAATCATTGATAACGCGGGGTCATCATCAGATTCACTTTTGGATAAGTTATACTCAGCACCCATCAAAGACTTAAAGACTGGGTACAATGTTGTAACAGAGGAATGGTGTGATTTGGTTGAGGTTGGTGTGGTTGACCCTACAAAGGTAACGAGAACTGCTATTGAGAAAGCAGTATCAGTTGCAGGAACACTACTTACTACTGAATGTATGGTGGTGAATGAACCTAAAAAGGATTTGGATAAGTAAAATTTAATTCGTATATTTGTATCAAATAAACCAAAAATTATGGTAACAATAGAGAGATTTGGTAAAGAAATCAGCTATCATGTTGATGAAGAGAACAACAAAAGTTGTTGGATGTTAGTTAGGGAAGGTACGGATGAGTGGTTGTACACCACAAAGAAGGATATGGAGATGCCTGTATGTACTGTTCGTCCATTGGTTTTGAACAGAAAATCAATGATTGATTTGTTGGTACACTTCCATTGTGAGAAGTCTGTGATTGATGATTTCAAAAAACAACTGAATCATAAAATGACTTAGGTTGTTATTTCATCAGACGATATTCGATAATACAGAACCAAACAAACCACATTCTTCTTTTGAGAATCTGAACATAACACTTCCATTAAACCTTAAAACAAAACTTACCATATTTATATGGGAACGGTTGTACAAAGAGTTTAATAAAGATGAAAGTGGTTTGCGGAATACTGATATGGAATGATAAGGTTCTGATTGGTAAGAGGTTTGACGATAATGAACATCAGCCTGGCAAATGGGAATTTCCAGGTGGAAAAATAGAAGAGGGTGAAATTATTGATAATGCTCTTATCAGAGAATTTAAGGAAGAGTTGGATATTGATGTATATCCATTCCATAGATTAAGAACACTATCAGAGGGCAATATAGAGTTTACTCCAATGCCTGTTAAACTTAGAGGTGGTAAAGCAAAACTACTTGCTCATCAAGAAGTTAAGTTCGTTAATAAGAAGGAATTCTTTGATATGGATTTAACACCACTAACTAAAAAAGCAGGTAAGATACTATTCGATTCGTATAGTGTCTTCTTAAAGAAGGAGAAATCCTAAATGTTCAAATGGAAGAAAGAAGTTAAGAACACTAAAGTTAACGAACAAACCGACAACAGTCCAAGTGGATGGTGGCAAGATGCTAACAAACCATATGTTTCTCAGTTGGAGATAGAGAAAGAACTCTATAACAGAAATGAGAGATACTATGGTAAAAATGAGAAATAAGATGGAAGTAGAATTATCAGAATACCAAACCAATGTATTTGTTGAAGCAGAGAATCTGTTAGCAAATCAAGGTAATTTAGGTGAGAAGTTGTTTGAAGATACATATGTGATTCAAAAAGAGATGGTGACATATGTTAAGAATAGTATACCAGAGAGTGGTAGTGAAACTACGATCGGTATGGATGCAATGGCAGTATATAGACACATCACAGGATTCTTTGTAAATTCAGATGATGATACTCGTCTATTTGATGATGGTGGAGGACGGGGAGGTTCAAATATAACAACTCTATAAACACAAACTATGTTACAACACATAATGGAATGGTATTCTGATGACCAATTCCTAAAATTAGATGGTTTTGATGAAGCAATACTCGGTGTGGATGAACACTCATTGAGATTGATATATTCACAAAGAAAGATATTGGATATATTGGTTGATGGTGGTATGACCGAAGAAGATGCAGTAGACCATTATGGATACAACATCCAATCAGCATACTATGGTGAGGATACACCTATAATATGTGCAGACGACTATTGAGATATGATAATAGATTTACATGGGTTAAGATATAAAGAGGTTGAACCTATGTTGGAGAAACATCTGTTGGTTAGATATAACAGAGATGGATGGCAAATCATAACAGGTAACTCTCCACCTATGAAATCTATAGTCATTGAGTTCTTAGAAGAACATGGGTTTGGATGGTATATTCCATTACATAACAGTGGGATGATAATAGTTTCTGACATATGAAATATACATTCAGAGGTAAGACATATGAAATCCTTGGTGAACGGAAAGAACAACTACTAAGAGATTTTCAACATTGTGAGGAAATAAGAGATTACGGAACAATTAGTAACAGAATAGTAAATGGGTTAAAATGGAATTGGCTAAAAGAACTGTAAAATAATCAAAATTTAACACTCTAAAATTTGGATATATCAGATTCATTTATTATATTTACATAGTAAAAATAGAGATATGAAACTAATTATCTGTTCCGAATGTTGGTCTGTGACATCCCTTTCACTTAACAAGCCCAAAAGTTGTGATTGTGGAAAGTCTGGCGGACAATATGTAGATACTTTTAACGCAGAGATTTGGGGGGAGGTAATTCCCATTGGGTTCTCTAACAACTCTTTGTTGGGTACGGTGAAACTTCAACGAATATTGGATAAGATGGAGACGAACCCAGATGTATGCTGTAAGGGAGAAGAGTTTACTGCGTTCACTATTCCTAAGTGGGATGCCTCCACTAAAAGAGTTGAGAAAGATTTAACAAAACTTTAACATTTAAGATTTGGTAGTCTCAGGCATTATCACTATATTAGTACTGTAAGAATGAGAGATATGAACCATACACCCAAACTGATTTATTGTAACGAATGTACTGACATCGTTCGTCTTTGGAAAGAGACTACCACTTGTAAGTGTACTAAGTGTAGTGGTGAGTTGACCAATGGTGGGAAACGGGCAGTCTACAGAGGGCCCGCAGTCCCCATCCGATTCGGATATAACTTCGAAAGTGCTGTTGAGGCTCACAACGAAGGTTGTGGTTGGGCATTCGATGTGGACATGCCCTACCAATTTGATGAGACTTTTAAAAAAGAAAAAGAAACAGCATGAAGGACTTGACCAAACTTACCATCAAAGAACTCTACGAGGCGATGGAAAAACTTGACTATCAACTCGAACAGAACCTCGCAATGGATGGCTCGGGAGAACTTGGAGGAAAGATTATGGATGACTTCCAACCCTTCTTTGACCGAATACAAAAAGAGATTGAATCTCGGCCAGAGAAAGAGCTTGAGGCTTACATTGATGAGAATGCTCCCGAAGAAGAGGAATGGCCAGACCTTCCACCTTGGGTTGGCACCGGAATTTAAACCCCAAAATCAAATGCAACACTACTATTAAAAATAAATACCTATGACAATCGAAGAAAAGAACGAACTCAGAATGATGATGAAGACCGTAGGTACTTGGTCAGCAGGCCATGATGACTGGGATGTGGAGGATTGGGTTTCTGAGATAATATATGCTTTGAATGACCCAATTGGTTATGTTAACGATATCAAAGAGGCTTATTACGCAATTGAAGAAATAAACGAAACGGAATGAAGATAACACGCAAATCACCGATTAGTGGTAATGTCAACACTTTGGATTTGAATATCACCGAAGAACAGGTGTCCGATTGGATGGGTGGTACATTGGTTCAAGATGCATTTCCACAACTAACCCCATCTGAAAGAGAGTTCATCGTCACAGGAATTTTGGATTCGGAGTGGAATGATATGTTTGGAGAAGATATCGATGAGTGAGTACATTACAAAGGTAATAATAGAGAACCATAAAGAAAAGGGTCGATCCTGGCCCTACAATGGTAGATACACAAAAATCTTTGATTTACTCAATAAGGACAATTTGGGATTTACTGAAGGGTATTGTGAGCATGATGATTCTCCTGGTATGATTGGTGGTGATTATCATCTTTGGATTGATGGTGATGTAGAATACCAATATCGTCAGAAGATAGTAGATAAGATAAAGGACATTAAATTCTTGACATAAATACAGATGAAAGCAAGCAAGTGGATAACCTCTCTTAAAGAATGGGGTAAATACGAAAAACATATCTTTGACACAGATTACTTCATCCTCAAAATAGAAGATGAATGTATAAATGACCCCGATGAAGAGTTGGATAAAGATGACATCAGAAGATTCGCAGACGAGTGCGACTTATTCTACTACGCATCTTATGGAAAGGAATATCCGAAGAAGATAGATGGTGAGTGGGTGATTGTCAACGAGGATGAGGAGTGGTCAAATGAAATGAGGAAAGATTTTGAAGAGTGGATAAGTCAATCTTTTTCATAACTGATATGGATGTAACAGATATATTGTATAAGGATAAGTTTATATCCAAACATGCTCAAAAGATTCATGCACTCCGCTCATCAACAAATAATGTGTTGAAGGGTGCTGACCCCAAATGGTGTATATCCATAGCAAGGGAGATGTACGAAGAGTTGAAGAAAGAAGGATTACCTATTGATGTATAATAAGGGGACTATAGCTCAGTTGGTTAGAGCAGTAGACTCATAATCTATTGGTCATTGGTTCGAGTCCAATTGGGCCCACTAAAGAAATAAAGATATGAATTTTGAAGGTTTAGTATATGGGGTAGTGGCAGGAATTCTGTCCATTATTATATTGGGAAGCTTCCTAAAAATGATGAATAAAAAATGATGGTACAACTCTGTGAAAAGAAAGTACTATGGAAGGAAGAGGTACGACAGTATGATATAACCATTGATGGGCAACCATTCTCATTCAGAGTGAATGAAAACATTAAGTATGATGATGTGTTGTTCTATCATGAAACAAATGGTGCATTTCCATATTGGGCAACATTCGATGGTGAATCAAAGGATGAGATGCAAAGAGAAGTCCATAGATTGTGGAATGATGGATATTTTAAACACTATTAATATGAGAGAGAAAGCATTAGAGTGGTGGAGAAGTATGGATGAACAAACCCAAAGAGAGGTACATAGTAAGTCCATCTTCAGTAAATTACCTTTTGAGGCATTTAGTAGAAGTAGTAGTAAGATTGAAATGGTATTTAAAAACAAAGATGAATAAAAAAGAAGAAATAGAAAAAATAAGTAATCAGTTACTTGAACTCAAAGAATGGTTGTCTGACCATCCTGGACATCCTACTCATCTTTCCAATCTCTCTCAATGGTTTTGGGAAGGTTGGGGCGAGTGCATTGATGATTTGAAAAGAATAAGTAAAGACATGGACAAAGATGAGTAAAGAACAACTTGAGAAACTAAAACGTGAGTGGATGGATAGTGACGATTGGAAAATGGCTAGTTTAGATCTTGAATTCAAGGTATGGTTGGAGGAGGATATTTGATGTTAAAATAAACCAAAACAAAGATGAGTAAAGAAGAAAATAAGAGCAATAAACATTATACAGTGTCAGGCACTGGGAATAAAGTACTAATGCCTTTGCAAATGGAATGGCAACCGAAAGAAGATATTACAACTTATGAACTAGCAATGTGCTTAACTTACTTTTTTAGAAGTCATGGAGTGATGCCTTATGAGGTTAACCTTAATGATAAGCACCTTAGACACTTTAAAATTACTGACCATAACAAAGATGAAAGAAATAATAAATAGTAGACTTACATATTACGTTCTATTTGCTCTATCCTATATAATATTTTCTAAGTTCCTAGGATTTGAAGATACTGTATTGATGTGTATGGGGTTTATAATAGGAGAACAAGTACATTTACAATACTTAAACCAAAACAAAGATGATAGAATTAATGAATGAAAATCTAATTATAAGAGCTCTTATACTTGGTGCATGTATGGCAACCATAATAGCATTAAACAAACCAAAACAAAGATGAGTAAAAAGAGAATAAAATATACGTCAATTAAAATAGAATCATCCTATCCATCAATTAAAATAGAATCATCCTATCCATTATGGAAAAGAATATGGGTGTTAATTAAAAACCCATTCACATATATCTTTTGTGGGTATGTAGAGTATTAAACCAAAACAAAGATGAGTGAGGAAGATAAGAAATTAGCCAGTAAGTTATTAAAAGCATCTAATGAAATTCATAAGAAAAGATTAGGTCAGGCAAATCATATGCATCTATCAGCAAAATTCATACAAGAACGAGCAGACGAAGAAGGAGTTACATTTGATGAGATGGTAAAGATAATTGAAGGAGAATACTTAAACCAAAACAAAGATGATTAAAATATTAAGCATAATAGCATTAACATTTTGTGTAATAGCGATGTTCTGTTTTTCAATGGCAGGGTATTACATTATTAAAGATTTAATAAAACTCTACAAAGATGAGTAAAGAATATAATGTAAAGTATGAAGTAGGCCAAGAAGTCTATGTATTAAGAAATAAAAAGGTAACTAAAAATAGGATAGACAAAATTAGAGTTACCGAACAACAACCTTATACTAAGATTAATCCAGATGGAACTTTTACTGAAATGTTGGGTATTGAAATAGATTATCTTATAGAAACAAGAAGAGATTTCATACATCCACATGCAAAAAGTACCCAAAGTTCATACGATTGGTATAATGAAGAAGATGTCTTTGCTAATAAGTCTGAATTGATTGCACAAATTTTATAAACCAAAACAAAGATGAAAGAACAAATTAAAATATTAGTAAAATTATTTAAAAGTACATGGCTAATGGCACTAATTCTTGCATTAATATGTACATTGGTATTACATTTATTACCTATGGTATTAAAAAATTTTATGGATAAATTTTAAACCAAAACAAAGATGAGGGATAAGAAGCTAACCCAAAGAATGTGGGATGTATTAACCCAATGGATTGGTGACACAATAGTAGTTGATGAATACACAATCCGTATAAGAAGAGGAAGTAGAAATACAACTGTGATTTGGGTATCAATTGTGTTTAGAGGAACTCAAGATGCTCAGATAGGTTTGGAGAGTAAAGACATAGGTACATTCCGTGTACCGACTCACATAGCAGACATTCTCAGAAAAGCATTCGAACTCAAAGTTGGTGGTATTATTTACCTAAACTCCAATCCATGTGCAGAGATTAATTGTAATAGTATAAATGGGTATCATCCGGCCACATCGGCATCTTCGCGATATGATGAGCACTTCATTCCTCCGGATGATGCGATCGTCCCGTCAGGTCAGTGGTGAATAAACAAAAGTGAGGTAGAATAAAATAACCTAAATAATAGTAGTATAGCTAATACTAATAGTAGTAGTAGTAGTAGTATATATAAAGATAAAGCATATATATATAGATACATCCATCTCCCCCACCCCACATCAGTTCTACCGAAGGATGGAATCCGAAGGTGTGAAGACGAAGAAAAAATTATAAACCCCACTGCGTTAAACACTCCGTTCCAAAGGTTTATAATCTTTCTCGTATGCCTTATACTTTCCCCCACAACAAGCTCAAAACACTCCCAAAAACACCCACAATTTACCACAATTCCCCACTTTGTATATAATGGGGATATAATCTCTATATGTTAAATCTGTGTCTGATAAGATTGGAAAAGGAGGGGTATAGAGAGCATCTAAGGGGATATATCAGAAGAAGACCCCCAATACCCCATTAATAATAAATTCAGTTCATAGAGAGGAGGTGGAGGGGAAATAGAGTAGAAATGGAAGAGGCTATAGGGGGTATCTTTGTGCTTTCCAAAAAAATCCCCATAGAAAACCCAAAAGTTATCAACAAAGTTATCAACAGGTCTGCCGCATCTGCAGCATGATTGTGGATAACATATGTAAAATAATAGGCTAAAAGCTTGTATATATGAAAAAGATTTCGTATCTTTATGGTGGTGCCTTATATAAAAAAAATGAGGTTAGGCTGTATTATCCAAGATAAAGATACGAAAAACAAATGAAATATACAAGCTTTTGGGGCAAGTTTTTTTAAAGAATGGTTTACAAATGTATATATACAGATGTAAATCTCTTCTCCACAATCCTATGCTTTAAATTGTTTGTGCATTGCGATAGCATGTTTTTTATCTAACGCATTATAACTATTACCAGTGGTTTTACCGTTTTTGAAGATTTCAAACCAAGTAAAACCCATATAGTCTTTACCACTTCTTTGAATTGCTTTATACATAGTACTTATCTTTTATTACTCTACTAATACTTTACATAAGCTTCAGTTCGGTAACCCATATTTTGGATTTCCATCATCTTCTTTTGGGCGTCCATCTGAGTGAACTTACCTAAGACTTCTTTCCATCTGCCGTACTTAGTACCACCAACCCAGTAGCGGACTGTCCATTGTTCGTTTTTCATATTAAAGGGCGTCTTTGTATTTGTCAACGAAGTTAATGTAGTAGTTCAAATCCTCTCTATCCATTCGGTAGTTCCCATAATGTTTACCCTTATAGGTGAGGTCGAAGTAGGTCTTCGTTTTGTGAGCTTCATCGGTGACACCTATCTTACTCCACCATGCCGTTACTACGACATCAGTTCCCTTTGGGGTTGTCACATCGATTGCCTTTCTGAAGGTCGTTGTCACTCTGCTTCTTTCTATTGTTGTTGTCATATCTCTCAATCTTACACTACTAAAGTAGGGATAATAATTGACATATCCAAGAACTTTAACATTTATTTTTAAAACTTTAACATAACTTTAACACTTTATCATTTGGATATTAACAATACATTCATTATATTAGTGGTGTAAGAATGAGAGATATGAAAGTAACTGATGTGACATTTGAGGATTGGAATGAGGCGTTCGACTTCGGTGCTGAAGTGAGAATGAATCCAAATGCTGATGTTCGTATGGTTGAGTACCCTCCCACAGATGAAATAGAAAAGGGATGGACATGCGTCACCATAGAACACCCTGATGAGGATACCATCCTTATTCATAATACGGCCCGTACTCGACCCATCATCAATGTACAAACCTTTAACCTTCATACCGTATGATGGGTTCAACTTTAACATTCACAAAGATAAACTTTAACATTTTAGATTTGGTAGATTCAAAACTATTCACTATATTAGTACTGTAACAATGAGAGATATGAAAACAACGATTGGAAATTACGAAATGGAACTGAGTGGAAGTTTAATCACCATCCGCAAGAATGGTGAGACAACAAAGGTCATTGAGGCCAACCCTTGGGAAGCAGTTCATCAGTATAACGAACTGGTAGGGAAACTCCAAAAAATGTATGTGTAATATGGCTAGAGGAAAGTTAGAAGTGAAACAATGGATGTATGGATTCGTTGGTGGTGGTTGGAACTCTGAATGGGCTAAGACCCGAAAGGGGGCCATTAAGGCCGCCAAACTTCGGTGGAAGGATAGTCCCACCCTCGTCCCTAATGAGGACACTTTCCACCTCGCCACCGAAGAAGGACTTCGGTCGGCA
>Ga0098049_1001127_pt1 | contig 10353 bp, 10 predicted proteins | sample 13BtaG_FD_92582 | JGI IMG/M metagenome (GOLD analysis project Ga0098049, IMG submission 92582) | Marine viral communities from the Subarctic Pacific Ocean - 13B_ETSP_OMZ_AT15268_CsCl metaG | ecosystem: Environmental > Aquatic > Marine > Oceanic | place: Subarctic Pacific Ocean | collected...
CTCTCCCACCATCCTGCAGAACGGTTCATTAACTACTGGACTATGGAAAACAGACTTAGATGATTGGAAAACTTTAGGCATTTCGTGGTGATCAATTTTTCCATTAAAATTTACATTAGAATATTTTTGAAAAATTGATTTTATGTTTTTACCTCCCCATCCAAAAATATCAATTCTTCTGTTTGGGTTTTTTACTGCAAATTCTAAAAGTCTTTTGATACCCTTGAGTTCATGGATCAATCCACAATAGACTATATCGTATATTTTCTTAGTAGATTCATTTTTAAAAAACAGGTCAGTATTCATAGGATCGTTTACGATTTTTGTATTACCGAAAATATCCCCATACATTGAGGTGAAAAAATCAAGATGGTATTGTGATAGGAAAAAATTTAATTTAGATGATTGAAACAACTTGAGCCTATCCTGAGTAGATAAGTAAAGGCAAGAATCATGCTCTAGCCTTATATGCACAGGATGATTGATTATAAAATCAATAATGTCACTATTTGAGTTGGATATAGCCTCTAGGTTAGAACTAATAACTATATCGTAGTTTCTTAGGAAATTAGTTGGAGAGCTATCGTAATTATGTAGCGTTATATCGTGCCCCCTATTTAGACCCTCTTTAATTATTAAATCGTTACTAACCTGCGCGCCACCCGGACTATGATCTTGATTAAAATCACTTATAAGAATAATTTTTAATTTTTTTGTTGACATTTACGTGATTTATGTTATAATTAATTCCTTAAACTTTAGTTTAAGGATATATCTTACGTATATCTTATAATATTCTAACGTATATCTCATAATAAAGTTGACATTACTATAGATTGTATGTTAACATAGTGAAAATTCAATATGGAAAATATAAATTTAATGACGGATTCAGATTTGATCTCCAGCCTTAAAGAAGATCAAAAATCATCAGAATGTTTAATGGAGTTGGTTGATAGGCATAGCGGAATATATATGACTATGGTAAACAACTATACTCCCAAAAGCAATAAAAGCGGGCCGACTTACAAGACGGAACTGATATCAGATAAAAATTATTACATATACCAGGCAGCCCTCAAATATAACGAAGAAAAAAAAACAAAATTCTCTACGTACCTTGGTAATGAAACAAGGTGGATGTGTTTAAATTTATACAACAGAGAGAAAAACAAAAGCATGAAAGAGGTTAGTACTGACGATGAAGACTCGATAATAAAACTAATTGATCCACAGAACGTAAGTCAAGACTTTATTAACAGTGAAATAACTCAAAAAATCAATCAGATTATAGAGGATGACCCCGATTCAAGAATCTCTAAGGTTTTTAAAATGAGGTATTCTGACCCGGCGGGAAACAAGCTAACCCCATGGAGAAGAATTAGCGAAAAATTGAATCTCAGCATACAAGGCTGTATAAACATCCATAATAGAACAATAGATAGAATCAAAAAAGAACTCAAAAAAGAATTATGATTAATAAATACATAGGTATTGGACACCTAACCAAAAATCCAGAACTCAAGAATCTCGGAGATTATCAAAAATGCGCATTCTCTATAGCTATAAATTCATCTAAGGACGAAGTTATATTTATGGACATCGAATGCTGGGGGAAAGTCGCGCAGAATTGTGATAAATTTCTATCCAAAGGTTCTTGTGTTTATATCGAGGGTAAAATAAAAGTCAATAAATGGAAGGACAAAAATGACAACCCTAAGCAGAAGTGGTTTATTGCAGCCGACATAGTTAGGTTTTTACCCAACGGAAAAAAAGTCGAAGAAGATAAAAATATTGAAAACCCCAAACCTTCTGATAGTATAAAGGAAATAATTAACGAAGAAGAGATGCCTTTTTAAATATGGAGTATATTAATTTTAGTGGACCAATCAACTCTTTGAGTTTCGGTAATGTATCAGTTAATATGTTGCGAGAACTTTATAAGCTAGATCAAAAAATATGTTTCTTTCCTATAGGCGATAACCTAGACCTATCCGCTTTCGATAAAATCGATGCAGAATTCAAAGAATGGATATCTGAGTCCTATGTTAATAGGATTAAAAACCTTAAGAAATGCAATCGTTCAATAAAAATGTGGCACCTAAATTCTTCAGAGTCAAGGATTGGTAAAAGCCAAACACTTTATACGTTTCACGAATGTAGTGAGCCAACCGAAACAGAAATAAACTTATGCAAAGTTCAAGATAAATGTGTGTTTAGCAGCTCTTATTCAGCCAATCTTTTTAGTAAAATGGGCTGCGATAATGCTGAATATATACCAATTGGTTTTGACCCAGACCTGCATGAAACAAAAAAAGAATACCTAAAAGGTAGAGTCAATTTTGGTTTAGTTGGAAAATTCGAAAAAAGAAAACATACAGCTAGAATTATAAAATTGTGGGCTAAAAAATATGGAAACAATAACGATTATCAGCTAACTTGCTGCATAAATAATTCTTTTTTCAAGCAGGATCAAATGAAGTCCGCTATACTTAAGGCTACTGAAGGAAAAGTATACTCAAACATAAACTTTCTTCCAAGACTCAAAACTAACTCAGAGATGAATGAAGTTTATAACTCCATAGATATAGATTTAAGTGGATTAAGCGGGGCAGAAGGCTGGAACTTACCAGCTTTCAATGCCACCTGCCTAGGCAAATGGAGCATAATACTTAATTGCACCTCTCATATGGATTGGGCGCACAAGGATAACGCCATACTCGTTAAACCTTCAGGCGTTGAGCCAATATATGATGGTATATTCTTCAAAGAAGGAGGCCCGTTTAATCAAGGTAAAATGTATTCTTTCTCAGATGAGTCTTTTTATGAAAGTATAGATCTTGCATTGAATTCCAAATTAAATAAAAATAAAGAAGGAATCAAACTTCAGAAAAAATTTAGTTATAAAAATACAATTAATAAATTATTAAAAATAACAACATCATGAATATCAAAAAAGAAGGAAACTCAGTACTATTATGTTGCGGCAAAGGTAGATGCCCAGCTATTAAAAAAATCGAACACGAAGAAGCATCCTATTCTTTAACAGATGATTATGGCGGAGAAGTTAAGCTCACAAAAGAGCAATTGTCTGTTATACAAGAAGCCTTAGAGGAACTTGACAAGTCTTGAATTAATTTCATGCGTTGGCTTGATGTGGATTTTAAGGTACGGTTCCATTTTAAACAAGCCTAGGAGTTTTCTAACAAAAAACATACCTATACTTGCAGAGCTTTTTAAATGCAGTCTTTGTTTGGGTTTTTGGTCTGGCGTAATTATCGGTTTTATTTGTTTTAAAATAAACAATCAACAATATTATATTTTATTTCCTTTAGCTTCTTCAGCTTTATGTTGGTTTTTTGATTCACTATTAGATTTAATACAATTGTCTTGTAATTTTTTAGATAAAAGTGATTGACATTTATTGGTTTACATAGTATAATCTATCACTATGCCGATGTATATTTTTGAGAATCCTGAGACCCAGGAGACTATTGAAGTATTCTTTCATATGAATGATGACAAGAAATATTTTGACGATGACGGTCTCGAGTGGAAAAGAGTGTTTATAACATCCGAGCTAAACACAGAAGGGTCTATAGACCCATGGGACAATGCAAGTTTTGTAAACTCAACTGCGAATAGAAAAGGTACAGTCGGAGACTTGCTTGATAAAAGCGCAGAGCTTTCGCATAAAAGAGCAGAGTCTAATGGGGGAGTAGATCCTGTTAAGCAAAAATACTACAAGAAATATTCAAAGGATAGAGGTGGAGTTAAACACCCAAGTGAGATGAAAAGAACTTTTGAAGATAAAAATATAAGAGTCGATTTATAATGAGCATACAAATATATAAACCAAATAAAAATAATACTGGTTTCGGGTTTTCATTCTCGATAGGCAGGGATAAGAAAAGCGGAGAGCCTGTATTGTTTACCAATGCGATAGCTCAGTATTCTTGGAATAATGGATCAGGTACATTTCAAGGAAACTCCAGCAACCCAGAGAAAACAGTAACCGTTAAGTTTAATGAATTTGAATGTGGAGCAATTATTAGTGCGATAACTAATAGATATGAATGGGCAACATTTCACAAAAGTGGGGACAATAAAACAACAATAAAGCTAACCCCATGGGATAAAATTTCTACAATCAAAAGTTACGACAGTAAAACAAAAGAATTTGTCGAGTCAAAGCAAACTATCCCGGCTTTCGGTTTTACTATATCTAAGAGCGGTGGAACTTCCTTTAAACTGTCACTAGAACCAGGAGAATGCGCTTGCATAGTATCTTTCCTTAAAGGTTTATTGGACAGAATTTATCGTCATAGATTTGATAAATCCTACACAGAGCCATTTGATGGATAAAAAAAAGAAAATACTCTTTCACAGTAATCACTGTAAGGCTTTTACAGGTTTTGGTAAAAACGCAAAAAATGTATTAAAGTATTTGTATTCTACAGGTAAGTATGAAATCATAGAAGCTGCCAATGGGTTTACGAAATCTCATCATCCTTTTTCAAAATCTCCCTGGAAATGTGTAGGAACTTTACCTGACAATAGATCTAAAATAGAATCACTTAAAAAAGACCCTAATGTTTGGAGGGCTGCTAGTTACGGTTCTGAAACTATAGATTCATTAATAAAAGAATTTAAACCTGATATTTATATAGGCGCCGAAGATATATGGGCTTTCAATAAATTTTGGGAGAAAAAATGGTGGAATAAAATCAACTCAATGATTTGGACAACCCTAGACTCAGAACCAATCCTACCTTTAGCTTTAGAGGCCGCCAAGCATGTAAACAACTATTATGTTTGGGCAGGATTCGCCGAAAGGGAAATGAAGGAAGAGGGCCTTGATCACGTAAAAACCCTTCATGGTATAGTTGATGATTCTAATTTCTTTAAACTAAGTGAAGAGGAGATAGCTAAATTAAAATCTAAAAATTTAATAGATAGTAATTGCTTCCTTATTGGCTTTGTATTTAGGAATCAATTAAGGAAAAGTGTCCCTAATTTACTGGATGGATTTTTACAATTTAAAAGCAACAACCCATCTCTTAATACTAAACTTTTGTTACATACGAGCTGGTCAGAAGGCTGGGACATACCTCGATTAATTAGTGAAAAGAAAATATCTAACCTTGACATATTGACCACTTATTACTGTTCTGAATGCAATCGTTATCAAATAAAACCATTTTCCGGAGAAAAGCAGTCTTGTAAATTTTGCGGATCTAAAGACACCCAAACCACCACCAATGTTTCTAACGGTGTTTCGGAATCTCAACTCAATGAAATTTATAATTTAATGGATGTTTATTGTCATCCTTTTACTTCTGGAGGTCAAGAAATACCCATACAAGAAGCTAAATTGTGTGAGCTTATAACATTGACCACTAACTATAGTTGCGGAGAAGAGCATACCTCGAAAGAAAGTGGAGGGTTACCTTTAGAATGGGCTGAGTACAGGGAGCCTGGAACTCAATTTATTAAAGCCAGCACTATTCCTTCCAGTATATCCAGCCAACTACAAAAGGTTTATGAAATGCGCCCAGAAGAAAGAAAATCAATGGGCGTAAAAGCTAGAAAATTCATATTGGATAATTACTCTACGAAAGTTATTGGTGGTAAGTTAGAGTCCATATTAGATGATATGGATTTCTGTAAATGGGATTTTGACTTTTCTGAAAAACTAAGAAACCCAGAATACACCCCCCCTTATATAAAGGATGACTCAAAATGGTTATGTGATTTATATAGTAATATTTTAAAAATAGACGTAGACCCTAATTCTGATGAAGGTCATTCTCATTGGATGAAGAAGATATCCGAAGGAGTTTCTAGGGAAAAAATATTAGCTTTTTTCAAGCAGGTGGCGTCTAAAGAGAATTCCAAAATTGAAAATGTTTTAGATTTAGAGTCTTTATTGTCGGGAGATGATCCTTCTCTTCGTGTAGCTATCGTTTTGCCTGGAGACTCTTTAGATGTCTTCATGATTAATTCTTTTATTTATAATTTGAAAAATAATTACAAAAATAAGGATATATATATTTTTACTCAGCCTAAATTTTTTGAGTTAATAGAGGATAATCCTAATGTGCATAAAGTTCTACCTTATTCAGATCAGATTGATTCCTGCTTATTTTTAGAAGGTGAAGGTAGTCATACTGGCTACTTCTCTATTGCTTTTTTTCCCACGATATCAACTCAGAAAATATTAAGCTATACTCATAACGCAGAAGATATTAATAATTTATATCCAATAACCAATAATATATGAGTCATCTTTTACAAGAATACGCAAAATCATTAGGCGTTCATCATAGTGAGCCAATTATATATGATCATTTTTATCCTATTACTAATGATAAATATATCACCTTTTATAGTCCTAATGAAAAAACAAACTCCTGTTATTATGATTATTGGGAGGTTTTTATTGAATTAACATTAAAACCTTTACAAAATCAGGGCTATGAAATTATAGAGGTTTGCGAGCCAGGACAAAAACCTTCAGGTTTAATTACCCAATCTATATCAAATGTATCCTATAAACATATATTTCATATAATCAAGCACTCTAAATTACACCTTGGTGCTGGTAATTTATTTTCTCATATAGCTAATTTTTATAAAATTCCATGTGTCGCGCTTTACTCTAATATATATCCTAAATGCATACAGCCTGTATGGTCTAATCAAGATAACCTCAAGGTGATAACCCCTGATTTCTCAAAGATTAAGCCGTCTTTTTCTTTTCACGAATACGAAAAAAGAATCAATGAAATTAAACCTGAGTCAATAGCTAAATCTGTTTTCTCATTTTTAAATATCAATCATGATTTAAAAGAATTTTGCACTATAAATATAGGTTGCTATTATAACAATAAAATATTAGAAGTTGTCCCAGACTTCACTCCCGTCGAAGACTTAGAATTAAATAAGGTGATAAATTTGCGCTGCGATTACGGATTACTAGAAGAATCCTTACCTTATTGGTTGTCGAAAAAAGTCAACCTAATGATAGATAAACCTTTTAACCTTAGTTTAATTGAGGAGTACAAGGAGAATATAGCAGGTATGACTATATTTATTAATGATAATTTCAAACCTAAGTATATAGATGATCTTTCCAAAATAAATTCTAAATTCTCTTTGATATGCAGGACTTCTGAAAATATATCAGATCTTAGATTTAAGTTTTTTGATTATGTTATAGATAAATATGTCTGCCCTATTAAAAAAGACCTTGACTTTGCCAAAGATATATGCAATAATACATACTATCATAGTAATAAAACACTAATATCTAAAAACAAAGAATACTATAGTAAAGCTGCATGGAAATTAAATATAATAAAAACAGAAAATCATCAAAAATTAATAGATTCAGAAGATTTCTGGGAAGAAGTGGAGCATATGAATATATATAATCATGGCAAAATCAAAAAATAATACAGAAAGTAAAACTCAATCAATAGACAATTCATCAGGACCAAACCTTTTTAGTAGAGACGAAAACGGTTTACTTAAAAATATTCAATATAGTTTCAACGAAGATGGATCCATTAATTGGAGAGAGATGGTTGGTGAAGAACATTTATTCCCTAATAAAAGCTGGTTTCAATCAAGAGGTAAAGATATGCCTAGGTCAATAGACGGATTATCAGACTATCAATTATTAATAAAACTAAGCGGCATCAAGGAGTTGGCAAAGCTTAGGGGTTTCTCAGATGTATCATACGATGTGGTTAAATGCGAAGAAGACCACGTTTCTGTTATATGTACAGTCACTTTTTTGCCTAACTATGAAACTTTCGGTGAGCCTGTAACTTTTCAAGATATGGCTAATGCTACCCTAAATAACACAAGTAGTTTTGCTACAAAATTTCTTGAGACCATAGCTTGCAATAGAGCTTTCGTAAGATGTGTCAGAAACTTCCTACAAGTCCATATTGTGGGTGATGATGAAATAGATAAATCCGAATCAGGGCAGTCAATCTCTGCGCCTAAAAAGAGCGCCGGTAATCCATTAAGCCCATCAAGCTTATTAGAAAAAAAAGCAAAAGAATCTTTAAGCTGCGATTCGTTTGAAGAATTCAGAAAAGAGCATATTAAGAAGTGGTGGCAGGATAAAATTGATGGAATCTATCAAAACGATGCAATTAAAAACGCAGAAAGATGGGAAGATATACCTGCTAAAGAAACTAGGATAATGTTAAGTTTGATATCTAATTAAATTGGTACGGAATAAATTCTAGCAAAATAATCACCTTCGCTTGAAATGTTTTTATCTCTAAACTCAAAAGATATATCTTCTTGGTTTTGACTTGCAATTTCAAAAGTATTAATTAATTTCCTGCCATTGTAAAACTGAATCCTATAACTAACTGCAGATTCATCTTTCTTCCAATCAGCTCTAAGTCCAAATAAAGTCTCAACTCCGCCAGGCTCAAGTACAGTAACAGTTATTTGGTTAGGAGGAGAAAGTGATTTTTCAGTAAACACTAAAGGTCTAGGAGGATCGCTTAACGCTAGATCCTTTTCTATATTTTCAAATTTAAGATGATTGTATTGTTGCGCTTGTACTTGAAAAACACCGTTAGATTTTTCTACTATAGACATTACTTTATATTCTTTTTTATTAGCGAGATTATTTTCATCTTCAATTACGAAAGTTGACCCTTTTATTTTACCTAAGCCTTCAAAGAAATCCTGGTTGTATGATTTTTCAATAATGTAACCTTTAGTATTGTCGCCCGATGTGTTTCTCCATTTGCCATGCTTACTACGGTTTTCATTTCCTACAAGCTCCACAAACGTGTCTTGTTTTTGTGCTACGGGATTATTGTCATCCCAATCTTCAATATTTACACTCCCTCTAGTTTCTTTTGAGTAATTTTTCCAGGTTATTTTGTATTCTCCATCTTGGTTCTTAAAGAACCCTCCTGTCCAAGCTGAGGCGTCTTTTGGTAATATTTTTTGTATCATTTTTATATGATCACTGTTTTTTATTACAGCAAGCCTACCTCCTGATTGTTCTGCATCATCCATGGCCTCTTTCCATGTAAATTCTCCTGATACAAACTGAAAGGGGTTATTGTATATTTTTAATATTGTCCCAGAATCGTCTATGTCTCCTATGCTAGTTTCTAATATTTGAGGTCTCCTTATGTTTACAATATCTTCGTCTGTTACCTCTGTTTTTTTATCTAAAGATTCTACAGTTTCGTTTCCTTTTAAATTATAGATCGTTATTTTTTTTGATACATTGAAATCTTCGTGCATTTTAATTGGTAGAGGAAAGTCGACATTTAAATATAAAACACTAAAATCTTCTGAAGTTTCTGAATATAATACTCTTCCAGAAAACTTACCTATAGTCCTTTTATTATCTAATATTTCTATAATATCTCCGGGCTTTAAGTATGCGCCAAGCATAGATGTTGAAAAACTAACTATTTCTGTCTCCAAATTACTAGACGCAACTAGGAATTGAGACAACCTTTTTGCCTGAGCTTGAGATGTTATTCCAAAACCATCTATAGTTCTTTCTATTACCCTGTTTTTTGCTATAGAGCTTGAATCTTCGGTATACTCTATTTTTTGATCAAAATTATTATATCTATCAGCATATCTAACTTTGCAAGAATTAGTCCTATTCGTTCTGGGCGTATTTGAATAAGAAAATCCAGTTTGCTCTATGTTATTGTTTGAGAATAACATTATCGCCTCTTTTTTTTCATCTTGGAAAAAGTTAATTTTACCCCCAGACCAATACATATAAGACCTAAATATATAAGCTATCTCATTGATTAAATTATATGCATTCTGTTGGTTCATTATAAACGCATTCATCGTATACCTTGGCTCTATTAAAGGGTAATCTATTTGTACGGCGCATTTTCCTGATGAATTTTTAACATCCTCAAATAGCGTGATTTCTTTATTTGCAACATTTATTGAAAATATTTTGATTGATTCATTTCTTTCATCTCCATATAAAGCCATCATTTTCCCCGCTCTAGAGAACTCTAAAAGGAATTCTTCATCTGATATGTCTTCCGTTAAACTTATAGTACTGTCAGAGTCTGCTTTTTTCTCAAAAGATCTTTTTTTGTATTTTGGCTCATAACCGGTTGGAATTAACTCATCACAGTATTTGGCCATTCTATATAATGTCCACTTGTCTATGTCTTCTTTATTTATGCCAAATTTACCAACCCCATACCTCTTGTTGGTAAGCAAGTCTAATAAACACCATGCGGGGTTATCACTCCATTCTTTAGATGATTCCGGAATTGGTGATCCTGATGAATCTTGACCCTTAAATAATCCATTCCAGTTTCC
>Ga0098049_1001139_pt1 | contig 10321 bp, 5 predicted proteins | sample 13BtaG_FD_92582 | JGI IMG/M metagenome (GOLD analysis project Ga0098049, IMG submission 92582) | Marine viral communities from the Subarctic Pacific Ocean - 13B_ETSP_OMZ_AT15268_CsCl metaG | ecosystem: Environmental > Aquatic > Marine > Oceanic | place: Subarctic Pacific Ocean | collected 2015-01-16
AACAAATAATATATTACCTCACCACCAACGCAAAGGGGGTCTGGGGGAACCCCCCAGTGGGCGTAGCCCACACAACGACAAGCGGAGTGCGGAGTAAAAAAGTCATTAATTGGATAGTAGAAAAAGTTTATGTTCAAACTGCATCTTCAATAACATTACTACATAAACGAAAAAGTAATGTTATCTAGGCAACAAACCAAAAGGTTTTTTCAGTTACGCTCTTTAGGCTTAAAACCTAACAAACTACCATAAAGAGCATTTTAGTTATTGTTTAAAACAGCTTCTAACTTATCATCAATTTCATTTTCATCATTAGATGAAAGAATAAAATCAATTAATTCATCTGAAAGAAGTGTTTTGATTGATTCATCTATAGCAACAGTTAAATCATCCTCCATTGTCAAAAGCTTATTATAAACTTCTTCTGCTTTTGGATTCATTTTAACTGTTTCTGTTGCTGGTGACTCATCTCTATTTAAAAGAGATGAGTCACTTACTTCTTCTACTACTTCAACTTCTACCTGAACGGTTTCAGTTTTATCAATAGTAGTCTCCTTCTTCTTTTTTCTGCTACCACCACCAAATTGACAGCCAATATAAACTGTTTTGGCGTTGTTGATAACAGTAATTTGATAACCTGCTTTTGCTAATTCAAGCAAGTCTTCTTTATCCGTAAACATAATTACCTTTCGTAATAAGTTTTTAATTGCTGATGTGTTTCGTTACCCAGAGGTAGACTCATCAGAGGTCTCGGTAAAATTACTCCGACCTTACACATGTAAGACTTAATATCTTGTAAAGGCTGATATTAAGTCTTTTTGTCATTTACGTCATATAATGTGTAGTTTTAACTATTGATTGACGATCTTCTTTAACATAGTGAAGAAAGCTTCAGAAGCTTTCTTCGTGGTTCCTGGATATACTGGTTTAACGAATTCACCAGCTTTTAAATCTGCAAGATGCAATCTTGCTTCATAAGACGATGTTTTCATTAAGTTAGTCCAGCACTTATCAACGATCGCTGAATCACTGTTTTCAAATGCTGGATCAACATAAGCAATACGACCAGTATTAGCTTTAAACCATAATGCACTTAAGACCAAGCCAGAAGTACAACCCTTGCCTTCTGATGCAACTTCTTCAATGAAGTCAATCCAATCTACAAAAGACTTTCTGACCGTATGATCATTACAATCCCAAGAAAAAGGAATTAGGTCAGTAGTATCATCTAAATGATATTTTGCACTCTGACGAGATGCTAATCTTCTATCAACCCCCTTTTTATTTACCTTCTTGCTATGGAAAGGCATATACTGACGATTGGTATTCAAGGGTTTTAGCTTAGTAGTAACGTTAGATACTTGTACTTCTTGCCCGTTCAGGGTTATTGTCGAAGTTTTAGCCTGTTCATGATACAATGCATTAAACTGACCAAGTTTTGCTAAAGCCATCCAAGCTCTACCATTCAGAGCTTTTTTCGTTAACTGTCCTGCGAAAGACGGCAATACCATACCCCAAGTTACAGGATAGTACAAGCCTCCCCAACGAACCATAAGTCCATTGTTTTCTAAGCCTTTTAAACGTACCTTTTCTGACTTGTAACCGGTAAGACACGTGTTCGCATAAGTGTCAGTTGGATCTTCGTTAAGAACATCTTGCCATTCTTGAATGACTTCTTCTAGTAAAGCTAGATGAGCCATTCTTGAATATTTATCAGCATCTACTGACGTAGGTACTGTGAGGCTTATTAAATGACCGAAACCATTACTGATCTGAAAATCAGTAAGTGGTTCTAGGGCATTCACAAAAGCATCAAAGAGACGCCATGTTTTTGAGCTGCGACCTGGCACTTTAGTGAGTTTATAATGACTAACTCCAGCTTCGAGTAAAACACGACAGAAATAAGCTTCTAAACCGTCAGCAAGTGACCATTCAACTCTAGAATTGGCAAAGAAGAATTTCTTTTTCTTTTTCTTACCTGTTTCTCTATCACGAACAGGTAATGTGATCCAATCTCCTAGATCTCCAGTCCAATCCACTAAAACCTGTCTCATAGAGGGATGAGCACGTCGCCATGCTCTCTCTACATTAATGAAAGGACCTAAGTTATCCATCATGTATTTAATGAATAAATTAGCATGTGGATTCAGATTGGGATTGCACATCTCATCAATGAACTTAACCTTTCCTGCGTTTGAAAGATCTTCACAAGACTTGATTTTGTCAATCAATCTTGTGATCTTGCCATTGAATTTATGCTTACGTAATGTCTTTTTTAACTCTTTCAAATTATCATTAGTGTTAGCATTACGAGCAGCTTTAATATTCTTTACAAGTTCCTTATAATCTTCATCAGATAAAGAGTTGCTTGGATCAATTAATGAAGATAACTCTTCTGAATAATCTTCTAGCCATAAAGCTGTTCCACCATTCAAAGAGCAAAGTAAGATTTCCAAAGGAACTCTATCATCACTCCAAGAATTACGATCTGAGTGCCAGATACGACAAGCATCACCAACAGACTTTAACAAATCTCTTTTAGATGCAATCATAGTACCACGTTCAGTGGCTTTAACAAATGCAATCAAGCCTTCGTCAATAAACCAAGTGGACTTAGCTTGCATCACTTCAAATTGATTCTCACTTACCAACTCAGAAACAACCTTTACAAGATTAGGATGTTGTTTGAGCTTTGAATTGTGAGTGACTAAAGAATTGACTTCATCTTGACTAAAACCTAAATCCAACCAAACTTTTTTCACCTTCTTTTTTTCATGACTTACAACATTACCAACATGTCGTTTGACAAATTCGTAAGCCCAATTAGGGGCAATGTTAATCTGATACCATGAAAAGAACATGGTAATTAAACCAACAATTTCATCCTTGTTCTCCATCTTAATACGGGGATTAAGAGCTTCTTCGAATGAATTTGCTACCTTACGGTATTGTTTAAAATCACTACCATTAAAGACATCAAAGGCATCTAGCAATAAGTTAAGTGCTTCAACACCACTACGCTCAGATGCACCTTGAAATTTCTCACTAGATGCTTTGCTTTGGTTTGACAGCTTAGATTCTTCATAAAACTGCTGAAGTAACTTTTCAACAAAGAACTTAGCATTCTTTGTTGAGTTAAAACGACATTTAAGCAATCTAAACATTTCACTATCTATCTTTTTGAAATCTAACACAGGAGCATTACCTGTAGGTAAATGTTCCTGTCTTGCTTCTAAAGCGAACAGATGATTCATTTGCAGTGCAGGAGGTGCCTCAACCTCAAATGCTAAGGATTTGTTTTGAACCTTCCAATAGTAGTAGGTTCTAGGTTTTTCAACCCAAACACTTTCTACTTTACTTTTCAGATCGTCTGAAAGGTTCAATGCCTCCCAAATAGCATTTGTTGGTCCATCATCCAACATTGAAGCAAGATGATGGGGGTCAATACCACCTTTAGCATCATTGTGAATTTTATCACTCCATGCCGCAGGTTTACCTGTAGCCACTAAAGAGACAATTTCCCATACTAACCAACTGCCTAAAGCAGTGATTGAATACTGTGCATCTTGATCAGTACAGACGGCCATTAATTGACCGTTCCAATGGTGAGGTATCATTGGCATGTCAACTGCTTGTAAAGCATCTTTATATTGCTCTACAGTAAATGAGTCAGGATCGAAACCTTCCTTATTGAACTCATGAGCCAATGCTGGAAAGTCAAACCCCGGTACAAGGCCACGATTCCCTGTGGAACTCTTACTGAAATCAGCCAAAGTCCACAAGATCAAACAAAGCGTAGCATAAATACGCTTCTGCAAGTCTATAGAAGTCTGTTGCATGTAGTTTAAGGCTGCTTGAAGTCTTTCAACCCAAATGTTTTCAAACTTCATGCCACCATCACCATTCTCAATTTTCTTGAAAACAGTGATCAGAATTGTGCATAAATTCGCTAAGTATCCAACTGGACCTTGACCCTTATTAGGAGCCATGATAAAACGAACAAGATCCATAAGGTCTTCACCCTGTGCTGTCAACATATCTGCATAATTTCTATTACCAACATCAGAAGGCAATTGAGCTTTCTTGTTATTCTCAATATTATACAAAGTATTGCCTTTTGCTTGGGCTTTCACTTCTTTGAAGACAGACAACACCTTCTCATTCCTAAAAGAGAACCAGAGCATATCGCCATCATCATCACCAGCCAGATCAGCTACGTCTTCATGATTCATGATGACACTACCTCTAGTCATGCTAGGACTAAATGCAGCTAACCAATTTAACTTCTTAGTTATCATAACATCAGTAGTGTTTTCATCCATGTTTAGAAACTTACTAACATTGGCTCTGTCAAGATCATATTTTTCTTGATGTACAGGATTACCATTATGATGCTCTATGTAATATAAGAACCTATCACGTAAGTAAAAGATTTCTGACAATCTTACAGCACTACCTAAGAACACTTGATTAGAGTCCAAGATAGGATTTTTACCCCCACCTGTAGATTCTAATATATTCTTGAGATAGATATTTTTCTTGCGAATTTTAGCATCCGCTTTGATTTGACCCTTAGTCAAACCAAATTCATCGGATACCGCAATCACTCCACGTTTCAATAGGCTGTTCATGAAAACATAACCCATCGTCATTTTGGCACCGAAGCCAAAATGATTCTGACGACCTTTCTTGGCTGAGAAAGGTGTCTTTGCAGATAAATGCTGAATCATTTTATCAAGATCATCTACTAAGTTCGGATTCAACTCTAAAGAGTTTAAATCCTTCGTAGTCAAGGCTACGTCTTTTGCGACGCTCTTATTGACAAGATCACGTATGCCATCAGCAAGTTTAGTAAGACCTAGACAGTCCGCCAATAATGCCAAGACTTGATAAGAAACTAATGACTTACCATTTTTATCTTGTGCTGTGGCAATCAACCATCCGTTAAGATTGCCATCTGCTTCAAGCAAACGATAACCATCTTCTACTTGAACTTCACTCTTGAAGCTTCCTTTGGGAGTATCGTCTTCAAGGAACACGAAGTCATGGCCTTTACGCCATAACTTTGTGCCTTCTTCAGTGTTGGAGAAGTGCCCACGTGGGTAAAATTTGTAAGTACCATCATCTTGAAGAAAGGCTCTCATTGCCATTAAACTGTGATTGCCTTTAAACAATACAGCTTTAATTTTATTGAGCTTGTCTTTTAAGCGTAAGATCAGTCTTGGTTGACCTGGTTTTGAGATACCATATATTTTCTCCATTGCCTTTTCAGAGATAGGCAAAGAACCTTCAGTTCCATCCATATCTTCAAAAAGTTCTTTCGCCTTGCCAGCGAAGAAAAGGATTTTCTTATCTTCTTCTTCGCCTTCTCTCTCAGTGTATAAGCCCTCTTTAGGAAGATGAAACTCATGCAATGCTGGCGCACTACCTAATGAGAAATATGATCTCACCTGTACTAATGTACCGAGTAGAGCATCTACACACTCTACGTATTCAGCACCTAACGTAAGGTTTCCTTGTTCATCCATAACACGTATCAACATACGTGCGCCCAATGGACGATAACCCTTCTTAATGTAGGGCCACACACAGCTTTCAATGGTTTCTTGTGGGACACCATTAGCTGTGATAATAAGGAGGTCATCTCCTGTTAATGGTTCCAATCCAAAAGCACGACTAAATGGAGCAAGACCAATATTGTCTTTGCCATTGGTTTCAAATCGGACTTTTGGGTGACTATCGCCACCTGGAACCAAAGTCATACCTGACTCTGGTAGATGGTTAATTCTTCTTTTAACCGAGGCAAGAGCTTTGCCAAGGTTTGTGTGATTGGTGTTGTTAGTTAAAACATTTTTCACCATCACATCCAATTCCGTGGGAGATGGAGGATTAGCTCCGTCCATCACCATTGAGTAAGACAAAATTTGCCCTAAGAGGGTGTGATGCAATCGCTCACACAAAACCTCAATTAGGTCTTTTTTCTTCTTTTTCTTTTTTGCTTTACCCTTTGGCTTATTAGCCTTACGAGCAAGCAAAGAAAAATATAGTTTAAGCTTAGCGATATTTCGCTTGATGTCACTAAGTTTAACATTGTCAGCAGTATTAATGATTTCAACATCATCACTGCTGATTTCAAGTCGAATATAATGTAATTCTACATTAGACTCTGCACTTTCATAGGTAGTGCAGGCACAAGTGCTGAAACCTATTAGTAAACCTCCATAAAGGAGGAAGAACAAAAATGCATAACGCATTTAAAGCTCCTTATTGAAAAGTAGAACATCTAACCCATCACAATACGAGATGGTAAGTCTGTTCCTGTCATCTTATTGGCAACATAAAAACAACTATTAAATGATTAGATAGCGCACATGTTTCAATGCTTCTAATCAATCAAGAACTATCTTTCTATTTATAATTGTTTGTTATTAAAACCATTGAAATTAAAAAAGGTGATTTGAATCGTCTGGTCTAATCGTTTAGTCATAGTGGGTATTGAAATTAAAAAAGATTAAAATTTAAAAAAGGCCTTCAGTTAGGAAGGCCATTATAATCATATGAAATGAAATCACGTATAATCGTTTTTTTTAATTTATATTATATTTTTTTCTTTAATTTCTTCGCTGTGACGCAATATATTTACCTGGGTTTTTGCGGAATGTCGCGGGATTTCTTCCTACAAAAAGTGACACTGACCATGCATGTGAAAGATGGCCCCACCCTCCGTCAGTTACGTGTAAGACACTTCCTTTTAAGGTTGTATGGGCAATCCATGCATTTCGGATAATATTAAGAACATCCATATATATTGTAAGAAATGGGAAATACTTTCTGATAAGGTGTTCATGTAGCTCATCATATCCAAACAAGATGATACTCATGGTAACGAATTCATTTGATAAGGCTTCGTCGAAGCTTTCTACTTGCGCCTCAACCAAGCTATCAAAAGTTCCTTCATTAAAATCAAATCTATTGATAAAACTTAAAATTTCACCAATACATACGTTAAAAGAAACAGGCTTAAAATCTGGATGTCCATCAAACTCACCCCATTCTTTAGGATCCCAACTACCACGAAAAGGTCGCACAGTTAGTTTTTCTTCGTCTGACCAATCATCAAGATCATGGCCTAGATCAACTGGTAGATTATAGCCAGAAGAGTGTTTAGGTAAATCAAATTGAATTGTCTTTAACACAGAATCATAAGCCTCAAAACAAAACACTTCCTTGCAAAAACCCAATTCATTTGTCCAAAAGAGTTCCATTTCTGTATGGTAACAGTTTCTTCCTTTTTCTATATTGTGTAAAAAAGAAGATAAAGAAAAACAGCCAATGAACTCATCCCATTCAAGGAACAAGAAGTGGTTTCTTACAGTATTGAACATATTATAACCTTCACTAATCACTCTTTGCTTAATAGCTTCGAGCACATCATTAGAAGGTTTTCTAAAGGTTGTTGGTTTTGCTGCCTTAGTGATAACATCACCATCAGCAAAAGAATACATAAAATTCCATCCTTCTGGTTCAAGAAACCCTGGGATCAAGAGAGCAAGTTCTGTTAATTCTTTTAATGTCAACTCATTTACTTCACTAAGAGTGTAGTTATGGTTCGGTTTGATGGAACGAAGACTAGCGTCTTCAATAAAGGGAACTACTGTCATTGTAGCTTTAGCCATGATAAACTCCTTATCAAATGTTGGCTATTGAAGTTACATTTTTTAATTCTGCAGAATTACAATGGAGGATGCTGAACCTCCATTGAAAAGGAAGAAATTAAAAAAAGGCCTTCAGTTAGGAAGGCCATTGTAATCATATGATGATGAAATCACGTATAATTGTTCTGCGTTTAATTTCGAGTATTATGTATTATGTGGTGTAAATTATTTATTTTTCTTATCTATTTCTTCACATAGATTGGTAAGATGTCCAACTGGGCCTTGACCCTCAAATGTGAATGTGTTGTTATTTAATTCTTGGATTTTTAATACTCGTTGTTTCCATTCTTCAATCGAATAGTAATCGTGATCGAATTCTTCAACGTAATAGCCAGAATCGTGGTAAGACCAACGATTTTCTACTACGATTTGAAATTTTTCTTCTTCTTCACGACAGTATTGATAGACACAGTAATTATAGGTGCCGTCCAATTTTGTAAGCTTATTCTCTTCTTCTTTGTAAGTGATAAGATCGATCTTGTCATTACCCGCGAACAGCTCTACTGCTGCTTGAAAGCCTGCCTCGGTAGTAATCGTCAGATCTGTTTGTTCTTTTACTCCTGCTATATATAGTGACATCAACCATGCCGTCTCTTGCAATTCTTGGTGAGTTAACGTTTTATAGGATAGAAGAAGCCCCTTCATAATAGGGGTAAAGATGTTTGAAAGTGCCATGATGAACTCCTTGTCATGTTGGCTGTGGAAGTTACATTTTTTAATTCTGCAGAATTACAATGGAGGATGCTGAACCTCCATTGTAAAGGAAGAAATTTAAAAAAGGCCTTCAGTTAGGAAGGCCATTACCACTTAAACAAATTCTTTGAAAAAGATTTGATTATCAAAAAACTCTTTATAGTCTTTTAATAAAGACTCATTTTAAACAAATTCTTTGAAGAACAATTGATTATCAAAAAACTCTTTATAGTCTTTTAATAAAGACTCATTACTTTCCCACTTTTCTCCCTCTTTAGAAGGAAAACCAGCAAGAAAGCGGAAAACCTCAGCAGCCGCTTCCAATGCAGAATCAGCCGCATAGTAATAACTGAATTCTTCTTTCCATTTACAATACAACTCATCTTGAATTGTATTGTCAGAGTGATTATACCACTCTGGCAAACAAGCCTCTACAGAAGCATATTGCCATACATGAGCTAACTCATGCCAAATGACAGCTGCTACTGTTAAAGGGCTATTTTTGAGATTTTGGACACTTATCTGTATTGTATCACCATTATACAGACCCACATGTCCCTTTCCCTTGTAGCCAGGGATTTCACCTCTCCACAATAGCAGAGGTATAGAAAAGATATGATAAACTATATCATATCTATATCCTACCTCTCCTGAAGACAGCTTCACTAACTGCCCTTTAGGGAAGGTGAAATACAATTTAATATCTAAAAGATCAATACTGTTCATTTCGAACCTCTTTCTTTCCATTTTTCAAATAATAATCAACAGTTTCTATTGCGTAGCTGTGGAAGCCATAAAGTGTGTGATATCTTGGGACATAAGAAATAAGTCGAGGATTCGACTCATGTTGCATTACGTTTTTTAAATAGTTGTTATATTCCCATCTGTCATCCCAATCACTCACTCCGAGAACGCTTTGCCAAGTACTTCGGCATGCATATACTGCAATAATACCATCGTGAAAATACGATAGTTCTTCTACAAGAACATCTTCCCCACTATTAACAAGAAACCATCCTTCATCATTTTCATAACCATGACTCAAGATTAAAATATTCTTCTGTGCATTTATCGACAAAAAATGAATTAAATCGCTCTTTGTTCGCCAAACACAGACTTGCGATAAATTCACTAGCGGAAGTTCTTGATCTGGGTATGTGTTTTCTTCTAATAAGATTATACAATCTTCTTTAAACGAAACACCTTCATAGAAGGGGTTTTTGTAAACAGTATGACTGTCACTTTCAAAGAAACTTTCAAAGAAAGTGATATTGAAAATACTAAATATTCCTAAGAATAAACAGCCCAACATCAACAAGTTTAAAGTATCAACCAATTGATGTTGTTTAATGACAGCACTAAAAGGCTTACCGCCTTTTTTAGCACCACCATCAAGCAACATCACTCTATTCTGAATAACCTTTTCTCTTTCTCCTAAGGAGAGTTTCTTTATAGGTGTATGACCTACGTAGATTTGCTTATACTTACTGTGATACCCACCTTTCTTAAGCCATTGTTTTGAATTGTCTAATAATTCAATTTGACTACTGGTAGGTTTCTCCTCAACAAATCGGGCTGGTAATGGGAAGAGTGGTTTAGCATGAAAGGCTGCCCAATCATGTCCTTCAATAAACAAAGGTCTTGACTTTAACCAATTAATATCGCTTTTAGTCAACCACTTACGAATCTTGCACCATTCTGTCCAAGGTCTAAAATTACCATCTTCATCTACTTCTTCTTTCCAGTAAGACGCATTTTCTTCAGCATTGCTGCTGAACACTGAATAGACTTCATGATTGCCTAGTATTGTGTCTGCCCAAGGAAACCATCTGACCAGTTTTATAGCCATAGATGACTTCCACAAAGGCCAACCTTTGGGGCCATCGATGATGTCACCTAAGAAGATGACTTTA
>Ga0098049_1001143_pt1 | contig 10318 bp, 12 predicted proteins | sample 13BtaG_FD_92582 | JGI IMG/M metagenome (GOLD analysis project Ga0098049, IMG submission 92582) | Marine viral communities from the Subarctic Pacific Ocean - 13B_ETSP_OMZ_AT15268_CsCl metaG | ecosystem: Environmental > Aquatic > Marine > Oceanic | place: Subarctic Pacific Ocean | collected...
CCAGGCGCTAGCGAGTTCGCTGACTTCAAATTAGTAGACCATGCTAAGGCTAAGAAGGCCAATAGAGGTATGAGGGTAGATGTAACTTCTCCAACTGGAATGTCTTACTATGAAAATGGAGGTAAGGCTAAAAAAAAAAGAATAGACAGACCTTATAGTCAATTTGAAAAAGACAAGAGGGCTTACGACCCAGGGAAAGGAAAAAGAAGGATGCCCCTATTGTTAAGGTTGGAAGGCCGTGTGAACGCCATCAATGATATTGTAGCATCTAATAAGTCTAAGAGAAAAGAAAAAGGAGATAGAGATCTAATGAACTTTAGTGCAAGCCTAACTCCTAAAAGATATAAGTCTGGAGGCGTAAATGCCGCAGGCAACTACACTAAGCCAGGCATGCGTAAAAGAATCTTTAACAGAATAAAGGCTGGAACTAAAGGTGGTAACGCAGGTCAATGGTCTGCAAGGAAAGCCCAGATGTTAGCCAAAGCATATAAAGCCGCAGGAGGCGGATACAAAAACTAATGGCACTAAAAAAATCTCAACAATCACTAAAAAACTGGACCAGGCAGAAGTGGAGAACCAAGTCTGGTAAAAAGTCATCAGAGACTGGGGAGAGATATTTGCCAGAAGCGGCAATAAAGAATATGTCCGACGAAGAGTATGCAGCAACAACACGGGCTAAAAGAGAGGGAACGAAAAAAGGAAAACAATTTGTTGCTCAACCAAAAGAAATCGCTAAAAAAACCAAAAAATATAGAACTATGAAAAAGGGAGGAATGATGAAAGGCAAAAAGTCTCAGATGGGAATGGTAAAGAGCGCTGCCCCCAAAAGAAAAAAAGAGATGAGCGACAAAGAATACTTTGCGATGCAAGACCGCAAGAGAAGAGAAGGCATAGCCTCCATGACTGGACAGGATAGTGTAAACTTTCTCCAGAAGTTAATGGGTGGTTCAGGAAGATTTGCTAAAATGGCTTCTAAAGAAGCAGGGAGTGAAGCCGCTTCTGAATTTGCACAAGATTTAATGGGTGGTTCAGGAAGATTTGCGAAGGCTGGTAAATCAGCCCTAACGGGAGCATTAACTGGTGGTGCAATGGCTAGTCGTAATGGTGGAAAACCAAAAAAATTAAAAACTAAAAAGATTAGCGCTAAGGAGTTTGGTTCTATGGAAATGGGTGGTATATTAAAAGGCGCACTAACAGGTGCATTAAAAGGTGCTGCAACTGGAGCCATATCAGGAATGGGTGCTGAAAAAGTTCCTTCTGCTAAATCTGGCATGCGTTTTAAGAAGTTATCTAGAAAAATTCAAAAGTCAGGCAAGAGCAAGTCAGCCGCTGACGCGATTGCTGCTGCTGTAGGAAGAAAAAAGTATGGTGCTAAAAAGTTTGCTGCCATGGCTGCCGCAGGAAGAAAAAAAAGAAGGTGAACCGTAAAACTTTAGGGAGTTTTAGTTTAGCCTTTACGCTATTGTTTTTATCTTACGGCTTGATATATATCATAATGAGATGAACTTTAATTGCAATGGGTGTGGCGCTTGCTGTCGAAGAGTAGGTACGATGCCCAAAGAACTTCTGGTAATGAATAATCTAGAAGTAAAGCCAGACGGTTCTTGTAAGAACCTCCAGTCAGATAACAGTTGCTCTATATATGAAACAAGACCGAGCATATGCAGAGTATCTGATATGCAAAAAGATTCAGGCTTATCTCAACTAGAATATTTTCAATTGACCGCTAGTGTTTGTAATATTTGGATGGACGAAGACAAGTCTGATTACCCTCGACTTGATGACGATTACGCCGATCACATAATAGACTCAGAATCAGACGATTAGTAAATTATTTAATTTTACCTTCCAGTCGGTTATAAAATCGAGACACCAACAACCTCCCTTTTTGAGACAAAGCATATCTAACCCTGTAATTATACTTGGTCTCTTCTCTAAAGATGTGATCCTCTAATGTTCCAGATGGTGTTAGTTTATCAAAATGCTTATATACATACTCTTTGTTAAGCAAAGGATACAATACTTTAATGCCAACTTGATTTCTTCTCTCGTCCAAGGACTTAGATATGTAGTCCAAAGTCCAAAACTCCAGATCATATACATGAATTAAAAAAAGTATTTGCCTGGCACTCAAGCCATAAGTCTCTACGGCTTCTCTCATTATTTTTTTATAGTTCTTTAAGTAGTTGCTCGATACAGATTTTTTGTCAATGAAGGAAAAGTCCCTGAACATCTTACTCCTTTTGACTCGACTCTTAGGCATGATCTTTAAATTGTATCTTTGTAAAAAAGTAAAGATATGGCATCACTAAGTGGAAGCAAAATAAAAGATACCTTCAATTTAATTTTGAAGACTGCAACGACGGCGCTCTCTGGAACTAAGCAAAGCATACAAGACGGTGACGGAAACAACTCAGCACTAAAACTATCTACTAGCGATGTAGAAGTAGCAGGTGCATTATCTATTGTTCCTCAGCCTGCAACATCTAGCACAGAGTTGACAGCGTTGCTTATAGCAACGTCTGGTACAGTAGTCACCAGGGAATTAGACACATCGGCATTTGGCAGTGCATCTATAACTGCTCAATCTCCTTTGTCTGCTACAGGAAACACAATCGGTGTTGACGATCCTATTAACCTTTCTCAGTTAACCTCCACAACTGCCGCAACTGCGGATAAGTATTTAATATGGGATGAGACGGCTTCTGCATATAAGTATATTCTTTTTTCTGACCTGGTTACGTTTGTTCAGAACTCAGCAGGAAGTACAAACTTTTTACCTGTAATGTCTTTGGTAGCAAATGCTGCTACTTCGATGGCAACTTCAAGTGCGAATGTTTCTTGGTCGCTTATTACAGATGGTGCAGGAAATAGTTCTAGCGCAGGATTTTCCACAGACAATCAGATAGAACTACAGGATTCTACACTTGTAAGAGATCAGATTCAAGTTAATGTGTCGGGCACTTATAAGATTGAGGTGAGTATGGAAATAAATTCTTCAACAGGAACTCCTGACGTGGAAGTAGAAATACATGAGGATACAAATACGCAGTCTCTTCAAAAGGCAAATAGGACAATGAATGGAAACACTCTAAATGCTATAAGTTTTACAGCCACAAGACAGGCTACCGCAGGGGAACAGTTTTCTATAAATATTAAATCTTCAACAGCCGCAACATACACCAAAAACTCCTATTGTATAATAACTCAGATAGCGTAACTTAGGATACGTTATGGAGGAAGATTACGAAAACAAAATAAGAGTAGAAACCTTTATTCAGATTAAGCAGAAGGTTGAAGAGATCACAGACATTGTAAAAGAAAATGGGCTTGAGGATGACTTCATGTCTTGTTATTGCTTTGCTTTACTAAGACCCATGAGTGAAGATATGGACGGTCATTCAAAGGTTGAACACATGTCAGGGTTTCATGCAGAATCTCCCACAGAGATACACACAATGACGCAAGCAATGATACAAGATTATTTTATTGCCGTGACTCAAAAGAAAGACACCTCCTCTTTAGATTACTGGCTTGACGATAATAAATGATTTTGCATTAGTTTTGTTAATCATCCATAGAATTAAATTTAAAATAAAAAAAAGTGGATCTTATAAGAAAGATAGTAGTAGGGCAAAACCCTAAAGATGCCATGGCTTATTACGTTGGCCAAAAGGCAGGAGTAAGCAGAGTTCACGCAATAATAAAAGACGAAAAGTGTATGGCTAAGTACGGCATAAGCCGTTGGTTGATATACATAGAAAATGATGAAGATGGCGTTATGCTTTGGAAGACAGTAGAGGGTATGCCTTGTCTTGTTGAACATGATTGCGTATTCTCATGAAAGCCTTATATCATTTTATTGTAAAAATACCTAAGCCTCTAAAAGACACAATTAAAGTTGGTGATCAGGAAATGTATCTTGACTCTAAGTGGAATGAGTTTCAAAATAGAGTTTCTTCTGCCGAAATAGTAGCAGTACCAGAAAAATATGATACAGGGGCAAAGCCAGGAGACTTGTTATACTTTCATCACAATGTTGTTTTGGGTGGCAATCATATGGATGGTAATAACGGGAAAGAATTAAAAGAGACAAAGGGTCCTCGTGGTCAAATAGTAGACTATAAAGAAAAATTATACTACGTCATTTATGATGAGTGGGATCACTTCGGAAACCAAGCGTTTGCGTATAGTCATGATAATCAGATACATACGCTAGGCAAGTGGTTATTCTTAAAACCTTGGAAGCCTGTAAGACCAAAATCTTCAATCCTAGAATTAGTTTTAGAAGATAAAAATTATGATCACGGTAGAAAATATGGTATCTTGAAGTATCCCAGTCGAGTTGCTGAAGAAATAGGATTAAGTGTTGGAGATACTTGTTGGATTCGAGACTCATCAGATTATGAAATGGAAGTCGAAGGGGAAAAAGTATATAGAACGATAGTAGACGCAATTCATGGCACGCTCCAAGAATAAATACGACAACATCGCGACGGCTAAGAATCTACGTTCCTCTATGCAGATAGCGGTACATAACATGATAGAAGAAATAAAAAAGCCTGTAGATAACGAACTCTCTGGTTCACAGAGAAAAGCAGAACTTCAGGCCATTAAACAAACAGCAGTAGATGCTAAGGAACTCATTATAGAGATAGAGAAGACTACGGCTATCATCAATAGCCTAACTAAAGATGGAACTATAGAGGGTACTAAAGATTACTCAAGCGGATTTGCGGAACAATATTCTAAGCGTTGAGTGCGCTAAAAAAAATAGAAGCAAGAGAAGAGCCTGTAGTAAATATATGCCCTGATGACTCTGAAGGCTTGATAGTAGAGGTGGGAGATCTTTCTATTCAATTGCCAAAGGCACCTGCTAAAAACAAAATACTTTTTCACAACTTAAAAAAAGAAGATCAATATTGGAGGCGCCAGGAACTTCCAAGTGACCTGGCTATCATATCATCTATGGATGAATGGTCTCAGACTCCAGATGAGTTTAGAAAGAAATATCAATCTTATATAAAAACAGAATATGAAAGAAGAAGAAACGGAGTATGGTTTTACAATAATGGGGAACCAACTTATATCACAGGGCACCACTATTTCTTCCTACAGTGGTCCAAGATTGACGTGGGATACCCCAGTTTTTTGCGGTTCCAACAGGAACTATTTATACATATGGAAGCCTGCTTCCGAGACCCCCGATGCTTAGGTCAAGTATATACTAAGTGTAGACGCTCTGGATATACTCAGATGAGTTCTTCACTATTGTCTGGAGAAGCAACTCAAGTAAAGGATAAACTGCTGGGTATAATGTCTAAGACAGGATCTGACGCTCAGGAAAATATATTCATGAAAAAGGTTGTGCCTATATATAGGTCTTATCCTTTTTTCTTTAAACCCATACAAGACGGAACAACAAATCCAAGAATGGAGTTAGCATTTCGAGAGCCGTCAAAAAGAATAACTAAAAAAAATAAAACTTCTGTACAGGGCGAAGCACTAAATACTATTATCAACTGGAAGAATACAACCAACAACGCATACGACGGAGAGAAACTACACATACTATACATGGATGAAGCGGGCAAATGGGAAAAGCCTACAGACATTAGAGAGTCCTGGAGAATACATAGAACTTGTTTACTTGTAGGTAGGAGAATTGTAGGCAAGGCATTAGTGGGTAGTACGGTTAATCCATTGGACAAAGGAGGTTCTAACTTTAAAAATCTAGTTTACAATAGCGACCCTAATGACAGAAACGAAAATGACAGAACCAAGAGTGGTCTGTATCGAGTCTTTATACCCGCTTACGAAGCCTTAGAGGGATTCTTTGACAAATATGGTATACCTGTAGTAAACGATCCAGAAAGTCCCGTAGAAGGAATAGATGGAGATATGATAACAATAGGGGCTAAGACTTTTTTAAAGAATGAGAGAAAGGCATTGGTTGATGACAATTACGAACTTAACGAAGTTATAAGACAGTTTCCATTTACCGAGCAAGAAGCATTTAGAGATAGTGCCAAGTCTTCAGTTTTTAATGTTCAAAAGATCTATGAACAAATACAACATAATGATGAACTCTACCCATCTCCAATAGTTATAGGTAATTTTATTTGGAAAGGCGGAAAGCAAGACTCTGAAGTAGTCTTTGCGCCAGATCCTAACGGAAGATGGAGGATTGCATGGCTACCTCCTAATCACATGAGAAATAAAAACGGGCCCGAAAACAAACTTTTAGGTTGTGCTGGAGTTGACTCGTATGATATAGATGCGACTGTAGATGGTCGAGGATCTAAAGGTGCTTGTCATTTTTATAATAAGTTCTCTACTGAGTTTCCTGCTAATATGTTTGTTGCTGAATATGCTAGCCGTCCACCCCTGGCTAAAATATTTTATGAAGATATATTAATGGCGGCAAGGTTCTATGGTTACCCTGTTTTGATAGAGAATAACAAATACGGTATTGCAAGATACTTTGAAACCAGGGGCTATGATCATTATCTTCTAGACAGACCTACACACTTAGGTTCTGGTTTCGGCTCGAAAACAAAAACAAAAGGAATACCTTCAAACTCCCAAGAGATAATACAGGCTCATGCTCAAGCAATAGAAGCGTACATACATTCTCATGTGGGACTCAATGAAGAGTCTATTGAAATGGGACGCATGCCCTTTCAAAGAACCTTAGAGGATTGGATAAACTATAGGATTGATGATCGAACAAAGTTTGACTTAACGATATCTAGCGGTCTTGCGTTACTGGCAGCGCAGGGAAACATAAAGCCAGTAGTAAAAACAAACTACAACGATAAGAAGTGGTTTAGAACAGGTAAAGTAATTTTAAGATGAAAGGCGACCCAATATATTACATGATATTAGAAGTAGGATACAGAAAATTCTATCCTAAAAAAAAGAAACAACTCCCATATACAATAAGTAAACAATGGTGTGTATCTAAGTATGATGATCCTCAAGATATTATGATTCACGCAACTCATTCCATGACCTCCCTTAAACAAAGACTGTTTGCTAAAACATACAAGGGGCAGCATCAGATTAAAATAAATAAAGTGGTTTCAAAGAAAGAAGTGGGTCAAACAGCCATTGATTAAAAGGCACTTACATCGCCGCCTCTCTCGACGGCTAGTATTTAACTTATATTTGCATAAGTTAACTATATACCATCTTTTTATAGATCTATGTCACAAAGTCGTCCAGCAAATGGTTATTCAACATTTCCAGATGCTCTAGCACCAACCGAAGAAAAACTCACGCAGGCTTACGGACTTGCTTGGGCAAAGGCCATTTACGCACAGTGGATGGGAAGCGACAGCACTAACAATCTTTACGGAAAGAGGTTCAATTCATTTGAGACATCGAGGGCTTATGCAAACGGAACTCAGGACACACAGATATACCGACAAATATTAAACTCCATCAATGCAAACAATGGAGATGGTACACTGTTGACATTGGACTACACTCCTGTACCTATTGTTCCTAAGTTCGCTAAAATAGTAGTAAATAAAATATTGTCGCAAAAGCCCTACCCCCAGGTAGAGGCGGTAGACCCGCTCTCCCAGTCGGAAAAAGACATCAAGAAAAAACGGACAGTAGTTCGTATTGAAAATATTGATATGATCCGAGAGGCTAAGGAGTCAGGTTTGGATGTAGATGTAGATCCAGATGATTTACCTCAAACAAAAGAAGAAACAGAAATATTTTTAGATACCAACGTAAAGACAGATGCGGAAGTAGCGGCTCAACTAGCCGCCGAACTTACTTTACAGTGGAATGACTTTGATGAAAAAATATTTAGAAGAGCCGTTGAAGATTTAGTTACTTGCGGTGTAGCCGTAGTCAAAAGAGAGAATGATCCTAATTATGGAATCAAAACAAATTATGTAGATCCTGCATACTTCTTACACTCTTACACTACTGATCCAAATCTAAATGATTTAGTTTATGCTGGAGATATTAAAAGAATTAGTATTTCTGAACTAAAGAGAACTGCTGGTAGTCAGTTTACTGAGGCTCAGTATAAAGAGATAGCGAAAACCGTAATGAACAAGTACGGTAATGACCCTAATGCCTTCATGAGTACCTGGTATGACAACGCTGCAAATCAAAACCGATATGGATACGATGAATTTTCTGTTCAAGTTTTAGAATTTGAATTTAAGTCCGTGGATAGCATGGTTTATGAAAACAAAGAATCTCGTTTCGGCAATGCTGGTTTTTATTACAAAGGAGATACTTACGAGGCACCAAGGGAATCTGTTTATGATCGTAAGCCTGTCTTCATGAATAACGAAACAGTTTATGGAGGTAAGTATGTTTTAGGAACTGACTATTTATATGATTATGGTCAAAAGAAAAATGTTCCAAAGAACATATATGACATATCTAGAGCCAGGCTTTCATACTCTATGATAGCATTGAACATGAGAGATATGATGCCTAAGTCTTTAGTTTCTAGCGTTATAGGTTTTGCTGACATGCTTCAGATAACTCATTTAAAGTTGCAGCAGTCAATTGCTAAAGCAAAGCCTGATGGATTAGTTATAGACATAGAGGGATTGGAGAATGTTCAGTTAGGAAGAGGAGGAGAACTTCAACCTTTAGAGATTCAAGATATCTACGAACAGACTGGAGTTTTTTATTATCGCTCTAAAAATCCTGAAGGAGGTTTCCAGAACCCACCAGTTAGAGAAATTCAAAATCAAATTAGAAACATATCTGAACTAGTGAATATATACAATCACTATCTCAGGATGATAAGAGATGCTACAGGAATTAATGAAGTCATGGATGGAACTACTCCAAAAGGAGATGTTCTTGTAGGGGTTCAAAAACAAGCGTTGGCAGCAGGAAACAATGCACTATATGATATTCAAAATGCTGCAATGGTCTTGTTTAGAAGGGTAGTAGAAGACATAGTCAAATGTGTTCAAATTATGCCTGACAAAAGTATACTTTATAAAATGTATGAGAACGCTATTGGAGAAACTAATATGGCTGTTCTTTCATCGTTTAAACGACTTACGATGTACAATTTTGGAGTTAAAGTGATAACAGAAATGTCAGATCCAGATCGTGCATATTTAGAACAAAACTTAAATGTTGCCTTGCAAAGTGGTCAGTTAGATTTAACAGACATACAGGCGATAAGACAGTTAAGAGATCCAGACCAAGCAGAAAGGTTGATGGCTGTTCGCATTGCCAAGCGAAGAGATGCGAAAATGCAAGAGCAACAGATGCAAGCGCAGATGACTGCTCAGTCAAATATTCAAGCGACCAACGCTGCTGCTCAGGCTGAGATTCAAAAGAAACAAGTGGAACTTCAACTAGACTTGCAGAAGGCTTCTGTAGACGCTGAGGTAAAACTAAAAGTAATGGAGGTAGAACATCTTTATGAGATGGAACTTGCAAAACTACGAGGAGAGTATTCTGTTCAGCAACAACAAATTGAAACTGCTGGCAGAGAAAATTTAGAAGCAGTCAAAGAGACCAGGAAGGATGACAGAATTAAACTATCAGCCGTCGAACAATCTAAGTTAATCTCTCAACGAAAAGGTGAGCGGGATGAATTATCTGAAGAGACCGACGACCTCCTAGACGTATTATTAAACGAGTAAATTTGTACCATGGCCTGTACTTGTAATTCTTCTTCTTGCAGATGTGAAAACCCAAAGAATGTGGACGTTTCTGCTGCTACCCAATTAAATATTTGTTGCCGTCGCGCAAACACTTTCATCTTAAAAGCAAACGTCAAAGACTCGAATGGAACTGCGATTGACCTGACGGCTTATACTTACGAGATGCAAGTAAGACAATATGATAATGGTCCTATTGTTATTCCTAATAGTAGCATCACAATTGCTGGAACTGATGCAGGTTTGCTCACGATAACTATAACAGATGCTAACATGACTGTCGATGCAGGAACGTATGTGTACGGCGTTGAGTTCACGTTAACTGCTACTTCAGAAAAAGAAACTTGGTTCTTCGGAACATTCACTGTGCAACAAAACATTGTAAACTAAACTATGTCAGATACTGGGCCTATTGAAATTATTGTAACGGACCAACCTGGTGACGTAATAACTATTACTCAACCCAGTCCTATATCTATTGACATTAATAATGGGGCCGTAGAACAACTTGTTGGTTCTAAAGGCCAAAAGGGTGCTCAAGGAGAAAAAGGTCAAAAGGGTGAGATCGGTTCTAAAGGGCAAAAGGGAGACCAGGGAGAACAAGGTATAAAGGGAGACAAGGGACAGAAAGGTCTTGATGGAGATGGAGTCAA